>Ga0326597_10003010_pt1 | contig 24660 bp, 24 predicted proteins | sample RVTome_12_FD_203789 | JGI IMG/M metagenome (GOLD analysis project Ga0326597, IMG submission 203789) | Soil microbial communities from uranium-contaminated site in the Upper Colorado River Basin, Wyoming, United States - RVT100D185 | ecosystem: Environmental > Terrestrial > Soil > Contaminated >... | reverse complement strand
CACCGTATCTTTTTTTCTTTTCCGGTTCCTGCTGAATTAAATATGGTTCCTGGCTTTGTTGCTCTGAATATTGGCTTAAATCACTCAATTTTTTACCTATTTTTAAACAAAATTAGAAATGTGTTTTATCTTTAAAAAGGAAAATAAACCTGCATAAAAATTTACCTGTATGAGCTTTTTTATGAATTTAATAAGTCAAAAACAAATTTTAAGTTTGTATTTCAACCGAACGATAAACTAATATTTAATTTTAATTATGGAAAGAACACTTGCTATTTTAAAACCGGACTGTTTCGAAAAAAACATTCACGGAAAAGTTATCCAGCACATAATTGATGCAGGATTTGAAATAAAGGGAATGAGACTATTGAAACTAACCTATGTCTCAGCAATGAAATTTTACGAAGTTCATAAAGAAAGACCGTTTTATAATGATTTGGTGGCATATATGACCTCCGGTCCCGTAATACCGATGTGCCTTGAAAAACAAAACGCTGTTGCTGAGTTTAGAAAATTAATCGGTGCAACAAATCCTTCCAATGCCGAAGAAGGCACCATAAGAAAATTATACGCTGAATCCGTGGAAAGAAATATCGTCCACGGCTCGGACTCCCCCGAAAACGCAAAGAAGGAAATAGCCCACTTCTTCACAGACGCGGATTTAGTTTAATTTTAATTCTATTTTAGAAACACCGACCCAATAATGTAAAATTATTAGGTTTATCCCGATATTACATCGTGACTATTGACAAACCAAACTCTTTGCCTTATATTTGTAGGTAATTTTTTATAATCTCCTTAATAATTAAAGTATAAATATAGTAATTCCTTAATAACTTAAGACATTGCAGAATATTTTAGACGATATAGACCTTAAAATTCTTGATTTATTGCAAAATAATGCAAGAATTAAGCGCAACGTGATTGCCGAAAAAATCGGACTCTCTCTGCCTTCTGTTACCGACAGGTTAAACAAGCTTGAAGAAAACGGAATTATCAAATCATTTATTACCAAGTTAAATCATAAAACCTTAGGCAAGGATATTACGGCATTTATTTTCGTGGTAAGCGATTCCTCTACCCATTACAAAGATTTCGTCCAGCATGCACTGCTAAACCCTGAAATTCTCGAATGCCATTCCATAACCGGTGACGGCTCACACGTCCTTAAAATCAGAACCGAAAACACATCGACGCTTGAAAAACTCCTTGCAAAAATCCAGTCATGGAAGGGTGTTCGCTCAACAAGAACATCCATTGTATTATCATCGCATAAAGAGACTTTTGAAATAAATTTAAAACATAAATAAAAATCAGCTAAGGAGAAAATTAATGGCTTCAAGTTTACCAGCAGTTAAAAATGTTTTTGCATTAATTAAAAAAAATGATGTTAAAATGATTGATTTCCGCTTTACCGATTTGCCAGGGCAGTGGCAGCACTTCAGCATACCTGTCAGCCAGTTTGAGGAAAAAATATTCGAGGAAGGTATTGGTTTTGACGGTTCCTCAATCAGGGGCTGGCAATCGATAAATGAATCCGATATGCTAATTGTTCCGGACCCTGCCACGGCGAGAGTTGACCCGTTTATCAAAACCAAGAGCTTATCTTTAATTTGCGATATATCCGACCCCATTACAAAATCGCCATACAGCCGCGACCCCAGGTTTGTTGTGAAAAAAGCTGAAGAATTCCTTAAAAAAAGCAAAATTGCCGATAATGCTTACTTCGGTCCCGAAGCCGAGTTTTTTATTTTAGACCACGTTGCCTATAACGTAAACGAATACAGCAGCTGGTATAAAATCGATTCCCGTGAAGGATTCTGGAACACCGGCTCTGAGCTTGAAGCAAACCTTGGTCATAAAATCAGGCAGAAGGAAGGATACTTCCCAGTTCCGCCGGCGGATTCAACAAACGATGTTCGCAACGCAATGGTCGAATATTTGATTGATGCAGGAATAGAAGTCGAAACACAGCATCATGAGGTCGCAACAGGCGGGCAGGGTGAAATTGACTTCAAATACTGTCCCATGCTTAAATGCGCCGATAACCTGATGATGTTTAAATATATTGTAAAGAACACCGCAAGGCTTTTCGGCAAGACAGCAACATTTATGCCGAAACCAATATTCGGCGATAACGGAAGCGGCATGCATACACACCAAAGCCTTTGGCAAAACGGCAAGCCGCTGTTTGCAGGAAAAGAGTATGCCGGATTAAGCCAAACCGCGCTTTATTACATAGGGGGATTGTTAAAACACACTCCGTCACTTCTGGCATTTACAAATCCGACAACTAATTCATACAAGCGCCTTGTGCCCGGGTATGAGGCGCCTGTTAACCTTGCATTTTCAAAACGCAATAGAAGCGCAGCGGTCAGAATACCGATGTATTCCGAAAATCCGAAGACAAAGAGGATTGAATTCAGATGCCCCGACGGTACGGCCAATCCATACTTCGCATTTGCCGCAATGCTGATGGCTGGAATCGATGGTATTATGAACAAAATAGACCCCGGCAAGCCGATGGAAATGGACATTTATCATTTGAGCGATAAGGAGCTAAAGAAAATTCCACAAGCGCCGGATAACCTTGAGCTTTCGCTTGAAAGTCTGACAAACGATAACGAATACTTAAAACTCGGCGGAGTATTTACGGAGGATTTAATCGAAACGTGGATAACTTACAAGATGGAAAACGAAGTAAAGCCAATGGCTCTTAGACCGCATCCGTATGAGTTTCATCTGTATTATGAAGTCTGATTTTTAAAACTTTCAGGAAATATTATTCTCCGCCTTTTGGAGAGGAAATATTCTTGCTTCTTTCAATTGACTGCAGCGCTAGATAGTTCGGTCCGAACTGTGCAATATTTTCAAGCTCCGTGTCATACTGGTCAAAATGCCTTTCTTCATCGGCAACCAGCCCTTCAAAAAGCTGCTTGGAGATTGCATCGGAATTTGCCGCGCATTCATTTGCCCAAATGTTATATTCCTTCGCGCTTTGCTCTTCCATTTTCCTTGCTAAATCAAGCATGTCTTTAACATTAGTAAGCTTTTGCGTTTTTTGCGCAGGCATCATATCAACGTCGCCCTTTAAAAATAAAATTCTTTTGGCGAGTTTTTCAACATGGAGCATTTCCTCAATTGCCGTCCGCTTGAAAAGTCCCGCAAGCAGGTCAAACCCCAAATCATCCAGGTGGAAATGGAAATACATGTACTGGTGAACTGCGGAGAGCTCATCAGCAACCGCCTTGTTTAATAATTCAATGCTTTTTTCATGCATAACGGATAGAATTTGTTTATAGAGAATTTCTTTTTCTATACAAAATTATGCATTTTGAAGCTCAAATAATATGAGATAAATCAATTAGTAATTAGTAATTAATAATTTCCGATATTTCTGACATTTTGAACCGGTGAATTTTGTCCAAACCTGCTCAATTTCAGATTTTCAGATTTTCATACTTCAGATTGAAAAGAAAAAGCCGATATTTTTGTCCATTTGAACCGGTGAATTTTGTCCAAACCGACTTTTTATTTCCTTTTCGAGCAATCCTTTGGGCAAGTTTGCAGCGTTTTTTTTAAATTCAAGCGTGATTATACAACCCTCGGTTTCCTTGTTCCGCAGCCGGAACCTCGACGCACCGTGCAGGGAAACCGGAATCATTTATACTCCATATCGAGGACAGAGTTTCGGTGTTTTTATCACGCTGTGATTTTAACTTTCCCTGGGATTGCTCTGATTAGGAAAAGTATCCTGTTAATTATGAAAACTTAACAAGCGCTGCAAAATTATAATATAAAAATCCGCATTGCAAGTGTAATCACCTCATTAGGCATATATGCGGTGAAAGTTGAGAAGCAATTGATAATTAATAATTTACAATTGACAATTGTCATTCCGCGAAAGCGGGAATCCATTCAATTTTCGTCAAAAGCGAGGAAAATGTTGTGATTGTGGAAAGATTTTCAGGAAAAAGTGTTGTGTTTACATGAAGACAATTTTTACTGTGGCGGGAGCATTATCTTACTATCAGCTTCACCATAGCTTGCAATTCATAAACCCTCATATCGCACCAATCTGTAAACCACTTTTCCGCAGATTTACTTTTTCTGTGATTAATTACGTCTATAACATTTTCAAATAAAGGTTCGTTTGAATTTACAAAATAAATTAACACCTTTTCAATAACAGATTTGAAATTTTCTTCGGATAAATTATTTAACGAATAAAGAAATGCGTTTAATGATTTATTATCACCTGTAACGATGTTAATATCGTTGATGTAATTCATGTAAACATCTCCGAAATTCTCGAGCGCATCGGAAACCAAAAACCTTACACCGTAATAATCATCATTTAACAGGCTGATTAAAACGGGAATATTCGTTTCCTGCTTATAGTTGTTAAAGGCAAATGCAATATCTTTTTTGTAAAGCTTCTTATCTGAGCTTTGCGGGGATAATTCAATTAACCTATTGCAGACTTTTTTAATAAACTCAACATCAGATGTATCATTTTTAATCTTCCCAAGGGCATTTATTGCTGATGAGCGGATTTTGTAATTATTATCATAAGTAAGCTGAAGCAGTACATCTTTGCCTTGCGGATTTTTTGTTTCGCCGAAAATGTAACAGGCAAAGCTTACCTCCGGCTGTGTCATTGAACTCTTATCACTTAAATATTTATTCAGTGCTGTGAGCAGTGCGTCTGCAATGGATTTCTGAATTTTCTGCGATAAGACGCGCATTACCTGTGTTTCCCTGTGGTCTTCTGTTTTGAGCTTTGTCAAAATAAATCCCGCGGTTGTAATGCTGTCCTGAATCAATTTCCTGAATCCGTACTCCTGCCAGAGGGAAAATCTCGGCTCAATGGTTTTTGCCATTATAAAATACTGCTCCATAGTGAAGGGAATATCGTGCGGGCGGTTTACGGAATCGACGGGAACTTTGAAATCTTCACCGCTAGTCTGCGACGGCAAGTCCGCAAGATAAAAATCGTTGAACACTCCCCAAGCTGATGAATTAACAAGCGTGCTGTCATAGCCGGATTGTGAGTAATAATCCTCTCCCGAGGCATCGAGAAAAATTCCAATACTGCCGTATTCCCTGCGCGGATTGCCGTAGCCGCGCGTGTTGGAAGGAAATTTATTCAGATAGCCGTCCACACCGCTTTCATCAATCAGGATTCCGATTCCGTCAGCATTGCCTGCTCCCTGCGATAGAGAGTAGGCGGAGTAATTGTCATTGCCCTTTACGTCCCAGAGCATTCCATAGCCAAAATCGTGTCCGCAGCCCTGTGAGACGCCGTTAGACTGGTAGAAATCCCAGCCGTCATAATCTTTAAGCAAGCCGACTGCCAAATGAATCCCTGCGCCCTGCGAATACTGGTATCCGTTGTATTTATCATGCCCTGATTTATCGACGATTGCTCCTAAAGAATACCAATAAGCCCCTCCCTGCCCGAAAATATCGGTGTTGTAAATATCGTTCCCCTCACCTTCGATGATTAAGCCGATTCCGCCTGCGTAGTAAGGACGCAGTCCAAGCCCGTAGCCCTGGCACATTGAAACGTAGTGGTCATTATAGCGCCCGATATCAAGGGAGCGCGAATCGACCAAATACGAATCATTGCCTTTGTTATCGATGATAGCGCCAACTCCCTGCGTCATTCCAAAACCCTGCGAGTAAGAATTGGCGATGTAGAAATCATTGCCTTCCCTATCGACAAGCAATCCGACTCCAAAACACCCTGCGCCGAGCGAAAATGTAACGCCCTTGTAAGTGTCATTGCCTTTTTCATCGTAAAGGAGTCCCAGTCCGCCGATTGCAGCTCCCAAATTCCCCGCGCCTTTTGATTCATAAATATCGTCGCCCTCCTTATCGAAGATAAATGATGATGAAAAAAGCCCCCCCGCAAGAGCAAAATCACTTGATGTTGTGTAGAAGTCATTGCCGGCGAGGTCGATGATACATTTAAATCCCCCTAAATCCCCCTTTGTAAAGGGGGAGTTTTTATCACCAATATTTTTGTCATTTTCAATGTTATACACATCATCGCCGCCAAGGTCAATTATGAAAGCGTAATCCCCGTTATAAACATTTTTCTCTTTGCTTCCGATTATAATTTTTCTTCCGAAAACTTCCAATGTAACTCCGAGTTGATTGGGTCTTTTATAAGAATCATAATACCTGTTTAGCAAATCTTTATTACCTGAAACATACTGAAATAATTTATGGCAAAAAGAGAAGTCACTTGTGCCTATGTTTACAATTTTATCAGTGTCAAGCTTTGCGAGAAGCTCCATAGTTTTTTTTGATGTCTCTATGCTCGAATCCCTAGCTCTGTTGAATTTAAAAATATCAAAGTTTGAAGCATTGTCATCATTACTTTCTTCTATTATCGAAAACAGATAATCATTCAGAAATTTAAGCTCGGCAGGCGGATATGTGCTGAGTAATTTTTCCTGCTGTTTTTGTGATTTTTCTATATATTCTTCAATAATATCGAGTAAATCATTTATTCTGCTTGAAAAAATTCCCACATATTCATTTTTGATATTCCAATTAATAAGTAGTCTAAACAATTCAACTGTAATTTCTGAAAGGTCTTTTTCAGAATAAAGAATTAATGAATCCAGCCACGTCATACTCCGCAAGGGATTAACCATGATATCCTTAACAAAGGGCAGCATGAGCTTTGCATCGTTAGTTGGTGATTTTTCCCCTGCCGTGAAGAACTCGACCGGTATGGTTATATCCTCTCTGGTTAAACCGCGGTAAGTTAGGGTGTAGTCGAGAATATCGTTAATGTTTCGCTCCTGCGACGGGATGTAAACGGTAAATAGTAAACAGTAAATAATAAATAAGCGTTTTGGCATGGTTAAATATAAAGGATTGAAAAATATAATGAAATTCTTTTGTCATGCCCGCCTGCAGGCAGGAGTAGTCGGGCATCCCAGACGTAGAGCTAAAATAGACCGTAAATACAGCATGGACTTAGATTCCAAATAACCGACTTAACAATCAGGCAAAAACTAACGCTCAATTGAAAATTTTACTCTGGATTCCCGCCGGAGTTTATCCCGCACATGATGCGGGGCGGGAATGACAGACAACGTGAAACAAAACCTCAGACCCCAAAGTATATCAATTAACAACATAAACGAGGTATAAAATGAATTACGCAAAAACTCTGGCTTTGGCTTATATTATTCCCTTTATAGTGGCATTAAACGGGTGCGGGGATACCGATAAGCATACATCGGGTGAACAAAAAATAATGAACGTTGATTTGGAAGCACCGTCGCAGGTAAATGATGAAAAATCACCCAGCTCTGATTTTATGACTATAAAACCACAGCAGGAAAGCGACGGAAATTTAAGGCAAATTAATTACCAGCAGCAGACGGAAAATTACAGTATTCAGGATAAGAGAATGATAATCCGCTCCGGCAGTATGAGCATCGAAGCTGATAATTTTAATGAAACCGAGGCAAAAGTCAAACAGATTGTAAGCGGGCTGAACGGCTACGTTACAAACTCATCCTCACAGCTTAACGCAAGCGGGAAAAAGCAGGGAGCTATTACAATCAGGGTTGCGGCGGAAAGGTTCGATGCGCTGCTGGATGAGCTTGCCAAAATCGGAAAGGTCATGAACCAGAATATAAACGGGCGGGATGTTGCGGAAGAGTATATGGATTCCGAAGCAAGGTTAAAGACACAGCGCGAGCTTGAATCACGCCTGTTAAAGCTGCTTGCGGAAAAAACAGCCAATCTAACCAGTGTTGTTGAAGTTGAACAGAAGCTTGCACAGGTCAGGGAAAACATTGAGAAGACCGAAGGCAGGATGAGATTTTTAAAAGACCAAGCGTCATTTTCAACATTAACGGTATCGGTTTACGAGCCGGCAATGCTTACAACTTCCTCTGGCGGCGGGTTCTTCCATGAAATCGGGCAGGGCGTTAAAAAAGGACTGACAGGCTTCACCTCCGTTGTAAGCGGTATAATTACTATCGTAATTGCTTTATCACCAATACTCGTAATAGCAGGAATTATCTTATATATAGTTGTAAGAATCTTAAAGAAAAGAAAATTAGCGAAGGCATAAAACTTTGTTAGCAGCAATTGCCTTAATAAGGGCATCTCCCCCGCAGCTAAGTAGAACAAAAAGGGGCTTTGAAAAAAGCCCCTGTTCTATTTATCCACGTTATTTCTATTTTATCAAAATCATTTTTTTAGTGTCGGTGAACTCCCCTGCCTGTAAAGTATAAAAGTATATCCCTGATGTTAAATAAGAAGCATTAAAATTAATTTCATAGATGCCCGGTTTTAAAAATTCATTAACCAGCGAGGTGGTTTCTCTGCCAAGCGCATCAAACACTGTAAGGGCGACTCGGCGAGTCGCCCCTACAGGCAACTCAAATCTTATCTTTGTTTCGGGATTAAAGGGATTTGGATAGTTCTGGCTTAATGAATAACCCGCGGGAACTTCCCCTGAAATTTGATTTACCCAGGTTACTTCTGAAGCATTTCTCTCATAAATTCCCCCGCTGGTAGCAGCAAGTATCTTATTATTGAAAATTACGAGTTTATCGATAACACTCAGAAATGGGAGCCCTTGGCCAAAGCCCACCCATAAAATTCCGTCATTAGTTGATTTATATATTCCGGAACCTCCGTTTTTCAGTGACGAAACAAGCACGCCGTTAACCCGTACAAAGCTTGATGTATAGGGGTCCGGTGTATACCCCTCGGAGCGCTCAAGCCAGCTTCCGCCGTTATTTGTAGAGAGCCATGCCCCGTGAATTGTTCCTGCAAACAGCTTGCCCGGCTCGGAAAAAAATGTTATCGAAGGAACGCTGATGGAAGTTAAGCTGCTCCATGTTAATCCATTATCGGTTGACAGGTAGCCATTGGGAAAATTGCCGGTTTCACGGGCTGCAAATAATATTCCGTTATGGAGCGTAAAATTTTTCGCCCATATATGTATTCCCGAAACATTTGTTGCAAGCCAGTTTTCGCCGCCGTTTGCAGAGCGGTAAATTCCCGTATAAGCCCCTGTGAACAATGTTCCGTTCAGCTCATAAATTGACTCGCAAAACTCATACAACGCACCGCCCCCGACAATAATACCCGCGCTCTTTTTAACCCAGTTAGCGCCCAAATTGGTCGATTTGTAAATTCCGTCAACAGTTGCAGCATATAATGAACCGCTGCCGCTTATTATTTGCTGGCATTGCAAAGCCTGGGTATTATTTAACCCGGTGCTGATTTGCACCCAGCTTAAAGTGCCGTCAGCAGATTTGTAAACACCATTATTAGCTGTTGCAGCGTAAACAATGCCTCCGCTGATATAAATGTCCTGAACATAGTCTGCAGGAAATGAATTAATCTTCTGCCAGTCGGAGTATACACCAGCTGAAAAAAGAAGGGCTGTTAAAACATAAATATATTTTTTCATTTAAGATTTAAAAAAATTATTTTTTCGGGTCATATTTCCTTAAAAACTTGATGCTTTCAAGAAGCTGCTGCGCCTGCTCATAATCCTTATCGCCGGGCTTAATTTTTCTAAGGTGTCCCTCCGCTTTATCATAATCTTTTTCCGCAAGGTATTTTGAGCCAAGCAAAAAATCATCGCCTGGGAATACATCCTTCATATCTTCATCTGAGGGTTTCGTATTTTCCTTCACATCTTCATCGTCAATTGATTCAATCTTTTTCTCGGTTTTTCTTGTATCGCTTTTATCGGATTCCTGGCTTGATATAAAAAAGAATGCCACCCCGGCAACAGCAAGAACTGCCACGCCAAGCCCTGATACAAGAACAGACCTTAGCGCCCCGCCTCCTTTTTTACCCGATGAAACCGCAGCAAACGGATTGCTGTAAAAAGGGAGAATATATTTATTATAATATTCCGGGTCAGCGGTTTTATAATGTGCTGCAAGCTCGTCAAAATACTGGCGGCTCGATTTCCAGTACATTTCCAGCTCTTCTTTTGATGGTCCTGATGCCATAATCTCTATAATATAACAGTAAAAGTTTATATATGCATTATTCAAATGCAAGGGGTATATTTATAAAAAGCGACAAATTTATAAACGCTGAAAATTAAGTAATGTCCAAATTTTTTCGTCTTGACAAATCTAATGAATTCATTATATTTGCAAATAAGAAGTTTAGTAAGCTAAACATTGTTCTTTGGTAATTCTCATAATATGAGATTTTAAAAGCAGCAGGAGATAGCTAGGTAAGGGTGGCTATCGTTTTTAGTAGGAGTGCTCCCAGTACTTCGAACGAACCTGCTGCATTTTTATTGGCGGGAATGCTTGACAGAAAATGAAAAAAGCGGAAACCATTAAAGTAATACTTTAAAAGCTCCGCCTTTTTAATTTGATACGGGGGCTGTGTATCAAATATACTATTTAACGCTAAAAACCTCTAATTTCCGCCCCGTATTCTTTCAGAAACCGCTATAATACTTTTTATATAAAATTTTAATTTTCTCATTTCCCTACTAATACTTTTCTTCTTTATCAAATATAGAATACTGATTTCAAACAAGCCAAAGAAAAATTTTCTTATTTGTCGAATTGATAAATTGAGCTGACACGGAAAAAACTTGATTTTTAATTTAAATTTAAAGATTTTGAATAAAAATTGTCGAATGGGAAATTCAAAATTATATCAGCTGCTCAAAACATTTTCAAAAAGCGAATTTGAAGATTTAGGAAAATTTATCAGCTCGCCGTATTTTAATACAAGTCCCCAGATATCACGGCTTTATAAAATTATTGTTAACTGCTACCCTGATTTCGGCTCACCTAGGCTTAACAAGGAAAGGATTTTCAAGTCAATATACCGGAAGGGAAAGTTTGATGATAAAAAAATACGGGATTTATATTCAAGAATGCTTAAGCTTGCGGAGGAATTTATGGCTGTAAACGAATTCAGGAAAATTTCCCTATTGAAAAAAAGATTTGTCTTAAAGCAGCTTGCAAAGAAAAACCTTGAAAAACATTTTACTTCCATTGCAAAGGAATTGAAAAGCATGCTTGATAAAGAAGAAATAACCGACGGAGAATATTTTTTCAGCAAGTACTCACTGTTCAAAGAAAACAGGAGCTATCTTGAAATTCAGAAAAGCGTTGGCAAACGCGGTAAGTTTTTCGGGGATATCACAAAAGAAATCGATGCGTTCATATATTACTCAATTTACAAGATAATTAAATACCATCTGACTTTTCAGATTCATTCCAGGCTTATAAAGCATGATTACGATTATAAGCTTCGCAAAGAAATTCTGGATTATCTTGAAAAAAATCCCTCCAATGATTATCCAGTAATTATGATATATTTTCACATGGTTTTAATGAACATTAACTTTGATGATGCTAATTATTATAGAGCGATTGAACTTCTTGAAAAAAATCTCAGCTCAATAAAGCACGAAGACCTTAAGCTAATTTATACAGAGCTTTATAATTATACAAGAATTCGCTCGGCTGAGGGAAGTAAAAAGTTCCACAAAGAAAATTACAGAATTCTTAAGGAAATGGTTACAAGGGGTGTCTATCCGGCTGAAGGAAATCACTTAACCGAAAATGCATTGATTACAATATTTTCCGCTGCTTTAATAGAAAAAGATTATGAGTGGGCTTTGGAATTTTTGAATGAACATATTGAAATGCTGCCGAGCGAAAGCAAGGAAAACGCTCTGAGCTATTGTATAGGGATATTAAATTACAGAAAGGGAAAGTATAAAGAAGCGCTTGAAAAACTAGCCAGAGTTTCAATTGACGATTTCTACGACCACATTAGAGTTAAAAACCATGAAATCAAAATATTTTTTGAGCTGCGGGATTTCGAAAAAGTACTTTTTACAGTCGATTCATTTCGCCATTTTTTGAGCTCAAACGAGCTGATTCCCGATTATATAAAAATCAGATACGTTAATTATGTCAATTTTGCAGGCAGAATGGCAAACACACTTTTTTCAAATAATCCGGCTGACAAAATTATTCCCATAAGGAAAGAGATAGAAAATCATGATGTTGCAGAACTCGAAAATCAGAGTTGGCTTTTGGAACAGATTGAAAAGGCATTGAAGTAATTTTGTATCTCGGATTAAATTCTTTTACGCAGCGTTATCAAGTGATTTTTCTGCTTTGTAAATGTCACATGCAACCTGAAGATTCATCCAAAACTCAACGGATGTATTAAGCACACGTGAAAGCAAAACGGCTGTCTCGGCAGTCATATCTCTTTTTCCGTTTATTAAAGTATTTATCCTTTGTATCGGGACATTCATCTTTCGTGCCAGTTCAACTTGCGTAATTCCTAATGGCTCAAGAAATTCTTTCAATAAAACTTCACCAGGTAAAACGGGCTTACGGTATTTTGGTATCATAATAATTTTTCCTTTTTAATGATAATCTATAATCATTACATCTTCAGCATTTGATTGGTTCCACTTGAATATTATTCGGTATTGGTCATTTATCCGAATCGAGTAAAAACCTGCAAACTTGCCCTTCAGTTTTTCCAATCTGTTAGCGGGCGGGATGCGTAAATCTTTTAAATCCTTTGAGGCATTTATCATATCAAGTTTTCGGCATGCGGTCTTCCAGATTACTTGGGGTATACTTCTTGCTGCATTTGAATCGATGCCGTTAAATATGTCATCAGTAGCCTTATCGCCGAAACTTATAATCACAACTCAAATTAATACTTTAACGTAATATATGCAAGATAAAAGTGAAATCTAATATTTGTAATAAATTCGCAATTTTTTAAAATATAAGAATAATTGTAAGTTTATAAAAAACAGGGCTAAATGTTAATAAAAATCCATTCGTTTTAATCTTGACTTTTTTGTATAGATAGGGTAACTTTGTAACTGAAATCTCTCAATTAACTAATTTTTTGAGAAAAAAATGCCAACAGAAGTTAACAACGTTGAAGAATTAGCCATAAAAGAATACAAATATGGCTTTGAAACGAACATCGAAACCGAAACTATCCCTAAGGGACTGAATGAAGATATTATACGCACCATTTCCGCAAAGAAAAACGAACCGGAGTGGATGCTTGAGTGGAGACTGAAAGCGTACAGGCATTTCATAACTTTGGAAGAAGATCCCAGGTGGGCAAATATTACTTTCCCTAAAATTAATTTTCAGGACATAATATACTATGCCGCTCCAAAGCAAAAGCCGGTGCTGAACTCAATTGACGAAGTTGACCCTGAATTACTAAAGACATTTGAGAAGCTCGGTATTTCTTTGCAGGAGCAAAAAAGATTAACGGGAGTTGCTGTAGATGCGGTTTTTGACAGCGTTTCGGTTACTACCACATTCAAGGAAGAGCTTTCAAGGCTTGGAATTATATTCTGCTCGATGAGTGAAGCCGTAAAGGAACATCCCGAGCTAGTTAAAAAATATCTCGGCTCGGTTGTGCCTTATACGGATAACTACTTTGCAACTTTAAACTCAGCAGTATTCAGCGACGGTTCATTCTGCTACATACCAAAAGGCGTAAGGTGCCCGATGGAGCTTTCAACATACTTTCGCATCAATACAAGCGGAACGGGACAGTTTGAAAGAACTCTGCTTATTGCGGATGAAGGCGGCTACGTAAGCTACCTTGAAGGATGCACGGCACCAGTGAGAGATGAAAACCAATTGCACGCAGCGGTGGTTGAGCTTATTGCTCTTGACAACGCTACGATAAAATATTCAACCGTTCAAAACTGGTATCCTGGCGATGTTCAGGGCAAGGGCGGAGTTTACAACTTTGTTACAAAGCGAGGCGCGTGCCGTGGAGTAAATTCCAAAATCACATGGACGCAGGTTGAAACCGGCTCTGCCATAACATGGAAATATCCTAGCTGTATATTGCAGGGTGATAATTCAATAGGTGAGTTTTATTCAGTTGCCGTTACCAATAACCGCCAGCAGGCGGATACAGGCACAAAGATGATTCATCTAGGGAAAAATACAAGAAGCACAATAGTATCTAAGGGTATTTCAGCCGGCAAGGGCAACAACTCATACCGCGGATTGGTAAGAGTTCATAAGAAAGCGGATAACGCAAGAAACTTCACACAGTGCGATTCGCTGTTAATCGGCGATAAATGCGGCGCGCATACATTCCCATACATCGAGGTCGGCAACCCGACTGCAAAAGTAGAACATGAAGCAACGACATCAAAAATCGGCGATGACCAGCTGTTTTATTTAAGGCAAAGGGGAATTTCGCAGGAAGACGCCATTAATATGATTGTAAACGGCTATTGTAAAGACGTTTTTCGCGAACTTCCAATGGAATTTGCCGTCGAAGCGCAGAAGCTTTTGGGCATCTCGCTTGAAGGCTCAGTAGGATAAACAAACAGAAAATAATAAATAGTAAATAATAAATAGTAAATAATAAATATTGTAAAATTAATGCTTACAATTAAAGATTTATATGTATCGGTTGAAGATAAGGAAATTTTAAAAGGCATTAACCTGCAGGTTAATCAAGGTGAAGTGCATGCAATTATGGGACCCAACGGCTCAGGCAAAAGTACGCTTGCAAACGTAATTGCCGGGCGTGACGGCTATGAAATTACAGAGGGTGAGATATCATATGAAGGGCGTGACCTGCTGGATATGAATCCTGAGGAAAGAGCAAGAGAAGGTGTTTTTCTGGCATTCCAGTATCCGGTTGAAATTCCGGGCGTAAGCAATGCATCATTCTTAAAAACCGCGCTTAACGAAATAAGAAAGCACCGCGGAGAAGAGGAGCTTGATGCAATGCTGTTTTTAAAATATATGAAGGAAAAGATGAAGCTTGTAGGGATACCCGAATCATTAATCAACCGTCCGGTTAACCATGGTTTTTCAGGCGGAGAGAAAAAGAGAAACGAAATCTTCCAGATGCAGGTGCTCCAGCCGAGGCTTGCAGTTCTTGATGAAACCGATTCAGGCCTGGATATAGACGCTTTAAAAATCGTTTCAAAGGGGGTTAATTCTTTCAGAAGTAAGGACAACGCTGTAATAGTCGTAACCCACTATCAGCGTCTGTTAAACTATATTATACCTGATTATGTTCACGTTCTTGTTGACGGAAGAATTGTTAAATCCGGCAGCAAGGAGCTTGCGATTGAGCTGGAAGAAAAGGGTTATGACTGGGTAACAAATAACGAAACTCAAGCGGTGACAGCATAGGGAAAATGGAAAAAACAAAATCAAAAGACTGGTATTTATCGAACTTTAAAATAATCGAGGAAAGCTTAAATGGTTCGGCTTCGCTCACCACGAACGGGAAGCCCAAGGCTCCGTTTCACGATATCCGCAAAAACGCGATTTCAAAGTTTGAGGAAATCGATTTTCCGACTACAAAAAACGAGGAGTGGAAATATACCAACATCGCTCCGATTCTAAGCTATAATTTTACTCCTGCGGATAAGGCTGAAATTTCAAAGAGCAATGTTGAAAAGTACATAATTCCGAATTTAAAAATTAATTTATTTGTTCTAATAAATGGAAATTTTTCAGCAGGGCTTTCGAAAATTCACAAACTACCGAGCGGTGTTAGAATAGAAAGCTTTTATAATTTACTTAAAAATGAGCCGGATTTTATTTTAGAGCATTTTGCCAAATATGCCCCGCTTGAAAACGGTTTTGTGGCACTGAACACAGCATTTGCTAATGACGGAGTTGTAATTTACATTCCCGATAATGCCATCGTTAAAGATTACATACATATACTAAATCTTATCGGAGCGGACAGCGAAAATGTTCTTTCGCAGCCAAGAAATTTAATTGTTGCGGGCAAAAACTCGCAAGTTAAGATTATTGAAAGCTATCACAGTATCTCGGAAAGCGTGAACCTTACAAACGCTGTGAATGAAGTCATTGTTGGAGAAGGGGCTAATGTTGTACTCTACAGGCTTCAGAATGAAAATCTGAATTCTTTCCATATAAACAGGACACAGATAGAGCAGAAAAAGAACTCGACATTCACGCATTACAGTGTAACACTTGGCGGTAGTATAGTAAGAAACGATACCAACACTGTTTTGGATGATGAGAACTGCACCGCCAATCTATACGGCTTATATCTAACGGAATCGAGCCAGCATGTTGATAATCACACGTTAATCGACCACGCGAAGCCCCGATGCAAGAGCAATGAGCTTTATAAAGGCGTTTTGAATGATAAATCAAGAGGCGTATTTAATGGCAAAGTTTTTGTAAGAAAAGACGCTCAGAAGACCAATGCTTACCAGTCAAACAAAGCAATTTTGCTTTCGAAGGAGGCGCTTGTGGACACCAAGCCGCAGCTTGAAATCTATGCTGATGACGTAAAATGCTCTCACGGCGCCGCAATCGGCCAGCTTGATGAAGATGCCTTATTCTACCTGCGCACAAGGGGTATCGGCGAGGAGCAGGCAAGAGGTGTGTTAATCCGCGCATTTGCAAACGATATTTTTGAAACAATCGAAACGGGAGCATTACAAGATTATTTGAATAATCTTGTAATTGCAAAATTGAGATAATCATTTAAAGTAACTTTGGAAACAACACTCGTAAAAAAAATATTTGATGTCGATGAAGTAAGAACGGACTTCCCTATTTTACAGAGGGAAGTTAACGGCAAGCCATTAATTTATTTTGATAATGCTGCAACATCGCAAAAACCTGTGAGCGTTATTAATGCAATTTCTGAATATTACAAAACCTGCAACTCAAACATTCACAGGGGAGTGTATTCAATCAGCACTGAAGCATCCGAAGCATATGACAGGGCAAAGGAAAAAGTTATAGGGTTTATTAATGCAAAAGATGCCCATGAAATAATTTTCACACGCGGCACGACCGAAGCTATAAATCTTGCGGCTTATTCATACGGCAGGCAGAATATATCGGAGGGCGATGAAATTGTTATCTCGGCAATGGAGCACCACTCAAACATTGTGCCGTGGCAGGTGCTTCGCGATGAGAAAAAGGCGAAGCTGAAAATTATTCCCATAACCGATTCAGGCGAGATAATTATGGATGAATATAAAAAGATGTTAAATGAAAAGGTTAAGATAGTTGCTATTTGCCACATTTCAAACTCGATTGGGACGATTAATCCTGTAAAAGAAATCATAAAGCTTGCACATGAAAAAAATATTCCCGTTTTAATCGACGGTGCGCAGGGGGTTCATCACACAAAAGTCAATGTGCAGGATTTGGATGCTGATTTTTACGCATTTTCCGCTCATAAAATGTACGGACCGATGGGCATCGGGGTTCTTTACGGGAAATCTGAGCTGCTTGAAGCAATACCTCCATATCAAACAGGGGGTGATATGATAAGCTCGGTAAGCTTTGAAAAAACAACATACAACGAAATACCCATGAAGTTCGAAGCAGGCACTCCAAACGTCGAAGGAGCCGTCGGATTGACAGCAGCTATTGATTACATAAACTCGCTTGGACTTGATTCAATCCACGAACACGAAAAAGAAATATTAGAATACGCAACTGAGCAGATTTCGGGTATCGATGGTGTTAAAATAATTGGCACAGCTAAGAATAAAACAGGCTCACTTTCATTTATCGTCAATGGTTTAAGCGCTTTGGATATCGGCATAATGCTCGATACATTCGGAGTAGCAGTGCGCACAGGACACCATTGCACAGAGCCGCTGATGAACAGGTTCGGGATACCGGGAACGGTGAGGGCATCGTTTGCGCTTTACAACACAAAAGAGGAAATTGATATCTTTATCGAAGGATTAAAGAAGGCAATCAATATTCTGAAATAAGCAACGGAGATGGAAACAAAATCAATAAACGAAATAGAAAATGAAATTGTCGATGAATTCAGCTTCTTTCCCGATTGGCAGGATAAATACGAATATATTATTGAGCTTGGGAAAAAACTTAAGGACTTTCCCGAAGATAAAAGAACTTCTGACAACATGGTAAAGGGATGCCAGTCAAGCGTCTGGCTTGTAACCAATAGAGTAAACGGAAGCGTCACATTTAAGGCAGATAGCGATTCAACAATAGTTAAAGGGTTAATTGCATTGTTAATAAGAGTATTATCAGGCAAGTCGCCTGATGAAATTGTAAATGCAAAGCTGGAATTTATTAATAAAATCGGGCTCACACAACATTTAGCGCAAACGCGCTCTAATGGACTAGCTGCAATGGTTAAACAAATGAAAATGTATGCGCTGGCTTATAAAGCAAAAGAGCAATTAAATTAAAAATGTCCGAAGAATCGAAAACAGAGGAAATAAAGAAAATTGATAAGGCTGACCTTAACAACTCTGTTGTAGAAGCTTTAAAAAGCTGCTATGACCCGGAGATTCCGGTAAACATTTACGAGCTTGGGCTCATATATGCAATTAATATTGATGATGAAGGAAAAGTTGATGTTGAAATGACATTAACTTCGCCTGCGTGTCCCGTTGCGGGCTCGCTGCCGCCGGAGGTTGAAAATAAAGTCCGCGGCATACCCGGCGTTGCCGATTGCAGGGTGAGGGTTGTCTGGGACCCGCCATGGGGAATGCAAATGATGAGCGAAGAGGCAAAATTACAATTGAATCTATATTAGTCCTGAGTGAAGCGACTGCCTGTCCACGACTCCTGCCGAGTCGTTGACTCGTGGAGCAGCAGGCAGGAAGGGTCTAATTAATAAATTATAAATTTTCAAAACGTATTTTTATTAAAATTAAAACTAATAATTTAAAAAAAGAGCTGAACGCGAATCTTTCCGGTTTTGAGATTGTTTCGCTTCGCTCACAATTAAAAACATTATGTTCACAATAAACTCAAGAGGACCTGTATACGACCCCGAGGCAGTTCAGCCGATGAGAGACGAACTGACAGCTGCGGGATTTACCGAACTGTTAACTCCCGATGACGTCGATATGCATGTTGATAATAAAGAAGGAACAACTTTTGTAATGATTAACTCCGTTTGCGGATGCGCCGCAGGAAGTGCAAGACCGGGAGTTACGCTTGCCTTGCAGAATAAAATTATTCCCAGCAGAATTGTAACCGTTTTTGCTGGGCAGGACAGGGATGCCGTTGACCATTTAAGGGACGCATATCTGCCTGGGATACCGCCTTCATCTCCGTTTATGGCTTTGTTTAAGGACGGCGAACTCATGTTTGCAATGCAGAGATTAAACATTGAGGGCAAAACAGCAGATATGGTTGCAGAAGAGCTGGTTGAAGCATTTAACCAGTACTGTTCAAATGAAGGTCCCTCGGTGCCCAAGGAACAATATGACGCAATACTTCATGCTAAGGCATGCGGTTCAAAAATTCCAAAATATAACGGGGGTTAATTATGATTAAGCCAATAGAAGTAAAAGCGTTAACCAGATATAAAATTTGGGTGAAATTTGAAGACGGTGTTTCGGGGGAAGTTGACCTATCGGATTCTGCCGGAAAAGGAATTTTTAAATTCTGGAACGAAGGTGATAATTTCGAAAAGGTATTTATTAACAAAGAAACCGGAGGGATAGCTTGGAATAATGAGCTTGAAATTTGTCCTGATACTGTGTATGAACAGATAAAATCGGAATCGCAAGTAAATATATAAATGCCGACAATAAGCAGATTCTATGGAATTTTAATTATAATGTTTTACAGAGAAGGATACAATGAGGAACCTCATTTTCACGTGAGATACAATGAATATGATGCTAAAGTGAGTATAAAGGATGGCTATGTTTTAAAGGGAAATTTACCAAGCCGAGCATTTAATTTAGTTAACGAATGGGCTGCATTGCACCGCGACGAACTGATAGAAACTGGGAAAGGATAAAAAAAGGTGAACCATTAAAAAAGATAGAACCGCTAGCGTAAAATGAAATTCAGTTCACAGGAAGAATACGGAATTAGGTGCCTGCTCCGCATCGCAAGAGCGGAAAGCGGGAAGGGGCTTACTATTCCCGAAATAAGCAAGGCTGAGGGTATTTCGACTCATAACGCGGCCAAGCTTCTGCGTATTCTGCGTTTGGGCGGATTTTTGGAAAGCTCACGCGGGCAATCGGGAGGATATACCCTAAGCCGTCCCGCAGGCGAAATATTAATAGGCGACGTTTTAAGCACGCTGGGCGGAAAGCTTTACGATGCAGAGTTTTGCAATTCACATACGGGAGAAATGAAAATTTGCACCAACTCAATCGACTGCTCAATCCGTTCGCTCTGGCAGATGCTCCAGAATTCCATTGACGGCGTGCTGAAAAACCTCTCGCTTAAGGATTTAATTTCAAGCGAAGATGCCTTGATATCAAAAATCAAAAACTATAACAGCGAATTAATTACTCTATAATTCTTCAAACAGATTTTTTAAAAGCCCGTATTTTTTAATTGAAAATATGGGCTTTTTATCTTTTAAGTTATTTTAAATAAAAAATTTTAGATTTATATTTAACCATAAGAGGGAGGAAAAATGCGCTCAATGCTAAAAACAACATTGCTTCCTTTAAGCGTTTTCTGCTTAATTTTATTTTTTAGCTGCGGAGAGGAAGTTAACGCCCCGCAGGATTTTGTAAGCGGGACTATTACCTTTAACGATACAAATTTAAAATACATCGGCGGATATTATGCTGTTTCATTATATGGCGACAGCACAAGCCCGTTTACTCGCATTCCTGTTAGAAGCGATCGTCTGGCGATAGGCATCTCAAATGGAGTCGCCTCATCATATTACAAAGTTTCAGGGCTGGCTTCTGGTAATTACTACATAGGAGCTACATGGATAGACAGTTCAAGCGGTAATGTTAGTGTTTACGGTGTTTACGGCTGCGATACTCTTGTTAACTGCTCTAATCCAACACGAGTAACAGTTCCCAATTTCGCCGGCACAGGAAATTTAAATTTTAGAAGTAAAACAAGGTAAAAGAAAGTATTGGTATCAAAGCGAAAGCCCCGCCTAATTCAAAAACGGGGCTTTCTTATAAGAAGGAGAAACAATACTATCTAACTATAACCATCTTTTTCGCTTCTTTAAATATCCCGCCTTTTTCCAAATCTTGGGCTATTAGCTCATAATAATAAACACCGCTTGAAATATTAGACGCATCGAATTCAGCAGTGTATTTTCCTTTTTCTGTCAAGCCGTTAAAAATCTCTGCAACCAGTCTTCCCGCAACATCATAAACCCTCAGCTCAACATGAGACCGCCTTGGCAAATCAAATTTAATAATGGTTACCGGGTTAAACGGATTAGGATAATTCTGTTTTAACGCGTAATGAATGGGTGTCTCTTCGTTTTGGAGTGTAATTCCAACGGTACCCTGAGTTGTTGTTCCCTGCTTCAGCACAATATCATTATCGGGGTCAAACTGGAATGAGATTGGCTGTCTTGTAAAGGGCCAGAACCAAACCTGGTTGTTAGTGTTGTTATCAACTCTGAAGATTGTGTCCGGTCCGCTTGCAAAGGTAATTCTTAAAGCGAGCGGCATTCTGTGGAACGGAGAATTGGATTGAACCTGTCTTGCCTGGAAGCCGACAGTCCAGTTTCCTCCGCTGTTATCTATAAACTGGTAGAAATTCTGATATACGGGATGATTTGGCTGTTTAACCCATTGGTCAATAAACCAAGTTAAATCCTGTCCGTATGACTCGGAAATCTTAGCCGCAAAGTCATCGGTTGCAACGGAATTATGCTTAAAGTTTACCGTATCCATTGAATAAGCTCTTATTGCATTAAAAAATGTTGCAGAATCACCCATAAGGTATCTCAGCATATGCAAAACACATGCACCTTTTGCGTATGTAATGGCGTAGTTAAAGAGTGTGTTATTATTTGGCGGATTTTCCGCCCATGAGGCATTATACATAGCCCATCCTGGATTGCCTGAAAGGTAACTGTTAGCGCTGCTTAATATATCGCTTTTATAAGAGCTGTAACCGCCGGTGTATTCATACCACAAAGCTTCGCAGTAAGTAGCAAAACCTTCGTTCATCCATATATCCGCCCATGAAGCGCAAGTAATCATATCTCCAAACCACTGGTGAGCGTATTCGTGAGAAACCAGGTTCGCGCTCCAGCTGTTGTATTGCAGGCTGGTGAGTGTCTGATTTTCCATACCGCCCCATGTGAAGCCGCTTCCCGAAGCAATGGTAGCAAATCCATTTTTTTCGAAGGGATGCTCACCGAACTTCTGGGAATAATATGTTGTCATCGGTCCAATGATAGTTTTAATATTATTCAGCGAAGAAATGCTTTCCCCTGTATTCCAGTAAAACCTAATGGGAACACTGTCCATAGGATTAGAAATCTTGTGCCAGTAAACAATATCGAGGTTATAATTCACTCTGCCGGTTAAAACCGTAAGATAAGTTGCAACCGGGTCGCGGCTTATCCAGTGGTAGTAAATCGAATCGCCCGTAACAAGCGAATCATTCAATCTTCCGTTAGAGCCTAAGCGTACACTAAGCGGCACCTTAACGGTAATATCGACCGTTGCTTTATCGGATGGTCTGTCCCAGCACGGGAACCATTTCCTTGCTCCCTGAGGCTCGCAGTCAGTAAACACCATCCCGTTGCCGTTCTGGCTGACGTAGAATGCCTGGTCAGATACATTCAAATGGCGGTAGTAGATTTTTACATCCACGGTGTCATTCGGATTATACATAGTATTCAATGTAATTGTAAGAATATTACTTGAATGAGTAAAAGAAACTCCCGCCATACTTACGGAATCTATCTGAAGCGAAGTGTTTACCGCATTTAAATCGATTGAGTTTAAAGCAGTATCAACTCTGAGCTTAACAATGATGTTAGCATCATAGTTACGCGGATAAGGACTTAAGAAGCAATGTCTGATATCCATCCATATCTTATAATTAAGGACATCGAACTTGTGTTTTGGCGAATTCGGAGAATCGCCTAAAATAAACGAATGGGGTGAATTTGATTTCTTATGCCAGCAGTACTCGGAACCTTTTTGAAACGTTCCCTGGGCTAACGTATAGCTTACCAAAATTATGAATAAGCTAAAAACTGTGACTAAATGTCTCATTTTGTGCACTTTTATTTAAAAAACTCAGTGCAAAATAACTCTTTTGATTATGCCAACATATGACGCATGTCATAAGATTAGCTGATGATTTTCGTTAATTTTGTTATGAATGGATGAGGTTTTTTACTGTTAAAGTTGGATTTTTTGAAATATATTGCTGAAAAAACGGGTAAGTAAGGCGATGAAAAAATTTAATCCGATTAAATCAGACCCCAACAAAGTTAAGCTTCTGGAAGTATTTGAAAACTCATTCCCTAAGAGGAATTATCTGATTGTTCACAGGGCAAACGAGTTTACCTCAGTTTGCCCGAAAACAGGACAGCCGGATTTTGGTATAATCACTATCTCTTACATTGCATACAAAAAGTGTGTCGAGCTTAAATCCTTAAAATATTACCTGCAATCATTCAGAAATGAAGGAATATTTTACGAAAATGCAATAAACCGCATACTTGAAGACCTTGTAAGAGTGATAAAGCCAAGATGGATGGAAGTCAAGGGAGAGTTTTCCGCAAGAGGAGGGTTGAACTCCACTGTGGTGGCAACGCATGGAAAAAAGTTAAATGAAAAGAATTACCAAAAATAGTATTGATGAACTGATAAATCTCCTCAATGAAAATGGCCGGTCTCTCCGGGCAGCGGGGGTGTGGTTTTGTCATTACATCCGCCTGCCAAGATTGTACAAAGTGAATAATGAGTAAAAGCATTTTAGCTGAATTTAATTAAATTTTCATTTAAACATCCAGTAATTATTCGTTGTATCGGCATCCGGGATATACTCGTTTCCAAGCTCAAGTGAGTGGATTTTCCTTTCGACTTCCGTTTCAATTGTTATTTCACCTTCATACTCGCCTGCAGCAGGTCTCCACACCGAAGCCGAGCGGTAAGCCTTTTTTTCAGAGCCGTCTTTAAACTTTATCTTTAAAGCCACGGGAATTGGAAGCTCGCCCTGCTTTGTTATCTTAACACTTAAGTTGTTGTCTTTAACAAAAGCGGTATCTATGCCAATATCAGGGTAACCCTGTTTAAAAAACCACGGCTCCCAAAACCATCCAAGCTCATCATCAAGCACGTCTTCAAAAGTGAAAAAGAAATCATACGGTGTCGGGTGCTTCCCCGCCCATCTTTTCATATACTCATGAATGGCTTTTTTGAACTGCGCATCTCCGATGAAATCTCTTAATATGTTCAGCGCATTGCAGGGACGGAAGTAAGCGTGGTTGCCGTACATCTCACCGCGGATTAAATATGAAGGATACATCATAGGCACCTCGTCAAACTGCCCGGAGTAATCAAGATATCTTTTAACGTTCCTTGCGCGGAAATCGATTGTTTTGTCCAGTTCAAACTGAATATACTCGGAAAGCATCTGTGTCCACCCTTCATCCATCCATGCATATTTGCGTTCATTTATTCCCATGTAAAAAGGGAAATATGAGTGAACCACTTCATGGACAGCAGTATGCACCATCCATATCCGCCGGCTGTTTGAACTCTGGTTAACCATCATTGGTGATTCGATGCCGCCCTTGCCGTTGAAGACTGTAATTTTTGGAAATGGGAACGGCACTCCCGGAAGATTTCTAGAAAGCATTTCAACGGTTTTTGATGCGACATCGCACATCTCGTAAAAATCA
>Ga0326597_10003008_pt1 | contig 24664 bp, 25 predicted proteins | sample RVTome_12_FD_203789 | JGI IMG/M metagenome (GOLD analysis project Ga0326597, IMG submission 203789) | Soil microbial communities from uranium-contaminated site in the Upper Colorado River Basin, Wyoming, United States - RVT100D185 | ecosystem: Environmental > Terrestrial > Soil > Contaminated >... | reverse complement strand
CACGATCAGCGGGTTGATCTCGGCGAGCGAGGCATCGGTCTCATCGAACGCGCGGTACAGCGCTTTCAGAAAATCGCGAGCCTGCGAAAGCCCCTTGTCCGGCACGCCAATCTTGCGCGCGACGGCTTCGGCGTCCGGATCGGCCAGCCCCTTGACGGGGTCGATCGTCACGCGGTGGATCTTCTCGGGCGACGTGGCGGCAACCGCTTCGATGTCCATGCCGCCTTCGCTGGAGGCCATTAGCGCCACGCGTTGCGTGCCGCGGTCCACCACCATGCCGAGGTACAGCTCCTTCTTGATGTCGGCACCCTCTTCCACGAGCAGGCGGCGCACCTTTTGACCCTCCGGGCCCGTCTGGTGCGTCTTCAGCTGCATGCCGAGTATCTGCCCCGCGTACTGCTTGACCTCGTCCAGCGACTTCGCCACTTTGACGCCGCCGCCCCTGCCGCGGCCACCGGCGTGGATCTGGGCTTTGACGACCCATGCCTTGCCGCCCAGCTTTTTCGCGGCCTCCACGGCCTCGTCCACGCTGAAGCAGGGATAGCCGCGCGGGGTCGCGACGCCGTACTTGCGCAGGATTTCCTTCGCCTGGTACTCGTGGATTTTCATGTCGGGGCCGTGTCGTCTGGTGCTGGCGCCTGGGTGATCTCGCGCGCGAGTTGGGACTCTATTACAGGCGTTTGCGGCCCGGCCTTGACCGAAGTCAATATCCGCCTGGCCGACAGCGAACTCCGTTCGCAGCGCGTCTCGACGGGCAGGCTGTCGCTGTCGAGCGGGGCAGTATAACAAACCACTGCACCTGCCCCGGAAAGCGCGTTGCGGCGCAACTCCGCCCGCGCGGCGCAAAAAAAAGCGCAACCCGTGAGGGTTGCGCTTAAGGTTCCACCAAAGGAGGAGGTTTTGGAGGAGTGTGCCGACAGGGAGTCGACACGCGGCTATTCTGCTCCCCAATTAGCCATAATGCAAGCGTTTTCTGCTGCTAAGCAATATCCTATCAGACTCGGACAAAACAACAATATCTTATCTATTGTACTCAATGGCTTATGTTCACCGGACTATCAATACCGGTATCGTGGAATGAGTCAGAACCTTGCGAGTCTCGCTGCCCAGCAACACCGCTGCAAGTCCCTTGCGCCCATGTGAGGTCATCACGATCAGATCGCAGCCCCGCGCGTTAGCCGTCTTGAGTATCGCATCGTAAGGATGGTCGCTCGTCTCGCACACGGTATCGCAGGCGACGCCGGCGGATGCCGCGCACTCGCGAACGAAGGCCAGGTAGTTTTCGGCCCGCGTTTTCGCTTCCTCCTCGATGCGCTCTTCGGTCACCGGGTCGAACGCCCCCTCATAGGCGATGAGGAGATGGTAATCGGGAACGACATGTATGCCCGTGATGCGCGCGCCATGCAGCTTCGCCAGTTCCACGGCCGTGCGCACGGCCCGTTGCGAGAGTTCGGAACCGTCGGTCGGAACCAGAACATTTTTGAACATCGGGCTTACCTCCAATCAGCCGTGACGAGGCTCCAAAATCTGGACCCCGCCGCAAGCTTGTCGCCGGGCGTCAGGGCTGTCAAGGGCGCGACGGCGACGCGGGTGGCGCGCGGTCGCATTCGCTATAATCGAGCCCCCAAACCTTCAGGCTCCTGCGATGCCGCATCAGCTGATTTTCACCGGCGACGTCAATCTGATGAAAGTGGCGGACGCGCGCGCGCCGTTTGCGCGCGTCTCGGACGCGCTGCGCGCGGCGGACCTGGTCTTCGGTAATCTCGAGTGCTGCTTCTACGCGCCGGCGATGGAACGCTCGGTCGGCGACGAGGGCTTCTACGTTGCGCCCGCGATGAGCCAGGCGCTGACGCTGGCCGGCTACCATGCGGTCGGCACCGCCAACAACGTGAATTACGGTTCGGAGGCCATCGCGAGTTCGCTGCGCGAGCTCGACCGACTCGGCATTGCGCACGCCGGCAGCGGCGTGAATCGCGCCGCCGCCCACGCGCCGGCGGTGATCGAGCGCAACGGGCAGCGTTTTGGAATTCTTCAACGCACGTCGGTCTATTGGCCCACCAACCACGAAGCGGGCGAAAAATCGCCGGGGGTCGCCGTCATACGCGGCCACACCGCGTACCAGGTCCCGGCACACAAGACCCGGCCCGAAATCCCCCCGATGAATCGGCCCGGCATCCCGCCGTTCATTCTGACCTGGGCCGATCGGGATTATCTCGCCCGCTACGTCGGGGAAATCGAGACGCTGCGGCGCGAGGTCGGCTTCCTCGTCGCGTCCCACCACTGGGGCCTGCACCAGGACGTCCTCGACTACACGCGCGAGATCGCGCACGCGGCGATCGACGCCGGGGCCGACGTCGTGGTCGGGCACGGCCCCCACTTCACGCTTCCCGTCGAGATCTACAAGGGCAAGCCCATCTTCTATGGCATGGGAAACTTCTCGTTTCACACCGGCCACGGCGAACGCAAGCACGGCGACTGGGTCGGCCTGCTCGCGCGACTTCAGGTGGAGGGGCGCAACGTGACGCGGCTCGCGCTGAACTTCGTGCGGCACAACGAACGGAACGAAACGCTGCTCAAGTCGCCAGGCGAGGAGTCGGAAGCCTTGCGGGATCTGATCGAGCGCAGCGCGCCGTTCGGGACACGCATCGCGGTGCAGGGCGGCGAGGCGATCGTGGCGCTTTAATAGCGCGCCGCCCAGCGCTCAGCACTCAGCACTCAGCACTCAGCACTCAGCATTAGATGCCGCCCGGCTCATCCTCCGGGTGCCGCAGCTTGCGCGTGGGGTACAGCTTGCCGGGGTACCTCGCGAGCGCCGCGTCGTCGACGTCGACGCCGAGCCCCGGCGCGGTCGGCAGCTCGATGTAGCCGTTCTTCGGCTTCAGCTGGTTGGGCGAGATCCTGTCGCAGAACTCGACGAACGGCAGAAAGTACTCGGTGATCGTGAAATTCGGCATGGTCGCCGAGGCGTGCACCGTTGCCGCGAGCGCGACCAGCGTCGAGTTGTAATTGTGCGGTGACACGGCCACCAGGAAGGGCTCCGCCATCGCCGCGATTTCCTTCAGTTCCAGGATACCGCCCACGCAGGCCACGTCGGGGTTGAGGATGTCGGCGGAACGCTTTTCCAGCAGCGGCCGGAAACCGGTCTTGGTGTAGGTCGCCTCGCCGATCATCATCGGCACGCCGATCTCGCGCCGGATCAGCGCCAGCTCGTCGGGATACTCGGCCTGGCAGGACTCCTCCATCAGGTACAAGTCGAACTCGGCGAGCTGCCGATCGAGCCGGATCGCGTGCATCGGCGCGAGCCTGCGGTGTTGCTCGATTAAGAGGTCGATGTCGGGACCGACCGCGTCGCGGACCGCCTTCACCACGCGCACGGCGCGGCGCTCGTGCTCCTTCGGAATATACGTCCGCCACGGGGCCGGCAGCGGATCGAACTTCATCGCGGTAAAGCCCTGCTTCACTACCTTCTCCGCCGCCCGCGCGTAGTCGTCCGGCTCCTTCATGCCATAGCTCCAGCCGTTGGCATAGACGCGGACCTTGTCGCGGTATCGGCCGCCGAGCAGGTTGTAGACCGGCTGCTTGCAGCTCTTGCCCACGATATCCCACATTGCCTGCTCGATGCCCGAGATCGCGCAGTAGAGCTCCACCGATCCCCGCCGCTGCGCGTAGTCGTCGAACGCGATCTGCGTGAAATGCTTGATGTCGAACGGGCTGCGGCCGACGGCGTAGCGTCCAAGCGCCTCGATCTGCGCGGTGACGGCCGTGTCGCGGTCGTACTGCGAATAGGCCTCGCCCCAGCCATGGATGCCGGCGTCGGTCTCGACCTTGACGAAGATCAGGTTCTTGCGCCAGCCGGGATGGACCGTGTAGCTCTTGACCGAGGTGATCTTCATTGTCGCGCGCGGGGCTTGGTGAGGAGCGACGAATCTATGTCCCGCCGCTCAAGCGTGTCAAGCGCGGTGCTATACTCCCGCGCGTTTTCCGTGCGTTGCCGTTCCATCATCTGAACTGGGAGGAATCATGAGCGCTACTGTGCTGGGCGGCGCGCTGCCGCAATCCGGAGCCGGTCTGGACGACATCGTCACGGCGCTCCTGCCGCAGGGCTTCGCGAAAATCGTGCAACCAATCGCCTCCACCACGATCACGACCGACACCCAGGGACTCACCGCGGGCGAAATCAGGATTCAGACCATGACCGGCCCGGTGCCCGCGTACCGCGCGATGCCCGAAAAAGGCGGGAAGCTCCCGCTGGTGCTGGTGGTGCAGGAGATCTTCGGCGTGCACGAGCACATCAAGGACGTGTGTCGCCGGCTTGCCAAGCTCGGGTACTTCGCGATCTCGGTCGAGCTCTATCACCGCCAGGGCGACGTCACCAAGCTCACCGACAACCAGGAGATCTTCGCCAAGGTGGTGAACCACGTGCCGGACAGCCAGGTCATGTCCGACCTCGATGCTTCAGTGGTTTACGCGGAGTCCACCGGCAGGGCAGACGCCTCGCGGCTTGGCATCACCGGCTTCTGCTGGGGCGGCCGCATTACCTGGACCTACTGCGTCCACAATCCGAAGGTAAAGGCTGGCGTCGCCTGGTACGGGCGGCTCGTCGCGCCGGGCAAGGCGCCGCTGCAACCCGCCTATCCGGCGGACCTCGCGCCGGTGCTCAAGGTGCCGGTGCTGGGGCTATACGGCGGGCAGGACGCGAGCATTCCGCTGGAACACGTCGAGCAGATGCGCGCGGCGCTGAAGGGCGCCGGCAACGCCACGAGCGAGATCGTCGTATACCCCGAGGCGCCACACGCTTTCTACGCCGACTATCGGCCGAACTACCGCAAGGACGCGGCAGAGGACGGCTGGAAGCGCATGCGGGCGTGGTTTGGGAAACACGGCGTTGCCTGAGGAATCCGCCGGGCCCGGCCCAACGGATTTCTGAATAGGACGGAGACTTTTCCCGCGGACGTCCTGGAGCCGGACGCGTCGCGAGCGGGCCCGGAGGGCGGTTCGATGTGGCACCAGTGGCTGACTCGATCCATGGTTGCCGCCGGACACGCGGCCCTGGGAACCGCGATGGCGTTGATGTGCGTCTGGCTTGCCACGGGATGGATGGACGGGTTCCACCGCAGCGATACGCTCTGGCTGGAGCGGAAGTTCTTGTCGCTCGCGCCATGGGCGCTCGGCATCGCCCTGATCATGGGGGCGCTGATCCGCTGGTCCCACAGCTTGGCGTTGCGCAAAAAGCCCCTGGGCGTGCTCATTGCCATTCCGCGCGCCTTTCTGGTGTTTCCGATCTACGGCTTCGTCGTTCTCGTCGGCTATCTGCTGTGCGCATTTGTCGCCCTGCTGCTGTGGGGTTTGTCGCGGATGCTGCGGCTGGTGGGGGCAACGAATGCGGCCGAATGGACGCGGCCGCGCGCGGTTTTCGCCGAAATGCCGGCGCTGGCGCTCTGGATGATCGTATTTCCAATCGCGCTGGCGAGTCCCGACTCCGAATCGGATATTCCCACTCAGGAAATCCAATCGCTGCGACGGCGCCTGCTCTGGCTCCTGCTGGTACTGGTCCCGTTCATCTTCCTTTGGACCGGGGCAGTTTCCGAGGACTCCGGCGAGCGCGTCGACCCGATCTGGCTGGCGGCCGCGGCTGCCTACTGGCTATCCGACCTCCTGATCGTCGCGTTTCAGGTCGCGCCGCGCCTGCAGGCGCACGCCTTCCTGGATCCACTCCGCCCATGAAGCCGAGTCTCCTGGCGGGCAAGACGCACGTCGCCCGGCCCATGGATTACCCGCTTCGCGCGCCGAGCTGGAGCAGCTTGCCGATCGCCTCGGAGGCCTTCAGGCCGGATCCGGTGAGCACCAGAACGGTGGTTTCGCCCTTGCCGATCGCGCCGGCCGCAATCAGCTGCGACAGGCCCGCGGCGGCGGCGGCGGAAGTCGGCTCAACGTAATAACCCTTTCGGGAAAGCACGCCAAGCGCGCGCACGATTTCGTCTTCCGTCACCGCAACGATCGCGCCTTCCGACGCTCGCACTGGCGCGAGCACTTCGCGCATCCGCGTCGGCCTCGACGACGCGATTCCCTCCGCTATCGTCGCGCGGACCGGAACCGGCACGAATTCCTCGGTACCGGCTTGAAATGCGGCGAAGTACGGCGCGCAATTCGCGGCCTGCACGCCGAACAGTCGCGGCACGCGACTGATTTCTCCGTTTCGCTGCAGCTCGGAAAAGCCGCGGTCGCAACCGAGCACGTTGGCGCCGTAACCCACCGGCACCACGATGTTGTCGGGCGCGCGGAAGCCGAGCTGCTCCCACAGCTCGTAGGCGAGCGTCTTGGTGCCTTCCGCGAAGAACGGCTGCCGGTTGTGACTTGCGTAGAACATCTCGCCGCTCATGTCGAGCGCGGCCTGCGCCACGTCCTGGCGCGAGCCCTTTATGGTCACCACGTCGGCGCCGCAAGCGGCGATCTGCGCGATTTTTGGAAAGGAGGCAGTCTCCGGCACGAGAATCCGCGCGCGCATGCCTGCCGCCGCCGCGTACGCGGAAAGCGAGGCGCCGGCATTGCCCGAGGAGTCTTCCAGGACGCGGTTGACGCCGCGGCTCCGCAGATAGCTCACCATCACCGTCATGCCCCGGTCCTTGAACGAGCCGGTCGGCATCAGGTAGTCGAGCTTGAACGCCACCGGAATGCCGTCCCATGCGGCAGCGACGAGCGGCGTCCAGCCTTCCCCCATGGACACGGCGGACGCGGCATCGACGAGCAGCGCCTTGCGATAGCGCCACAGCGACCGGATCGCGGTGTCGATGTCCGCGCGCTTGAGACCGGGCGCGTCGCTCAGATTCACGGAGCCGCCGCCGTCCCCGCGCCACCGCGGTACGGCAAGCGGGTAGGTAGCTCCAGAAATGGCATCGATGTAGTGCATGGACTCGGGGTGCGGCGCCGCGCCGCGCGCCGGCGCGGACGTCAATTCCGCTCATCCTCGATTCTATAGGGCTCGAGGTCGGGAGCGTACGTGAAATCGGCAGGGCAAGCCCTGCCGATTCCAGTCCGCCGCGACGCGCCGTCCGCGCGGCGCGATCAAACGACTTACTTCGTTGTTTCCGTTGCCGGCGCCTTGCCCTTCGCCTTGCCGGCGGCCTTTTTGCCTTCGCCCTTGGTCTTCTTGCCCTTGGTCTTTTTGCCTTTGCCATTGGACTTGGCCTTCTTCCCGGCCTTGCGCTTGCCGGACTTGGCCGACGGCGTGGCCGGCGTGGCGGGGGTTGCCCTGGCAGCATCGCCTTGGGCGGATGTCGCGGGCGCGGCCGGCGTCGCCTTCGCCGGATCCCCCTTGGGGGCTTGCGCCGAGGCAACGGATGTCGCGGCAGCCAGTGCCAGCGCAGCGAGCAGGATAGACAGTCTCTTCATTTTGAGTCTCCTTGAGTGCGGGTCATGCCGGAACGATTCCGGACATTGCCATAACGCGCGAGCGCGCCGTTGGTTGACGGCGGCATCGCCCCGAACTGTCGCCGCGCGGGTACAGTAGAATATCTCGCGCCCGCCATCCCGGCGGCGATACCCGATCCAATTAACCCACAACCCTACTGCCCATGGACCTCAAACTCTCCGGCCGCACCGCCCTGATCACCGGCGGCTCCCGTGGCATTGGCCTCGGCGTCGCGCATTCGCTCGCCGCCGAGGGATGCCACCTGCATCTTTCGTCGCGCAATGCCGCCGATCTGGAAGCGGCGCGCACCAAGCTCACCGCCGCGCACAATGTCAACGTGACGGTTCACCCGCTCGACCTTGCGGTGAGCGAGAATGCGAAGAAGCTCGGTCAGGCCTGCCGCGATGTCGACATTCTCGTCAACAACGCCGGCGCGATCCCGCAGGGCACGTTGAACAGCCTCGCCGAGAAAGCGTGGCGTGATTCCTGGGACCTGAAGGTATTCGGCTACATCAATCTTTCGCGCGAGATCTACGCCGCGATGTGCGAGCGCAAGCGCGGCGTCATTATCAACATCATCGGAGGCGCCGGCGAGCGTCCCACCAACGGCTACATTGCCGGCAGCATGGCGAACGCGGGCCTCATGGCGTTTTCCCGCGCGCTGGGGGCCGAAAGCCCCAATTTCGGCGTGCGCGTGATCGGCCTGAACCCGAGCGCGACCGCAACCGACCGCGGCGTCACGCGCTGGCGCAACCAGGCAAAGGAACAGCTGGGCGACCCGGAACGCTGGCGCGAGCTCACCAAGGGCTTCCCGTTCGGCCGCCCGGCAAACGTGGAAGAAATCGCGGACGTTGTCGCGTTCCTGTGCTCCGACCGCGCCTCGTACATGTCCGGTGTCGTGATCAGCGTCGACGGCGGCGCCGCCGCCCGCAAGTGAGTTCTGAGTGCTGAGTGCTGAGTTGAAGGGGATCCAGCCAGCAGAATTGCATTGCAACTCAGCACTCGTCACTCGTTACTCAGCACTGTTTATTTGTTGGGCGGCTGCTTGAACGCACGGTCGACGTCGGACAGCGCCGCGTCGTACCGCTGACGCGCCTGCGTTTCCCTGGTCTTCGCGGCATCGAGGGCTTTCCGGGCCGCGTCGAGTTGCCGCTTCATCTCGTCGGCGTGCTTCTGCGCGGCGCGCTGCGCGTCCTGCGCGTTCAGGTAATCCTGCTCCGCCTGCTTGGACTCGTACTGCGCCTGCTGCAGGTCGCGGTAAGCGGCGGCGGTCCTCTGCTGGCCGCTCTGGATTGCCTGCTCGCGGCGCGTCAGGTCTTCGACCGGTGCTTGCGCCTGAGCGGCGGACACGACAAGCAGCCATAACAGGACGCAACCCAGCGGGCGCTTGCGGTTAGCGTATCGGCACATGGTTGCGATTGTACAGACCCTGCCGGCGCGTGGGTGAGAGTGGGCCCTGTTGGATTCGAACCAACGACCAAGGGATTATGAGTCCCCTGCTCTGACCGGCTGAGCTAAGGGCCCGCCGAGAACGTCGAATTGTACTGAAAAACGGTCGGGTGGACGGCGCCGCGGAGATTAGGCGGGGCGATCAGCCTTGGCTGTACGCGGTCAATTCCTGGCGCGTGCTCGTCAGCACCTTGCCGCTCGAATGACGCCGGAGCATCTCCGATGCGACCGGGCGCCTGACGCCGGGCGCTACCCAGTAACTGGACTGAACGTCGACGTTGCCTGTCGGGGCGACACCCCACCCCTGTCCTTCAACCCGATAGGCATCGAAGGTGCCGGCGGGCACCTTGACCGGTTCCCGCGCAACGACCCTGAATTCGAACTCGGTGTCGGTCGTAAAACCTTTGGGGGTGACCGCGCGAAATCGGGTCGTCCATTTCTTGCCCACGCTGTACTCGGCTATGAAAAACTGGGCGCCGGTGTATTGCCAGTTTCCCCGCTTGATGAAATTGCCAAACAGGTCCGTCACCACCCTGCCTTCGTTGAAAATAACCTGGTTCTCGTTGATCTTGGTGACCCGCGTGGTAAAGGTGCGCTCCTCGATCCGGGTATACAGGTCGATCTGGCGGTAGGAATAGCTGTCGCCAAGCCTGAAGTGGGTGTCGATGCGCGCCGTGCCTTTGGTGTACGGATTGCCCTCCGACGGCGCCAACGCGATCGTCTTTTCACCCTGGCGGGCCAGCACGCGGTCGAGCTGGAATTGCGCGAGTTCCGCGAAACGCCCGCTCGGGTAGCGCCGCAGGTAATCCTCCAGCGGCGCGGGCTCCGTCGCATCCTTGATACGCTCCCAGATCGCCAGTTCCTCGTCGAACCGCTGCGTCGCCACGGCCTCAGGCAGCTTGCCCGGTTCCTTCGGGGGCAGGAAATAAAAGTCCTCCTCCAGCGAGGTGCTCTCCCAGGGTATCTGGCGCCCATGGGAACGCCGCCGCACGTTCAGGCGCACGCGCTTGAACACGTCCTCGATCTTCGCTTCGGGAATCCGGATCTCGCGCAGCAAGTTTTCCGTGTACAAGCCATTCTTGCCCTGGCCGTCGCTTGCCACGTTGCCCGGCGCAGTGGCGTACGCCAGCAGCGAGCCAGGCGGCGCGTCGAACTGGCTCAGCCCCTTCTGCCCAAGAGGAAAACGCCGCCCGAAAGGGTTGTCGCGGCAGGCGTCGAGAATGACGATATTCATCGGATTCTTTGCGCGCCCCAGGCCGCCGAGCAACGCACCGAGATCCACCGCGCGGGTGCGGATGTCTTCCTCGTTGTCGACCACGGCGTCAACGGGAATGAGGTAGTTGCGCCACGCGAGCTGCACGCCGTGCCCGGCGAAGTAGAACAGGCCGACTGCGCGCTGCTGCTGGAGGCGGCCGCTGTAGGCCTCAATCGCCTGGAGCATCGCCTCACGGGTGGCGTCGAGCGATTCGGCCACCTCGAAACCGGCCTGCTTCAGCGTGTCGGCAATGGCTCGGGCGTCGTTTGCGGGATTCCGGAGCGGCGATTCCTGGTACCGACTGTTGCCAATGACGAGGGCGTGACGTGGCAGGGTGCCCAGCGGCCCGCGCGCCTCGCCCGCAACGGCGGGCTCCGGAGACCGGCTCAATCCGCGTGACTGGGCTGCGGCATTCCGTCCGGCGAGCGCCAGCAATCCCGCGCCGAGCGCGCCTTGCAGGAGGCTCCGGCGACTGGCCATGGGAGCCGCCGCCGAAGTACCGATCAGGCGCGCCGGCCGGTCCTCAGCCATGGAAATGCCAGGAGCGGAAGCAGATCAGTTTTCTTGATCGAGGAAGCTGCGCAGCCGCTCGGAACGCGAGGGGTGGCGGAGCTTGCGCAGCGCCTTCGCCTCGATCTGGCGGATGCGCTCGCGCGTGACGTCGAACTGCTTGCCGACCTCTTCCAGCGTGTGGTCGGTGTTCATCTCGATGCCGAAGCGCATGCGCAGCACCTTCGCCTCGCGCGGCGTCAACGTGTCGAGCACGTCCTTGGTGACGCCGCGCAGGCTCGCGTAGACCGCCGCCTCGTTCGGCGCGACGGTGGACTGGTCCTCGATGAAGTCCCCGAGGTGCGAATCGTCGTCGTCGCCGATCGGCGTCTCCATCGAGATCGGCTCCTTCGAGATCTTGAGGATCTTGCGGATTTTCTCCTCGGGCATCTCCATCTTCTCGGCGAGCACTGCGGGATCCGGCTCCTTCATCTTGTTGATGGTCTCGATCATGTGCACCGGGATGCGGATGGTGCGCGCCTGGTCCGCGATCGAGCGCGTGATCGCCTGCCGGATCCACCACGTCGCGTAGGTCGAGAACTTGTAGCCGCGGCGATACTCGAACTTGTCCACGGCCTTCATGAGGCCGATGTTGCCTTCCTGGATGAGATCGAGGAACTGCAGCCCGCGGTTGGTGTACTTCTTGGCGATCGAGATCACCAGCCGCAGGTTGGCCTCGGTCATCTCGCGCTTCGCCCGGCGTGCCTTCGCTTCCCCGGTGGACATCTGGCGGTTGATCTCCTTCAGGTCCTTGATCGGGATGCCCACCCGCGCCTGGAGGTTCAGGAGCTTCTGCTGCTGCTCCACGATCGCCGGCTCGAAGCGCTCCAGCGTCTCGCTCCAGGGGCGCTTCGCGTCGATCTCGCTCTTGATCCAGCGCAGGTTGCTTTCCTTGCCCGGGAATTCCTTGATGAAGTGCGGGCGCGTCATCCTGGCCTTCTCCACGCACAGTTCCATGATGTTGCGCTCATAGGTCCGTACCTCCTCCACGAGCTTTCTCACGGCATCGCACAAGGCCTCGATCTGCTTGGCCGAGAAGCGGATTTTCATCAGCTCTTCGGAGATCTGGTCGCGCGCCTGGAGGTAGGCGCGGCTGCGCGGGCCATTGCGCGCGAGCGCGCGCGACATGCGGTTGTAGAGCGCGCGTATGGTCGAGAAGCGCTTGAGCGAGTCGGCCTTGAGCCTGAGCTGGTCGGCGCTTTGCACGTTGCCGCCTTCCTCGTCCTCCTCCTCGTCCGCCGCCTCCAGCTCCTCCTCGAGGTCCTCGTCGTCCTCCGCGATCTCCTTGATCGGCTCGTCCTTGGCGTTGGGGTCGATCAGCCCGTCGACCACCTCGTCCACGCGGGCCTCGTCTTTTTCGATTTTGTCCGCGAGGGCCAGGATCTCGGCAATGGTCGTCGGGCAGGCCGAGATCGCCTGAATCATGTGGCGCAGTCCGTCCTCGATGCGCTTCGCGATCTCGATCTCGCCCTCGCGCGTGAGCAGCTCCACCGAGCCCATCTCGCGCATGTACATGCGCACCGGATCGGTCGTCCTGCCGAACTCGGAGTCCACGGTCGAAAGCGCGGCCTCAGCCTCCTCGACGGCCTCCTCGTCCGCGACCGGAGGCGTCGCCTCCGACATCAGCAGTGTCTCGGCATCCGGCGCCTCGTCGTAGACCTGGATGCCCATGTCGTTGATCATGCCGATGACGTTCTCGATCAACTCGGCATCGAGCATGTCGTCGGGAAGGTGGTCGTTGATCTCGGCGTAGGTGAGGTAGCTGCGCTCCTTGCCGAGCACGATCAGGTTCTTCAGCCGCGTGCGGCGCGCCTCGGCGTCGGCGGGCGAGAGCTCCTTGCGCTCGAACTCCTTGACCAGCGCGCGTTCCTTGGCCGTGAGCCCCCGCGTAGAGCGCTTCCCTTCCGCCTTGCGCAATTGCGCTTTCGCGATGCGCTCTTCGAGCAGCGCCTTCTTCAGCGCCGCCTTGTCCATCTTCTGGGGAACCTTGCCGGCCTTCCCCTTGGGCAGCGGCGCGCCCTTGGGCAGGGCTTTGGCGGCGGCATGCGCCTGCTTGCGCACTGGCTTCGACTTGTGCGCGGCAATCCGGACTTTGCCCTTTGGCTTCGATGGCCTCGCTTTCAGCTTGCCCTTGTGCTTGGCTGCGGCACGCAGCCTGGACGATGCCTTCTTGCGTGATGCCGCCTTGGTCTTGCCCCTGGACTTGCCCGTTTTCGCCATCTCGCCGTTCCCGCGTGACTTGCTGTGTCAAAAAAGGTGCGGATTATACTCTTATTCGACCCCAGTTACACGCCGAAGTTACGCTCAACTGTTTGTCGGATAAGCAATATTTGCGCCAGCCCGACGTGGCGGAGGCAAGCACTTAAATGGGGCCGCAGCTTCAACACTTCAAGCCGCGACATCATTCCGTTCAGGCCCCTGGACGCGCCGTCGCGCCGCCCTTGAGCTCCGCCTGGCGACGGGACAGCTCCTGGATGCGCCGGCGCTCGCTTTCACTGGGCGCGCTGCTCGCGTACAACTGCGTGAGCTCGCTGTCCACGCGCTGGCTTTCCAGCTTGCGCAGCACATCGCCGAGTATGGCCCGCGCCGTCTCATCGTCGGTTGCGTGATGAAGCCCGGTCGCCGCGATTTCCTGGAAACGGGCGGCGCTATCCGACCCCCGGGTCGCCTCGAACAGCATCGCCGGAGACGTGGCGCCGCTGCGCCGAACCGTCTCGATCAGCTCGATTACCGGCGCCATCTCCGGCGCATCCAGCAGCGCAAGCTGTTCGGCAGTCAGGGACTGGGCAAGCTCCGGATTCAATGCGAGCAGCCGCAACAGCTGCTCCGCGAGCGGCGTCACCGGGCTGCGAACCACCCTTGCCGGGACTGTCGGCGCTTTCGCGGCGGGCGCGGGCGCCAGCTCGCAAAGCTGCGATACCTCCTGGGGCAACAGCCGACTTCGCTCCGCCAGCTCGCGCGCGAGCTGCAGCCGCAGCGCGTTCGCCGGCATCTGCCTGAGCAGCGGCTTCGCCTCGTGAACCAGCCGCGCCCGGCCCTCGGCCGTCGCCAGGTCCACCCGCCGGCCCAGTTCGTCGAGCAGAAATCGCGACAGCGGCACCGCCCCCGACAGCAGGGCCTCGAACGCTTCCTTGCCCAGACGGCGCACGTAAGTATCCGGGTCCTCGCCTTCCGGCAGGAACAGGAACTTCAGCTGCTTGCCGTCCGCGAGCTGCGCCAGGCTGTTCTCGAGCGCGCGCCACGCAGCCCGCCGCCCCGCACTGTCGCCGTCGAAACAGAACACGATCTCGTCCGTCTGGCGCAGCAGCTTCTGCACGTGCAGCGGCGTCGTCGCCGTGCCGAGCGTCGCCACGGCATACTCGATGCCCGCCTGCGCGAGCGCGACCACGTCCATGTAGCCCTCGACCACCAGCGCACGGCCGGCATCGCGTATGGCCCGGCGCGCCTGATAGAGGCCGTACAGCTCGCGGCCTTTCTCGAATACCGGTGTCTCCGGCGAGTTCAGGTACTTCGGCTCGCCGTCGCCGATGACGCGTCCGCCGAAACCAATCACGTTGCCGCGCACGTCCACGATCGGGAAAATGACGCGATTGCGGAACACATCGTAGCGCTTGCCGTCCTCCTTGCTTTTCACCAGACCCGCGGTGGCGAGCATCGGCCCGTCGTAATCCGAGAAGGCCGCGGCGAGATTCTGCCAGTCGTCCGGCGCATAACCGATGCCGAACCGCTTCGCGATCTCCCCGGAAAGCCCCCGCTTCTTGAGGTAGGCGATGGCCTGCGGCGCGTCCTTCAATTGGTTGCGGTAATACTGCGCGGCCCGCAGCAGCACTTCGTGCAGGGTCTCGCCCTGCTCGGCCCGGCGCTGAGCCGACTCCGAGCGCGGCTCCTCCGGCACTTTCATTCCGACGCGCTGCGCCAGCTCCTTCACCGCATCGACGAAGCCCAGCCCGCCGTGCTCCATCAGGAATCCGATTGCCGTGCCGTGCGCGCCGCAGCCGAAACAGTGATAGAACTGCTTGGTCGCGCTCACGGTGAACGACGGCGACTTCTCGGAGTGGAACGGGCAGCACGCGACGTAATTCGCGCCGGCCCGCTTCAGCTTCACGTGCCGGTCGACCACCTCGACGATATCGATGCGCCCAAGGAGGTCCTGGATGAAGGACTGCGGAATCATTGGCCGATGAAGCGTGACTCGGGCGCGCCGAGGGGAGGAAGAGGGACCCCGGGAGATTTCCCGGGGATCTGACCCCCGGTGGCGCGCGGGGCGGCCGACATCGCTAACCCAAGAAATTGCATTGCCGTTTCGGAGGCCGCCGTCTCGCGACTGGTGACTGGAGGTCACGCCCGGCCGCCCGGGCGCACGTAACGGCTACGGTCCGCATCGGAACGAAGTATAGCCCTGCGCGAACCGCAAACCATACGAAAACAAACCGGCGGCCCATGCGCCGCCGCTAAAGCAACTAGCCTGCCAGCTTCGCCTTCACCAGCGCCGATACCTTGGTCATGTCGGCCCGTCCAGCGAGCTTGCCTTTGAGGGCGCCCATCACCTTGCCCATGTCGGACGGGGCCCTGGCGTCGGCCGCTGCGATCGCATCCGACACCGCCACTTCAATCTCGGCATTGGACATCGCCTGCGGCATGTACGCCTGGAACACGGCGATCTCGAATTGCTCGTTTTCGGCCAGATCCTGCCGTCCGCCCTTCTCGAACTGCGCGATCGCCTCGCGTCGCTGCTTGATCATGCGTTCGGCGACTGCCACCACGTCCGCGTCGGCAAGCGTCTTGCGTTCGTCGACTTCGCGCTGCTTCAGCCCGGCCAGCAGCAATCGCAGCGCGTCGCGCCGGCGCGCGTCCCCGCTGCGCATGGCGGCCTTGACGTCGTCGTTGATGCGTTGCTTGAGCGACATAACGGCAGGAATGAGGATCGAGGATCGAGAGACGGGATTCTATGCGGCGCAAAAACAAAAGAGGCCGCCGGCTTACGCCGACAGCCACTCAATCCTCAGTCCTCAATCCTAGGTGCTGCTCTCAATACATCCGCGGCGGCAGGATTTGCGCGCGCAACTTCTTGTGGTGGCGCTTGATCGCGGCCGCCAGCTTGCGCTTTCGGGCGGTGGTCGGTTTCTCGTAGTACTCGCGGGCACGCAACTCGGTGAGCAGGCCGGTCTTTTCCACGGTACGCTTGAAGCGGCGAAGCGCCGCCTCGAATGGCTCGTTTTCCTTGACCCTGACGGTCGGCATGGCAATCCTGTACTGATCGGGAAAACTTGTATTATATCAATCGGTAGGGCACATAGCCAGCCATTTCATGATGCGCATCCTGGGAATCGAAACCTCCTGCGACGAGACCGGCGCCGCGCTATACGACGGCGATCTCGGCCTGCTCGGCCACGCGCTACACTCGCAGGCCAAGCTGCATGCCGCCTATGGCGGCGTGGTGCCCGAGCTTGCCTCCCGCGACCACGTCCGGCGCCTTCTGCCGCTGGTCCGGGGCCTGCTGGAAAAGACGCGCTGCCGCCTGGACGAGCTGACAGCCATTGCCTACACCGAGGGGCCAGGCCTGGCGGGCGCATTGCTGGTCGGCGCCGCGACGGCGCACGGCCTCGCTCGCGCGCTCGGCATCCCGGCGATGGGCGTGCACCATCTCGAAGCGCACCTGCTTTCGCCGCTGCTGTCCGATCCGCCTCCGGCTTTTCCCTTCGTCGCCTTGCTCGTGTCCGGCGGTCACACCCAGCTGATGCGGGTTTCCAGGGTCGGCGACTACGAGCTGCTCGGTGAGACGCTGGACGACGCGGCGGGCGAGGCTTTCGACAAGACAGCCAAGCTGCTGGGGCTGGGCTACCCGGGCGGGCCCGCGCTTGCCCGGCTTGCCGCGCGCGGCCGGCCCGGTGTGTTCCGTCTCCCGCGGCCCATGCTGGCGAGCGGCGACCTCAATTTCAGCTTCAGCGGCCTGAAGACGGCGGTGCTCACGACGCTGAAGACGCGCGAGCCGGACGACCCGGCGCGCGCTGACCTCGCGGCCGAGATCGAGTCCGCTATCGTGGACGTGCTGGTGGCCAAGGCGCTCGCCGCGCTCGAACGCACCGGACTGACGCGCCTGGTCGTCGCGGGTGGCGTCGGCGCCAATCTGCGGCTTCGGGCGCAGCTCGCTTCCAGCGCGCCGCGCCGCGGCAACCAGGTGTTCTATCCCGATCTGGAATTCTGCACCGACAACGGCGCGATGATCGCATTCGCCGCCGCCAAGCGGCTCGAGTCACGGGTCACCGGTCACGGGTCACGCGGCGGAGCCTTCACGGTGCGTCCGCGCTGGGACCTGGATTCGCTCGCCGCCGCGCCGGTCTAGCGCCGCGGCGAACCGCTGCCGCTCCCGCCGATTCGCCCTTCCGTGCCCGCGATCAGGTTGCGGATATTGCCGCGATGCCGCCACACCAGCAACAGCGAAATGACGGTCACGCCCACCGCGCTCTCGAGCGCGAAGCGATGCATGCCCCATAGCAGAAAGGAGAAGAACGGCGCGAACGCGGATGCGACCAGTGCCGCAAGCGACGAAATGCGAAAGAAAAACGCGATGATGATCCACGTCGCCGCGGCCCCGGCCGCGAGCCACGGGTCGAGCGCGAGCAGGACGCCGAGCGCGGTCGCGACGCCCTTGCCCCCGTTGAAGCGGAAAAACACCGGCCACATGTGGCCGATCACCACGGCGACCGCGGCGGCGGCAACCGCCGCCGGCTCCGCAACGACGTGCTGCCCGGCGAGCGCCACCGCCAGCCAACCCTTGGCCGCGTCGCCCAGCAGCGTCAGCACTGCCGCCGCCCTGCGCCCGCTGCGCAGCACGTTCGTCGCGCCCGGGTTTCCGGATCCGTAGCTGCGCGGATCGGGCAGTCCGAAAGCGCGGCTTACCAGCACGGCAAACGAGATCGAGCCGATCAGGTAGGCAATCAGTGCGGCGATGAACAGGTCCATTTAAGGAATCAGGGGCAGAGATCAGGATAGAATCCGGGGTATTTTAGCTAAATGCCGCGCGGCACCGGCGCAGACCGCACGAGCCCTTTGCTCTCGATCTCTGCCCCTGATTCCTTTATGGACATCATCTTCATCTCCGATCTGCGCGTGGACATGCTCATCGGCGTCTACGATTGGGAGCGCCGCGTGCCGCAGACGGTGCAGCTCGATCTCGAGATCGCCCTGCCGGGCGCGGATGCCGCGATGAGCGACAAGCTCTCCGACACCATCGACTACGCCGCGGTCGTCACGCGCATTCGCGCGATGCTGTCGGAGACCCGCCACCAGCTGCTGGAATCCGTGGCCGAGGACATCGCCGGCCTCGTCACCGGAGAGTTTCGGTCGCCCTGGGTCAAGGTGACCGTGACCAAGCTGGCGCCTCTGCCGGGCGTGAAGCGCCTGGGCGTCTCCATCGAGCGAGGGCGCCGGGACGCGGTCAGAAATTGAGATAAGTGCAGCGGTTGCAGGGATCGCCGGCGCTGCGGCGGCTGATGAGCTGCTCGCGCAAACGCCGCAGATGGGGTTGATTGTAGATCTCGAGGGCGTTGCTCACGGTGACATCGCCCTTGGGATATCGCGCCTCGCCGTCCATGCAGCACATCGCGACCCTGCCGGTCGCGGTGATGGAGAGGTCGAACCAGCGGTGACAGGGCACGTCCGGCGTTTCCGCGGCCGCGGCCTCCGTATCCACGCCGCCGATCCAGTCGTTGCGATTTACCACCACCGGCTTGAACGCCGGGTAACGGTTCCGCACCCACGCGATGTATCGCATGTCGGTCAGCCGGTTGTCGGAAACACGCGTCAGCCGGATCGGAAACTGCAGCCCTCCCGCCAGCCTGCGCTCATGCAGCGCGTCGAGCCTCCGCAGGGTGCGCTCGAAGGGGATCTTCATCACCGACTCGTATTCCGCGGCGTTGTCGTAATTCAGCGAGACGTTGAGATAGGCAATGTTGCGCACCGCGAGCAAGCGGTCCACATTCCTGTCGGTGAGCGCGGCGCCGTTGGTGATGATGCTGATCCGCGCATTGGGCAGGCGGCTGTTGACGAGCGCCAGGATATCGAACAGGCGCGGCTCGAGAAACGGCTCGCTCACCTTGTACGGCGCGAGCTGAAAACCGACGTGGGAAGGAATGCCGGCCAGGTCGCCGATGATCTTCTCGATCAGCGCGTCGGACATGCGCGTGCCCTTGCGCTCCAGCGTCGGATAGGGGCAGAAATCGCAGGCCGCGTTGCAAAGCGCGATCGTTTCCACATGCACGAAAGCGGGCCAATCGAGATAGCTCGCCCGCAGCAATTCGACTTTTTCGCTGGCCCTGTCCTCGAGCTGCTCGATATCGTAAAACGGCAAATCCTCGACGTTGACGCGCGGCGGCCGCGCCGCGGGAGGAAAAAATATCTGCTTGAGGATCGAGAACAACATGGTGGAAATCGAACACCCGTCGTGTCGGTCGGCCTCCGATTAGCATACCTCCATTCCGCTTCCCGGGTCATCCGGCCGGCAGGTCGTCCCCGACCCGGCGCGGGTGACTATCCCCGAGGATGATGCTTCGCGTGCAGCTGCTTCAACCGCTCCCTCGCCACATGCGTGTAGATCTGCGTCGTGGAGATGTCGGAGTGGCCCAGCAGCAACTGCACGACCCGCAGGTCCGCTCCGTGATTGAGCAGGTGCGTCGCGAAGGCGTGGCGCAGCGTGTGCGGCGATATCGGCTTTTTCAGTCCCGCCTTGAGCGCGTAGCGGCGCAACAGGTGCCAGAACATCTGTCGGGTCATGGCCGCGCCGCGGGCGGTCACGAACAGGTCGTCGCTCGCTCGCGCGCCCAGCAACGCCGGCCGCGACTCCTCGAGGTAGCGACGTATCCACACGAGCGCCTCCTCTCCGAGCGGCACCAGCCGCTCCTTGGAGCCCTTACCCACGACCCGCACCACGCCCATGTCCTCGCTCACCTGGCCGAGCTTGAGCGCCACCAGCTCCGACACGCGCAGCCCGCTCGCGTAAAGCGTCTCGAGCATCGCCTTGTCGCGCAGCCCCAGCGCTTCCCGCCGCGGCGGCGCGTCGAGCAGCCGCTCGACATCCTCCTCGGTCAGGCTCTTCGGCAGCGCGCGGGGCAGCTTGGGCGAATCGATGTTCAACGTCGGGTCCGCGCGGATCCGCCCCTGCCGCAGGCAGTACCGGTAGAAGCGCTTGAGGCTCGAGAGCTGGCGGCTGGTCGTCGTCGCCCTCGCCCTCGCGCGGACCCGGTGGGCGAGAAAAGCCAGCAGGTCCGCGTGGGAGGCCGACGCCAGGGACCTGCCATACTGCCGCTCGAGCCATGCCGCGAGCTGGACCAGGTCGCGCCGGTAGCTGTCGAGCGTATTGCGCGAGAGCCCGTCCTCGAGCCACAGCGCATCGCAGAATTCGTCCATGAGCGGTGATGAGTGATGCGTGATGGGTGATGGGTGCGAACCATCAGGTTTTTTCACATTACCCATTACTCATTACCCATTACTTGTTACCCAATAGGGCCGCGGCACCTTCGTGCCGCAGCAACCAGCGCTTGATCTCGATGCCCGGGCCGCTTCTCGCGTGCATGAAGCCGCCGATGCCGCCGCTCGCGACCACGCGATGGCAGGGAATGACGAGCGGAATACGGTTCGCGCCGCAGGCGCCGCCGACCGGGCGCGGCGACGTGCGGAGCCGTTGCGCGAGCGCCTTGTAGGTGAGCGTCCGGCCGCTGGGAATGCCGTGGATCGCGCGCCACACCGTGCACTGGAACCCGCTGCCGATATATTCGAACGGCAGGTCGAAGGCGAACGCAGGGTCCTCGAGGTAGCGCTGGATCTGCCGGCAGACGCGCTCGGCGAATCGGGTCAGCGGATCGAGTGTCGCGGCACCCCGGGGCAGATAGTCGATCCCTTCCAGCCGCTCGCCCGCGGCTCGGATGCCGAGCACCGCGAACGGCGTGAGATAGCGGGCTTGGTAGGTTTCGAGCACGCGTGATCGATCCGTTGCCGCCTATCCCGATGCCGCGCGCGCCTCGTTCTTCCTCAACAGCTGCAGGACGACAACCGCGACGGCCAGGGCGGCCCCGATATAGTCGAACATTGCGCGCGGATAGACAAGCATGTGTCGCGCCGGGACAACGAGAAGGCCGCCGCGCCTGGTCTCCTCCCCGGCGCGGGCTATTGGGCGAACACCTGCGCCACGTCGTTGAACGACTTGAACTCCAGTGCATTGCCGCAGGGATCGAGGAAGAACATCGTGGCCTGCTCGCCCGCCTGCTCCTTGAAGCGCACGTGCGGCTCGATGACGAACCGGGTGCCCGCGCGCCTCAGCTTGTCCGCGAGCGCCTGCCATTCCGCCATCGGCAGGATCACCCCGAAATGCCGGACCGGCACGTTGTCTCCGTCCACCGAGCTGGTCTGCCGGTGGCCGGCCTCTCCCGGCGCGAGGTGGGCGACGATCTGGTGGCCGTAAAAATCGAAGTCCACCCAGCTGTTGGACGAGCGGCCCTCCGGGCACCCCAGCAGCTTGCCGTAGAAATCGCGGGCCTTCTGCAGGTCGTCGACCGGAAACGCAAGATGGAAAAGCGGCGGATTCATGGGATTGCGGACTCGCGTGTCCATTTCGCCGCGCATTCTACCTTGAAGGGACGGCGCCGTTATACTGGAGCCCCGCTTTCCCGGTTACGTCATCGTCAGCGAAGGCCCGCCATGCCCAGAATCCAGTCCGTCTCCGTCTGCATCGCGCGCGTCCCGCTCGACCAGGTCACTTCTTTCGCCACGCGCACCGTCAGCGCGCGCGATTATTGCCTCGTCAGAATCCGCTCGAGCGACGGTATCGAAGGCATCGGCTTCTGCTACGCCGGGAGCACGGCGGGAAACATCTGCAAGGTCGCGGTCGAGGAACTCCTCGCGAAAAAACTGATCGGCCAGGAATCGCTGCGCGTCGAAGGCCTTTGGCAGGATCTGTACCAGGAAGCGCTGCTGCAGGGCCGCGCGGGCGGCGTCATGCGCGGCATCTCCATCCTCGACACCGCGCTGTGGGACTTGAACGCGCGCACCGCGAAGCTGCCGCTGCATCTCTACCTGGGGGCGAACGTCACTGACCGGGTCCCGGCCTACGCGAGCGGCGGCTACTATCTCCCGGGCAAGACGCCGAAGCGGCTCGGCCAGGAGCTGGCGGCCTACGTGAAGGCGGGCTTCAAGGCGGTGAAGATGAAGGTCGGGCGCCTGAGTCCGAAAGAGGAGGAGGCGCGCATCCGCGCCGCGCGCGAGGCGGTCGGCCCGGACATTCACCTCATGCTCGACGCGAACAACGCCTGGAGCGACGTTCCGACCGCGCTCACTTACATGAAGCGCTACGAGCCGTACGACCCGTACTGGATCGAGGAGCCGTTCGGCCCGGACGAGATCGACCTGCACGCGCGGCTCGCGGAACGGACGCCGGTCGTCGTCGCCACCGGCGAGATCGCCTACGGCCGCTGGTACCACAAGGAGCTGCTCGACAAGCGCGGCGCCGAGATCCTGCAGACCGACGCGTGCGTCTGCGGCGGAATCACCGAGTGGCGGCGCATCGCCGCGACGGCCGCCTCCTATGGCGTCACCCTCTGCCCGCACTGGTTCCACGACGCGCACGCGCCGCTGGTGGCGGCCACGCCCAACGCGCGCTACGTCGAGTTTTTCCCCGACGACCAGGTGCTCAACTTCCGGCGGCTCATCGACCGGCAGCTCGCCCACAGGAATGGCGACCTGCTGCTCCACCAGACGCCGGGGCTCGGCTTTCGCTTCGACGAAAAGGCCGTGACGCGCTACGCGCTCGACCGCGCGCGGCCCTGGACCACTGTGCGATGAGGCGTGACTCGTGACTGGTGACTGGTGACTCGGCACGCTAACCCCGCATGAGCAAGGTCGTCATTGTCACGGGCGGAAGCCGCGGCATCGGCGCGGCGACGGCGCGGCTCGCCGCGCAGCGCGGCTACGCGGTGTGCGTCAATTACCTCAGCAACCGGGCGGCGGCGGATGCCGTGGTTTCGGAAATCGAGCGCGGAGGCGGCCGGGCGATCGCCGTCGCCGCCGACGTGTCATCGGAGCCCGAGGTCGTCCGCCTGTTCGAGACCGTGGACGCATCGCTGGGCCGCGTCACCGCGCTGGTCAACAACGCCGGCACGCTGGAGAAGCAGATGCGGCTCGAGCAGATGGACGCGGCGCGCCTCACCCGCGCCTTCGCGGTGAACGTCGTCGGCAGCTTCCTGTGCGCGCGCGAGGCGGTGCGGCGCATGTCCACCAAGCATGGCGGCAGCGGCGGCGCCATCGTCAACGTATCGTCCGGCGCCGCGCGCCTGGGCTCGCCCAACGAGTACGTGGATTACGCGGCCTGCAAGGGCGCAATCGATACGATGACCGTCGGCCTCGCGCACGAGGTCGCGGCCGAGGGCATCCGCGTCAACGCCGTGCGCCCTGGCTACATCTACACCGAATTCCACGCGCTGGGCGGCGAGCCCGGCCGGGTGGACCGCGTCAAGGCGCACGTCCCGATGAAGCGCGGCGGTCAGCCCGAGGAAGTCGCCCACGCGATATTGTGGCTGCTCTCGGACGAGGCATCCTTCACCACCGGCGGCTTCATCGACGTAACGGGCGGGCGATAGCCAGCGCACCCGTTACATACGCCTCGCCCCGGCATCGCCGCGGACCGGTCCACCCCGCCCGCATCCGATCCGGCCCGTACCGCCGCGCAGGAACCGAGGGTTTCCGCAGTCCCGCTGCAGCGGGGTGACCCCTCCCCGCCCCCCATCGCCTCCATTGGCGCTCGGGCCGCGCATGCTACTACAATGGGGCTGTAGGGGGGTCGACAGAATCTTCCCTCAATCGTCTAGGAGGAGTCAGCCATGTTCAAACGTACGTTTGCGTTACTCGTCGCAGGCCTGCTCGCAACCTCGGTCGCCCCGGCATGGTCGCAGGTCAAGGAGATTCCCTGGGGCACGTCGGCGGTCGGTTCAGCCGGGCACAAGGCGCTGGTCGGCCTGGCCGAAGTGCTGAACCGCGAAATGAAGGATTATCGCGTCACCGTCCAGCCGACGCCGGGCGCCATCGTCACCGTCAAGGGTTACGCCACGGGCCAGTTCGAGGGTTACTACGGCGCCGATATCGCCTTCTACGAGCTCGCCAACGATACCAACCGCTTCAAGGGCTTCAAGTCGAGCATGAAGCGCCAGCCGGTGCAGTCCTTCTGGACGTACACCATCGAGGTCGGCACCGCGGTGCATTCGCGCGACAAAGGCAAGTTCAAGGGCTGGGCCGATCTGGCGGGCAAGCCGGTGTTCACCGGGCCGCTGCCCTGGGATGTGCGCGCGCATCTCGAGCGCGCCTACACTGCTCTCGGCGTGAAGCACCAGTACCGCCAGGTCGATCTCGCCACGGCCGGATCGCTGCTGCAAAGCGGCGGCATCGAGGGGTTCATCATCTACACCAACGGCGAGACGGGCGTCGCGCCCTGGATCACCGAGGCGTCGCTCGCGACCGACTGGGCCGCCCTCAATCCAAGCGCCGCCGAGCTCGCCCGCCTGAAAAAGGCCGGCTTCGCCGCCGTCGAGATCAAACCCGAAATCTTCAAGCGGGATGTTCACGCCGACAAGGTCGTCCTGCTGCCGTTCTACTACGGCTTTCACGTCGGCCTCGAAGTGCCGGAGAACGACCTGTACCGGATGCTCACGATAATCGAAAAGAACGCAGCCGAGCTTGCCAGGACGGACGCCGGTTTCAAGCAGCTCGCCAATGACATGCCCGGCCTGCAGCGCAGGGGCGTCGCGTCGTCGGTGGACTTCGTGCCAATTCACCCCGGCCTCGCGAAGTACATGCGCGAGAAGGGCGTGTGGGACGCGAAGTGGAACGGCAGGATCGCGAAGAAGTAGGTTACCCGCGCTCGTGAATCCGGCAAGGGGGCGGGCGCCCGCCCGTCCCCGGCCGATCCTGCGGGCCCCGTTCCGGCCGTGACCGCCCCCACCGCGCCCGCTTCCCGGCCACGC
>Ga0326597_10003007_pt1 | contig 24667 bp, 17 predicted proteins | sample RVTome_12_FD_203789 | JGI IMG/M metagenome (GOLD analysis project Ga0326597, IMG submission 203789) | Soil microbial communities from uranium-contaminated site in the Upper Colorado River Basin, Wyoming, United States - RVT100D185 | ecosystem: Environmental > Terrestrial > Soil > Contaminated >... | reverse complement strand
TGGCACCGGGGAGGGTGGTGGGGCAGGAACGATGATCAGCGACCGACCGGTGAAGCGAGCCAACGCCGAGGACGCTGCCATTGCCTTGGCTTATGCGGATTCGGTGATGATCGTCCCCGGTTACGGGCTCGCCGTCGCCCAGGCTCAGCACGCGGTGCGCGATCTGGCCGACGAGCTCGAGGGGAGAGGCATCCGGGTCCATTTCGCCATCCACCCCGTTGCGGGAAGGATGCCCGGCCATATGAACGTGCTCCTGGCCGAGGCGGACGTGCCCTATGAGCAGCTGCTCGACCTGGAGCAGGCCGACCCCCAGTTTCCCCAGACCGACGTCGTGCTGATCCTCGGCGCCAACGACGTGGTCAACCCATCCGCCCGGGACGAGCCGGAATCGCCCATCTACGGCATGCCGATACTCAACGTCGACCGAGCCCGGACGGTGATCGTGGTCAAGCGGTCCCTCTCCCCGGGTTTCGCCGGGATCGACAACCCTTTGTTCTACAACGAGAAGACCCTCATGTACTTCGCCGATGCCCGGGAGGCTCTGGAAGAGGTGGTGGCCGCGGTCCGCGAGATTTGAAGCGAGGGGCGATGTCGTCGAGTTGATCGGACTAACCTCGAAGCGTTGAGGTTGCACGAACTCATGCGCCTTTGTCGCCCTCTCGTCGGCGCCTGGAAATCACCCCAGAACGGTCACGGCCCGACGGCGTACACCCAGCCGTCGCGACTGGCGATGAAGACCACACCGTCGACGACTGCGGGCGAGCCTTGGACGGTGTTTCCCGTCCGCCAGGTCCATTGAACGCTCCCGTCGGAGGCATCGACGGCATGGACATATCCGTCGGCCGAACCGAAGTAGACGGTGTCGTTCGCCACCACCGGCGCCGCAGTGATTAGCCCGCCGACCGCCACCGTGGACGGCGGCCACACGTCGATGCTTTCGCGCTCCGGCCGGAGATCGATGGCATATAGCCAGCGGCCATCCGCCAGATACATGACGTCGCCAACGATCGCCGGAGCCATCTCCACGGCTCGCTCAGTGATGTAAAGCGGGAGGCGGTTGGGGGCTGATCCCGCGCACGCCCCCATCGGGAGAGTGTGAATGTTGAAGCCCCGCGTCGGCACATACACCACGCCGTCGGCGACGATCGGGTTGACCGTGATGGCATCGCCGGCATTGAACACGCATACGTTGCTCCCATCGGCCATATCGACGAGATGGAGCTCGCCCGCCTCGGTGCCGACATAGAGGATCCCGTTCTCGTCCAGAGCCAGAGCTGCAGAGATCGGTCCGAGGTCGGCAACGGCGTCGGCATCCTCGGGATCGGGATATGTCCACATGACCTCTCCGGAGTCGAGATCGAGCCCGTAGACGACCCCGGTGGTGGTAGCGACGGCGACCAGATTCTCGAACACCACCGGCGACGACCGAATTGGTGCCCCCAACGATCTGGGTGTCGCCCACACCTCGGGTCTGAACTCCTGGATGGCATCACGAGCTCGGATAGTGCCATCGTGGCTCACAACGAAGGCGAGCATGGCGCTCTGGCCTTCCCCCAGCTTCACTCGACCCATCCCCGGAGCCGCTGAGATCGCCCCTCCGGTTGACATCCTCCATGACTCGGTGCCGGTGGTCTGGTCGAGGGCGTAGAAGGTGCCGTCGGTGCTGCCGACGAGAACAACTGACCCGTACGCCACCGGGGAGGCGTCGATCGAAGCAGCAGTAGGGAACTTCCAGTAGTAGCCGTTCACCTCTCTGGGACCCGCATTGGCCACAAAGCCACTCCGACCCTGGTCGCCCCGGAAGAAGGCATCGCCGCTCACCCGATTGGCCGGCGGCGGAAGCTCGGTCTGCTCCAGCGTCACCTCAGGAGGGGGTGTGGTGACCTGGACAACCACGGTTGATAGTTCTGCGTCCGGCTGCATGACGGACACCGCCCACGCCGTGCCGGCGGCGAGCACGACGACGAGAATCGCCGCCGCGGCCATCTGCACGGGGCGAAGGATCCGGCGGCGTCGGACCAAACCCCTGCTCCGGCGCTGGGCCGGGCTGAACACCACGTCCACACCGACGAGTCCCGCCTGGCGAAGGGCCTTGTCCAGTGTCTCAGAGTGGATCTGGTGCTCTTCATCCTCGAATGGCTCGGGTGCTTGCAGGGCTTCCTGAACGTGTCTAAGCACCTTCCAATCGTCCTCCCACCCCGGAGGGAGACGACTCTCGATGGCCCGAATCGCCGTGACCACGGATCCCGCCACCGGATCGCCCCACAACTTTCCAGCAGTCGCGGCGCGGGCGGCGAGCATCGGGTTCCCGATTTCGAGGGCGAGAGCCATGGCGACCTCGGCCACCTCTCTGTCTTTCCGCTTGCCTCTTTCGGCCACGACACAGAGCATTTCGGCGGCCCACCCCTTGAGACTCGACTGGAGCATGAGGTCGGCAAGGTCGTCTGCCTCACGGGCGGGCCACGACGCACCTGCAGCCGCGGCGATCTCGATCTGGAGCGCCCGGCACCGGACACGCCACCGCCACCCGTTGGCGCCCGGCGGAGTCACCGCGGCAGCAGCCTCGATCTCCTGTGCCGCCTCGTCGAGCCGGCCCAGCCGGAGCAGGGCGGCCGCCCTACCACAGCGAGCCACGTTCTCCCATGCGGGCAATTGCCGCTCCACCAGGTCCAAGACCCGGTCGGCGGCGGCGAGTGCTTCCTCGTAACGACCGAAGGCCAGGTTTCCATCTGTCAAGGCCAGCTCAGCCAGAAAGACCGGCCCCTCGACGTCCGACCGGTCGGCCAGCTCCTCGGCCGCAGCCACGGCTTCGAGGCCTTCCATCGGTCTGCCGCAGGCGAAGAGAGCGCGTGCTCGCCATGCTTCCTTGTCGGCCATCGAGCCTTCGCCTTCAACGTCAGCAGCCTCTTTACGGAGCCCGGCGAACGCCATCTCGGCCCTGGCCACCTCCCCGCGATCGAACATGATCCATGCCCGGTTCACCGCGGCATAGAAACGCTGGGGTGGGGACGACTCCATCTCGAGCATGGCCATGGCCTTTTCGGTCATGGCATCTGACTCTTCGGTGAATCCGATGCGATGCAGGGCCCGTGCCCGGAAGCTCGTCAGCGACGCGTGCTTGCCTTTCTCACCAAGTCGAGCTGCCTCCCATTCCCCGGTCGCCAGGATCCTCTCGGCCTCTTGGGGTCGCTGCCGGTCGTCGGCGAGGGCAGCCGCAAACCCGAGGGCGTCGATGCGTTCGACTCCCTCGACCATGGCCACGGCCTTATCGATGTGCTCCACCGCCCACTCCGTCCTCCCCGCCAGGCGAAGAAACCGCGCACATACGAGGTGGAGGTGGCCGATAAGGGTGTCGACGCCAGCGCCCCTTGTCTCCGCTGCCGCCAGTGCCGACTCGGCGAGCTGATATGCCTCGGCCAGGGCCATGCCCTGCTCTGCTTCTGACGCTGCCGTGACCAGATGGGGGAATGCGCCGGCCGGGTCCCCTGCCGCAAGAAGAAGATGGCCTATCACCGATTCCGAACCACCCTCTTCCTCGAGCGCCGCGGCCAGCCTGGCGGCTACATAGCCCGTTCGAGCCTCTCCGGCCACGAAATCCCGCATGCAGGCAAAGCCGGTCCTGGTCTCACGGAGGAAGCCCTCAGTCACGACGTGTTCTGCCAGGTCCAGTGCTTCGGCCTCCGGCACTCCGAGCAGTCGCGCCGCAACCGGAACCGAGATCGCCTGGCCTGCCAGACGTGCGGCAATCACCAGATCGGCAGCGGGGAGATCGCTGGGGATCGTCGGCGCCTCATCGTCGGTGAGTTCCGCCCTGATCTGATGCAGGCTTGCGTGACGGCGTGCCACTTCGGCGAGCCGCTCGATCCCCCAACCGTCGACACCGGAGAAGGGGCGATGGGCCACGACGAAGAGGATCTCTCGGTCAGGGTCCTTGACGAAGCGCTGGAGCCTACCGAGAGAGGTTGCGTCGACCCACTGTGCCTGTTCGACGACGACGACACCGCTCCGCATCGAGTCCAGGTCGAGCTCGTCGGCCACGCCTCCCACTTTCGAGCGCGTGGCCTGCGCTCCGGCGGCATAGACGGCCGGCGAGCGAGCGGAAACGAGGTCGGCCACAGCGGCGGCGGACCCGTCCCGGGACTCGACGATCACTACCCCAGTGCCGACAGACATCGCCGCGGGCTGCGCTGGATCACCGCTCCCGGCCGCCCCAGTTGTCACTTCGGACGAGACCTCCTCAACCATGACCGCGAGTTAAGCCGTGCCCGGTCTCGTTGTCGACAGCCAATCGGGTTCGTTCTCATCATCGCCACGGCCGGGAAGCGGTATCGCATCGCCTTGGTCATAGATGCCTCTGATGAGGTCGATTCCCTCATGGCAGATGTCTCAGCAAGGGCCGCCTGAACCTTCAGGAAGTGAGCACATTCAGCGAGAAGGCCATGCGAGGTGGATGTCCAGGATGGGAGAGTCATGCAACCGGCCATGACCAGCCGGTCCAACAGTACCCTTCGAGATGGCGAGGTGATGGAGGCAGTTCCCAACCAACGACCCAAGACGTTCGATTCTTATGTGCCGAGGGTGGCATCGGAGTGGGACGGCGAGGAACCTGGATCCCTGTGGCGACCGGTCGCAGGGACGCTGCTGTTCGTCGACATCACCGGGTTCACAAACCTCTCCGAGCGGCTTGCGCGTAGAGGGCGAATCGGCGCCGAAGAGCTCACCTCGGTCTTGAACCGGGTCTTTGGCCGAATGCTCGATGTCGTCTACGGGCGAGGGGGATCGCTGGTCAAGTTTGGTGGGGACGCCCTGCTGCTCCTCTTCCAGCACACCGACCATGTGATGCAGGCGGCTGCAGCCGCGGTGGAAATGCGAGCGGTGCTCCGCGAAGCATCCAAAGTGCCGACGTCCGTCGGCAGGATCAGCCTCAAGATGTCCTCCGGCATCCACACCGGATCGCTCGACTTCTTCCTCGTCGGTGACTCCCATCGGGAGCTGTTAGTCACCGGCCCGACCGCTTCGCTCACAACGGAGATGGAGAGCAATGCCGACGCCAACGAGATCGTCGTCAGCGAGTCGGTGAGGGAAGCCCTGCCTGAAGGATTCACAGGAGACCGAAAAGGGAGCGGCTGGCTGCTCCGCAAGCAACGGATCAACCACCCGCCATCGGGACTCGTTCTGAGAGATCCCAGATCCGAGGAGGAGATCTCCCGATTCGTGCCACGAGGGCTGAGACGTCATCTTGCAGCGGGGATAGCCGAACCCGAGCATAGGATCTCGACGATTGCATTCGTCAAATTCGAAGGGGTCGACAGGCTTCTGGCCGAGTTCGGTCCAGAACGTGTGGGTGAGGCACTCGATGAGCTTGTGACGCTGGTTCAAATGGCTGCAGACAGAGAAGGCCTCACCTTCCTCGCCTCGGACATCCATGCAGACGGGGGCAAGCTCATCCTGGTAGCCGGCGTACCTGCCAGCCAACCGGATGATGAGGGGAGGGTGTTACGGGCCGCACGTGACATCCTCGACGGGAGGAACGAGTTGGGTCTCAGAATCGGCGTCAACCGGGGACATGTCTTCTCCGGCGAGGTCGGCAACGCGTATCGGCGCACCTATACGGTCATCGGAGACACCGTGAACCTCGCCGCCAGGCTCATGACAGCAGCAGAGCCGGGCAGTTTGTATGTCAGTCCCACGGTCTTGGACCGGTCCTCGACAGTCTTCCGCACCAAGGTCCTCGAGCCCTTCAACGTCAAGGGCAAGGAGAGGCCGATCCAGGTCTACGCCGTCTATGAGGAGACAGGGGCTCGCCCACCTGAGCTCGAGCGGGGCCGCCTCCCCTTCCACGGCCGTGAATCCGAGCTGGAGATGATCGTGGGGAAGATCAACACCTGTACGCGTGTCGGCTCCGAGGGGATGATCACGATCACCGGGGACACCGGTCTCGGAAAGACACGGCTCATCACCGAGGTTCTCGAGAGGTGCCCGGGGATGGCCACACTCGTGGTGCAGGCCGAGCCCACGGTCGCCAACAACCCCTACTGGGCTTTCCGGGACCCGCTCCGCATGGTTCTCGGGATCGAGCGGGCCGGGCAGGCCGAGATGGCTTCCAAGCTCGAGAAGGTGATCAATGAGGTGGATCCAGGGCTGGCTTGGGCGATCCCTCTTCTCGGTGATGTGATGCACATCGAGGTCCCTGAAACCGAAGAGACCGCCGCGATCGACCCCAAGTTTCGACCAGAGCGGACCGCCGATGCTCTAATCAAGCTCCTGTCTGCCAGGTACACGGGACCATTCGCCGCTGTCGGCGAGGACGGGCATTGGATGGACGATGCCTCGATCGCTCTGCTGCGACGCATCGGTGAGGCCGCCCGACAGCATCGTTGGGTCGTGATCTTCTTAGCTAGAAAGGAGCGCTCCGAGTTCGAGCCGCTCGGAGACGAGGTACCCCTACGACCCCTCGATGACGAGTCGGTCAGGACCATCGTCATCGAAGCCACGTCTGCTGCGCCGCTGCGCCCTCACGAACTCGATGCCGTCGTTGCCCGGGCCGGCGGTAATCCCCTCTTCCTGTCGGAGATGATCACCATGATTCGGGAGACCGGAAGTGCCGAGGAGCTGCCCGAGTCCCTCGATGCGGTCGTCTCGAGCGAGATCGACACCTTGCCTCCGCTCACCCGCCAGCTTCTTCGATATGCATCGGTGTTGGGTCGTAGCTTCAGGCGTGTCGTGTTGAACGAGCTTCTCGCGCCCGAGCAGGTCGAGATCGATGACGCCACGCAGAGAGACCTCGGTCGCTTCATAGACGTCGATGGAACGTCGAGATTGAGATTCAGGCACGCCATGGTGCGTGACGTGGCCTATCAGGGCTTGTCGTACCGGAGGAGGCGGGAGCTTCACGCGCGTGCCGGAGACGTGATCGCCCGTCTGGCAGGTGACGACCCGGATTCTGTGTCTGAGTCTCTCGCTTTCCATTACGCGCAGTCGGGTGACCACGCCAAGGTCTGGCATTTCGCACGAATCGCGGCTGACAAGGCGAGTCGGGCATACGCGAATACGGATGCCGCAGCGCACTATCAGAGTGCGATCGAGGCCTTCCGGCACCTGGAGGATCTGGATCCTTCTGAAGTAGCCGACATTTGGACCAGGCTGGGCGAGGTGAAAGATCTTTCGGGTCAGTACGAGGACGCCAGGGATGCATATCGCCGTGCCCTGCTTATCTCGCCTGGGGACCCTGTGCGCTCTGCAGAGCTCTACCTCAGACGCGCCGAGGCCTGGATGGGCTCAGGCGACCTGGCGCAAGCGAAGCGGAGCATCACCATCGGTCGCAAGAGGATGGCGGGAGTGGAGACGGCCGAGTTCCGGCGCTTGCTAGCCCGGCTCGACGCCTACGAGGCGAGTATCCACGCCGCCAACGGGGACCCACTGAAAGCTTCGAAGTCCGCCGCTCAGGCTGTCGAGCGAGCCAGGTCATCTGGAGAGGAGGAGGCCCTGGCCCGGGCCTACGGGGTGCTCGATTGGGCCAATTTCATGATGGGGCACGACGAGCCGCGACACGGCGAGGAAGCAATTGGGATCTATCAGCGTCTCGGCTTTCTGGAGCGAAGCGTCGGCCTGATAAACAACATGGGTGTGTATGCATATCTCGAGGGGAGATGGGATGCGGCCATCGAGTGGTACGAGGCGAGCCTCGATGCGGCCGAGCGATCCGGGAATGTCATCGAGGCCGCGCTCACACGAGCCAACATGTCCGAAGTCCTCATCGGCCAGCGCAAATACGCCGATGCACTCCCACTCATCGAGACAGCGCGTCGGGTGTATGAGGCCTCGCACGCGACTCATTACAAGCCGTTGATCGACCTCCTCCAGGCCCGGGCACAACTCGGTATGGGACTGATCGATGAGGCTGTGAGGAGTCTGCGGGATTCCTTGACCCTGCAAAGACGAGCCGGCGCCGTTGCCTGGACGGCTGAGGCAGAAGTGACGCTGGCTGAGGCCCTTGTCGAGGCGGGGCAGCCCGAAGAGGCGCTGGCACGACTGACTGCCTTTGAGGAGGAGGCCCCTGATCAGGCCCGGGATGTCGCCTCAGGGATATTCCGGGTGCGCGGGCTCGCTCGCGACAGGCTTGGTCATGACCGCCGGGCCGTGGAGGAGGCACTTGAGAACGGTCTCGATTCTGCTCTCGAAGGCGGCGATCTGTTTAACGAGGCCCTCGTAAGAGAGGCGAGGGTCACGAAACGTCAGCGGGCCGGGGAAGACCCCGACCCTGCTGACGTCGATCGCCTCAACGATCTGTTCCGGCTGCTTGGCATCGTTGCCCCTCAGCCGGCTCAGTCCGTTTCTATTTGAACGAGAAGCCCGGATCGTCTTCGAAGAAGATTCTCCAGATCTCGGTTCCGAGCGTTGTGCCTTCCGAATCGGTTCCCGTTGTGGTCACCGAGACGTCGTAGTAACAGGCGCTTTCTCCCTCCGGGAGGAGCCCGAGATTAACCGTCCAGTCAGCCGCCTGATAGGCCGGATCGTCCGGGTCGTCGTTGGGTGGCTCGCTTTCGCAGGCAAGAAGAGCCCTGCTATCGAGTCCGAAATCGCCCGACTCGCTGTACTCCATGATCAATGAGGTGATCTGGCCTGTTTCCGGGTCCGTCGTGATGACCTGCTCATCGAGTGTGATCACGATCGTGTATCGACCCACCGTATCTTCGAGGAAAGGCAGGAAAGACAGCGTGTCTTCGGTGACGTCATCGGTGTAGGGCTTGGGTGGGCAATCTGCACCCGTGAGCCAAACCTCGCCGTCGAAGACGGTGTGCAATGTGACCTCTCCCAGGATCAGGTCGAAGGCTGCATCCTCGATCAGCACGGTCTCACCACAATCGATCTGCTTCCCGAGAGGCTGGACGTAACCGACGATGGAGAAATCGGCCAGGTTGAAATGCGGCAGCACCTCGCTGAAGAGGTCATCGCTGTCGGGGCCGAGGTTGACATTCCAACCACCGAGGGTCACTCCTCCGAAAGACTCACTGATCTCGCTGAGTTGGCCAACCGCGACCTCGAGCTTGCCAGCGCTCTCTTCGCGCTCCATGGCGGACTTCACCGGTCCGGAGTAGATCGGCCCTCCATCACCACCCTGATTCACCGACCATTGAAACTCGTTGCCCACACAGGTGGGCGCGGTTGCGCCGCCTGGGGCGACGTCGTTGATCGGGTCCTTGTCGTCATCGAGACAGATCTTGGAGTCGACAAAACCGGTATTGGCCCCACCGAAGAAGAGCACTCTCATCCGCAGGATGGTTCCGTCCAGCGTGAACCACATCTGGCCTACTTGCTGGGGATCCGAACTGTCGATCGTGGGCTTGTTGAACAGCCGCGTACACGAATAGCCATCAGCCGCAAGGGCCGTTGCCGCATCGGCATCTTCAGTGGTAGCGGCTTCGTTCCCGCAATCGAGGAACTCGACCGCGTCGAGCTCAGCGTTGCCCGACGCGAGTCCGGCCGGGATCAGCACCGCTATCAGCGCGGCGAGCGCGCCCATCACGGCTAGTCGTATTTGGCTCTTTCCACTCATATAGGCCTCCCGCCCGATTCTTTGGAGAACGCCCCAGGCGTAAGCTCGCCCCCAAGGGAATCTCACCAACCTACTCACATTGACTGCCCGCGTGCGCAGAGAAATCGAGACTGCGTGGTGGGGTGGGGAGCTGCTTGCCATGGACGATGCCGGCCTGGCGGCGGGGCCCCTCGCTGCTCGGTGACTCAAAGGTCGACGAGCCCGGAATGGCTCTGATGATTTCGGATGCCATGACCGTCCGTCTTCACCGGCGGAGAATCTCGGTGGTGGTGGTGGTGCTGGTGGACCTGATTGAGAGGCTGGTGGTGAAGGTTGCCTCAACTGGCGTCGCCGGGTCTGGCGACCTGCCTGCGAGGCGTCAAATATGCCAGAAGGGCTCCGCACTTGAGCTCGGAGACACACCGCCGCTTCCTTGCTGGTCTCAGCTTGAGCCAACGTGAAGGCGGGCCAGAGGCACCTCGGGCACGCTACGGCTTGGGGCCGATTCGCAGGTCATCGGGCTCGACTCCTGACTGCCAGATAACCCCGATAAACATTGACGATTCTGCTGGTGGTGAGGGACGGCGTCAATCCGTCGACTTCCGGTTTTTCAGACTGGGAGTTTTGCCCTGTTGACCTGAGAGTTCGCCTTGTGGAGTCCGCAGAGAGTCCGCAAAACGCCGATTACAAGAGGGAGCCGACGACTCGCCGGGCGATGGTGACGCATCGTTGTGCGCGCTCTACCGCTTGGGACGCCGCCGATAATGGGATGTCGTCGGGCTCATACTCGGCTTTGGTCGTCATCGGTAGCAATCGTTGAAGGTCCTTAGCCAGCTTGACCCCATCGTCGCCTGCGCGACCGAGCAACTTGATTACCTCGTTGTGGGTCTGACCCGCTGCTCTCCCTTGGAGTCGCGCTCCGCACACCGCCTCGGCGGCGTTGATCCCAGCGTGGATGGCCAGGCTGGTGGCGGCGATACCTCGTTCGGCTTCGAGCTCGGTGGAAGCGGCGAGAAAATACTCCTCCGCCTTGGCCAGGTACTCGCGCACCTGGATGATGCTCACCGGTCTGGTTCGGCCTTTCTCAGCCACGTGCCGCCGGCTGAAAGGATTCGAGACTCGACCCGGAGACCACTAATCCGTCCCGTCTGATCTGTTGCCACACGCTCCGTTTGCTCGCGAGTCGGGCGGGTACGTCTGGTTCAGCGACCTCGAGCACCTCGACGTTGTTGCCGCTCACATTTGCCACCTGGTCAATCCATTGCTGGACCGCCGAAGACCAGGTCTCGTCCGAGTCGTCGATACCCAAGGGCCGAACTAGCAGCGTTTCGATGTCGCTTTCTTCATCGGCATCTCCTCGGGCGAAGGACCCAAATACGACGACGCTCGCCGGTTCGAGGGGGAGACCTTCAGCGATCTGTCGCATCTTCTCGATCATCCGATCTCGAGATCTCGACAGGGCGAGTAGTGGACCTGCGGCGATGTGCTCCCGGACCAGTTGGAACAAGGCCGAAGGTGGAGCCTCTCTGCGTTCTACCAGTCCCAGCGATACCAAGCCCGGGAGGACCCGGGAAACCTGAGCCTCGCTGACGTTTGCGATTCGGGCGATGGTGCGCAGATTGAGCTCGGCAGTGGTCTCGGCTAGCACCGCCAGGATTCGGCCCTGGACTCCGGGTATGACCGCATCGAGGGGACGGACAAAGTCCATGAGCACAGGATGACGGCTAGCCAGCATAAATGAAACAATTGTTTCTTCTGTGCAGGTAAGGGCTCTCGGGGTTTTCGGGCGATGCGCCAGCTTGCCTGTTGGTGGTTTCGAAGAAACCCCCAGGTTGTCAAACGGGGCGCGACAACTGTCTGAAAAACCGGAAGTCGACGGATCGACGCCGTCCCTGACCTCGCCTGATCTCAGTGCGTAGCGTGGAATGTCGGTCGTAGAGCCGGATACAGCTCCCGGTATCGCTCGTGAGCCTCGGTGTAACGATCTGTGTCCTCGCTCGGTGATTCGGCGGGTCTTACCGAGACCATCGTCTCGACAGCCGAGTCGACCGAGGCATGGTGCCCGGCCCCGACGGCTGCCAGCAGACCAGCCCCGTATGCGGCGCCCTCCTCGGTGGCGACGGTGTCGATCTCCGCCTCGAGGACGTCGGCCAGGATCTGGCGCCATGTGGCACTTCTCACCCCTCCACCCGAGGCTCTGATCGAGGCCGGCTTGGCCACCCCTGCCTGAGTCATCAGATCGAGACCGTCTCGGAGCCCAAAGGCGACTCCTTCGAGGACGGCTCGAGTCATGTGTCGCAGGTCGTGGCTCAGCGTCAAGCCGACGAAGGCACCGCGTGCCTTCGGGTCGGGGTGAGGCGTGCGCTCGCCTGACAGGTAAGGGAGGAAGATCAGACCATCACTCCCCGCCGGGATCTCCGCTGCTCCGGCCACCAAGTCCTCGAAGGGCGCGTTCGGGGCGAGAGCATCTCGCAGCCAGCGCAGGCTTCCGGCTGCGGAGAGCATCACCCCCATCATGTGCCATCTCTCCGGAACCGCATGACAGAAGGCCTGGACTCGCGCTTGCTTCTCGATCGTCGGCCCGTCCGAGGTGGCGAACACCACTCCTGAGGTGCCGAGAGAGAGTGCCACGATTCCGCTGACGATCGCACCGACGCCGACCGCGTTCGCCGATTGGTCACCGCCACCGGCCACCACCGGCGTGCCGGAGAGAAGTCCGGTGGCCCTGGCGGCCTCATCTGAGATGGACCCGGTGACGTTGGGGCCCTCGAACGTGGGGGGGAAGAGGGCCGGCTCCAGCCCGAGGTCGCCAAGCACCTCGTCCGACCACGTTCGGGCGGCGAGATCGAAGAGACCGGTGCCCGACCCGTCGGCCACGTCGACCGCCCTGACGCCGGTCAAGTGGAATCTGACATAGTCCTTGGGTAAAAGGACCGTGGCGACCCTTGCCCAATTCTCCGGCTCGTGGTTCAAGACCCACAGCAGTTTCGGGGACGTGAAGCCGGTGAGGGCGTCGTTGCCGGTGATGGCGATTAGTCGGTTCCGACCGACTCTTTCCCTTATCTCATCACATTCCGCCGACGTCCGCTGGTCGTTCCAGAGAATGGCCGGCCTGACCACGGCTCCGGTGGAGTCGAGCAGCACCGACCCATGCATCTGGCCGGTGAGCCCCACCGCGTCGATGTCTCCCGGAGCCACACCTGGCTCCTGGAGAGCCGTGCGGATCGCGGCGATCGTGGCGTCCCACCACAGATGTGGGTCCTGTTCAGACCACATGGGATGGGGGATGGAGTATTCGTACGAAGAGCTGCCCATTGCTTTCACGGCTCCCTTCTCATCGATGAGGAGGGCCTTGGTCGCGGTGGTCGAGGTGTCGATCCCGAGGACGTATTTCATGTCTTGATCAAGTTCACGGCCATTCGTCGTGCCATCTCGATGTCGTCACAACCGAGGACTGTCCAGCGCTCGGTGAGGATCGCTCGCCGGGTATTCGAGACCTCGACCATTCCACCCAGAGTCTCTAGCTCGCAGAATCCCTGACCGACGTAGACCTGAAGTGCTGCGCCGAAGTCGGGCACTGTCCCGAGCGGCCCTGATGTGATCTCCTTCAGGAACAGTTGGCCTTCTCGTAGATAACCGAGTCGCCGAGATGAAGGGCTGGCACCCAGCTTCAATGGAGGCCCCTCGTCAGCCGAGACGGAGATGGCGACGTCGTCGAATCTGAGCCTTTGGTCGGTCATCGACGTGTATGGCCACAGGACGAGCTGTCGGTTGGGGAGAGGTGCGGTGAGCGGTCCGATGAGCGGGAGAATCGCGGTACCTCCCAGCGGGAGCTGGGTGATGGCCCAGGCTGCCAACTCGGGTCCCCTCCCGGAGTGGCGTCTGATCGTGTGCTCGAGCATGAGAGCTTCCTCGTCGGCTCTGATGGTGATCTCCTTGACGAGCTGAGCCTCGTCAGTTGGGCCGGTGATGGTCACCGTCCCAACGACCTCTTCTACCGAGCATTCATGGTCGTCTGCCGAGTAGGTGATCTCCGCGATTTCCGGTGCCGCCCAGAGACGGTGACCTCCACGAAACCGGTATACGCCACATGGAGGCTCGATCACGGCGTCCCCGCCCAGTCGGGCGAGGACCTGGGGTCCATCGTCCCGGCGCAGGCCCATAACCCGCGGTCCGAATTCGGTGGCGATCCCCAGCTGGTACGACCCCAGGCCGACCTCGATCAACTCAGGCCTCTACCGACCAGATGACCTCACTGACACGGCTCTCGAGCAATTCCTGGCGGCCAGACCGGGGGTGGGGGTCGATGTCGCCGGCGAGCACCTTCTCTTCCAGGGATGCCAGGGTCTCGCCTCCGTCGAGGATCCTGGTCCCCAGACCCTCGGTCCATCCCCGGTAACGCTCGTCCTTGGGCCCGGAGAGAGTCTCGTGCTCGATGAGATCGGCCGCCACGAGCAAGGCGCGCGCCAGTGTGTCAATCCCTCCGATGTGGCCGTGGAAGAGATCAGTCCGATCCAGTGATTGGCGCCGGAGCTTGGTGTCGAAGTTGAACCCGCCCGTGGTGAACCCGCCCCCCTTCATGATCTCGTAAAGGACCAATGAGACCTCATCAACCGAGTTGGGGAACTGGTCGGTGTCCCAGCCGTTCTGGGGGTCACCTCGATTGGCATCGATCGAGCCAAAGATCCCATTGGCCACCGAGTAGGCGACCTCGTGGTGAAACGAGTGCCCCGCCAAGGTGGCGTGATTGCCTTCGAGGTTGAGCCGGTAGTCGTCGAGAAGGTCGAAGTTGGTCAGAAAGCCGTGGACGGACTGGGCGTCGTAGTCGTATTGGTGCTTGGTCGGCTCGGCGGGTTTAGGCTCGATGAGCAAAGTGCCCTCGAATCCGATGGCTCGCTTATGGTCGGCCACCAGGTGGAGAAACCGGGCGAGCTGCTCTTGCTCCCGCTCGAGGTCGGTGTTGAGCAGCGTCTCGTATCCCTCCCGTCCACCCCAGAGGACGTAGTTGGCCCCGTCGAGCCGGTGAGTGGCATCCAGGGCATGTCTCACCTGTGCAGCTGCGTAGGCAAAGACCTCCGGGTCCGGGTTGGTAGCGGCCCCGGCGGCATAGCGAGGGTGGGAGAAGAGATTGGCGGTGCCCCAGAGGAGACGCACACCGGTTTCCTCCATCTTGTCCTCGGCGTAGTCGACCATTGCGTCGAGGGTCTTCACAGACTCGGCGAACGTCTCCCCCTCGGGGGCGATGTCCACGTCGTGAAAGCAGAAGAAGGGGACCCCGAGCTGCGAGACGAACTCGAATGCCGCGTCCAACTTCTGCCGAGCAGCTGCCATCGGATCCACGCCTGGCTCCAACCAAGGTCGGTCGAACGTGCCACGTCCAAAGACATCCGATCCGGGCCAGTTGAACGAGTGCCAGAAGCATACGGCGATCCTGAGCTGGTCCTCCATCCGCTTGCCCAACACCATGCGGTCGGGGTCATAGACCTTGTACGCGAGATCATTGCTAGATCCAGGCCCTTCGAACCCGATTTCGCCGACCTCTTCGAAAAACGACATGGTCCGTCCTCCTATCCCATCGACGGCTCGGACAGGGGCCGGAACGCAACCTCCAGGATCCGGTGATTACGCGGGCGTGTCAGCACGTACATGACAGCCTCGGCAACGTCCTCGGGCTTCATCATCCCTGCCAGCTCCGGCATATCCGGGGTCCTGCCCCTTCCCATGGCGAAGTCAGTGGCCACTCCGCCGGGTGCCACGGTTGTGCAGCGCACTCCCTTCTCGCGGAGCTCATGGTCGAGTGCCCTGGTCAGCCCCACCTGCGCGAACTTCGATGAGCAGTAGACGGCTTCGAGCGGAAGGCCGCGCCGCCCCGCCTCACTGGCCAACATGACCAGGTCTGCGGCGTCCGAGTGGACCAGGTATGGAAGAGCTGCTCGTGCCGAATAGATGGCTCCTTTGACGTTGATGTCGATCATCTCCTCGAGCTCTTCCTCGGGCAACTCGAGGAATGGCCCGTACGATCCGACTCCGGCGTTGATCACGAGGATGTCGATACCACCGAATTTCGCTGCGGTGGCAGCCGCCAGTCTTTCGAGAGCAACGAGGTCACGGACGTCTGTGGAAATGGCCACAGCATCGGGTATTCCTAGGTTGTCACCACTGCGTGAGGCGAGGCCGAGGTTCACTCCCACGGCGGCGAGGGCATTCGCCACGGCGGCCCCGATCCCTCGGCTGGCGCCAGTGACGAGCGCGGTCCGTCCTGTCATGTCTTCCATGTGATGCTTCGCTTCTGTTGAGAATTGGTGTCAGCCGTGCAGGTCGGCGAGCTCGGACTTGGAGATTTCGCCTGGCAACTTCCCGATGATGATCATGGCGAGGACGTCGTCGGTGCTCACCTCGTTCTTCATAACGGTGCCGACCAGCCTGCCCTGGAGCATGACGCTGATTCGATCGGCCAGGTCGAAGACGTCGTGGATGTCATGGCTGATCAGGATGATCCCCAGCCCATCCTCCTTGAGCTGGCGGATCAGCTGGCGCACCTGATCGGTCTCCGCGTGGCCGAGGGCCGCCGTCGGCTCGTCCATGATCAGGATCCTGGCGTTGAAATGAACGGCTCGAGCGATGGCGACGGACTGGCGCTGCCCACCTGACAGAGATGCAACGGGAGACTTGAGGTTGTCGAACTTCGGGTTGAGCCGCGCCATGACGGTCCTGGCCGCGCTCTCCATCGACGAGTCGTCCAGATTCCCGATGCGGGTGGTCAGCTCGCGGCCCAGAAACATGTTCCCGACGGCGTCGATGTTGTCTGCCAGGGCCAGCGTCTGGTAGATCGTCTCGACTCCATGCATCTTGGCGTCGATGGGGCTATCAATGTGGACCGGCTCACCATCTATCAGGATCGTCCCGGAATCGGCGCGCTGGGCTCCGGACAAGGTCTTCACCAGGGTCGACTTCCCGGCGCCGTTGCCACCGACGAGAGCCAGCACCTCACCAGGGTACAGATGGATGGTGACCCCTTCCACCGCGTGGATACCGCCGAAGCTGACGCTCATTTCGCGCAATTCGACGAGGGGTGCGGCGCCCTTGCCATGCGGATTCATGCCGTCTGTCTCCTTCGATAGACGACGTCGGCGGCGACTGCGAGGACGAGGACTACTCCGACCACCACGTCCTGGAGCGCGGTCTCGATCCCCACCAGGACCATGCCCGATTGAAGGGACTGCATGACGAGCGCTCCCAATACGGCCCCAAATACGGTCCCGATCCCTCCTGCGAGGGAGGTGCCGCCAATGACTGCGGCTGCGATCACATAGAGCTCCTGGAGAGTGCCCAGACCGCTGGTCGCCGAGTTGAGCCGCGCGACCTGCACCGCTGCGGCGAGACCCACCAGAACGCCCATCAGCATGAAGGTGAAGGCAACAGTCCGCTTGGTCTTGATGCCACCGAGCGCCGCTGCCTCGGGGTTCCCGCCGATTGAGAACACGTAGCGGCCGAAACGTCTCCTGGTGGCTATGAAAGTCATGACGATGGCGGTGCCGATGGCGATGAGGACCGGGTTGGCGATCCCGAACGGGATCTGCAATCCACCCTCCGGCCACTCCAGCCCGTTCTCCGCGGCATAGATCCTGGCGAGCCCTTCCGGCATGAAATAGCGGTTGAGGAACCAGACGGAGACGAGCACCACCGCACAACCGATCACCGTCAATGCCACGTCGCTCCAGAGAGGGCGAACGCGGAATCCGAACTTGAGACGGGTGCGACGGCGGCTGGCTAAAAGGAGAACGATGCCCACACACGCCGCAATGCCGATGATCCAACTGATAGTTCCCCCCACTGACCCCTTGGCGCCGCCACCCAGCAGCTGGAAGGTCGAGTCCATCGGGGCGATGGTTCGGCCGCTGGCCATCACCCAGGCGAGCCCACGCCAGATCAGTAGACCGCCAAGGGTGACGATGAAAGAGGGGACGGCGGCGTAGGCCACCACAGCGCCCTGGATCAGCCCGATTATGGCGCCCAGGAGCAGTCCTGCGGCGAGCACGATCAGCCAGGTGTACCACTGGTCGAAGCCGATGTATCTGGGGAGGATCTCGGCCTGGAGCAGGGCCATGAACATTCCGATGAAACCGAGCATCGACCCGACGGAGAGGTCGATGTTGCGGGAGACGATGATGAGGACCATGCCCGCGGCCATGATGGCGACCACCGAAGTCTGGACTGTCAGGTTCCAAAGATTGCGCGAGGTCAGGAAGGTGCCCCCGGAGGCGAAGTGGAATCCGATCCAAATCACCAAAAGCCCGGCGATCATGCCGAACAGACGGGAGTCCAATTCCAGAGAGCCCACGCCCTTCCTCAAGGGAACCCAGAGACGGCTGAACAGCCCGACGACTCGGGCTTCGTCGATGTCCAGCGTGCCTTCGGACGTGGTCGTCGCCTCTTCTGTTACGGCCATCTCACTCCCGATGGACAAACGTACACACCGCGCTCCAGGTCGGGGTCGGAGCGCGGCGCGTACCTCGTCATCTGACCCCGGGCTGGAGGCTCAGGGTCGTCTGGCATCAGATCAGCCGCAGACGGCGACCGTTCCTGCCGCGACCCCCTGACAGAGGTCATCGACCGATATCCAGTTGGCGTCTACCACCACATCCAGGTTGTCCCGTGTGATGGGCAGCGGTACGAGCAGGATCGAGGTCATCGAGTTGCCACCCGGTGAATCGAACTGAACGACACCGGTCACGTCGCCGATGGCGGCACCCTGGGCGAGTTGCACCGCAGCCTCACCGGCTGCCTTGCCCAACTCCCGGGCATCCTTCCACACCGACACGGTCTGGGTGCCCAGTGCCACCCGATTGAGGGCTGCCGGGTCTCCATCTTGTCCGGAGACCGGAACTTGACCGGCCAGCCCCTGCGCCGCGAGGGCAGCCACGACTCCGGTGGCCATACCGTCGTTCTCGGAGAGGACGGCATCGATCTCATTGTTGTTCTGAGTCAGACACTGCTCCATCGTGGTCTGGGCGATCGCCGGGTCCCAGTTGTCTGTGTATTCCTCACAGACAATTGTGATATCACCGGCAGTGACAGCCTCACCAATGATCTCCTCCATACCTGCACGCAGGAAGTCTGCGTTGGCGTCGGCTGAGTTGCCCTTGACGATGGCGTAATTGCCTGTTGGCACGAGCCCGTAGATCACTTCGGCCTCGATGCGGCCCACACCGACGTTGTCGAAGGTGATATAGAGAGCGCCTGGGTTCTCGATGAGCCGGTCATATGCGATCACCGGGATGCCCTGATCGAGTGCACTCTGCACCGCGGGCAGGATCGCCGTGCCGTCCTGAGCCAGGATGATGAGGACATCCGCACCCTGAGCGATCAGGTTTTCCACGTCGGTGAGCTGTTGCTCGGCCGAGGAGCCGGCGTCCGACTTGATGTAGGTGGCGCCCGCCGCATCGAGTGCGGCAATGATGGCAGGCTCGTCTGCGTTGGCCCAGCGGGGCTCATTGAAGTTGTTCCACGAGACACCGACGATGATCTCGTCGTCGCCGCCGACGGTCGTGTCCGTGGCCGGCTCGGTCGTGTCCGTGGCCGGCTCGGTCGTGTCCGTTGCCGGCTCGGTCGTGTCCGCGCCCTCATCCGCCGGGCTGCACGCTGCCACCAGCATGGCCAGGACCGCCAGTAGGGCAATCAGGTACCTGTTCTTATTCAATCTGTTCCTCCTATTGGTTGTGCGTCCCGGGCACGTCGCCCTCTGTACCGAGGTCGCTCGCGACCGGCCGGTGACATCGGGTTCGAGCCTACAAGGTAATTGTTCGGGCCTGCAACAAAATCGAGAGTTATATTGATTGACCCGCAACCAAAAGGTGGGTCTTGGCTGACAGTCGAATCTCGGACCGTCGCCGTGGCGTCGCCACCGAGGAGTTGAGACGCCACAACCTCGCGGCTGTCCTCGACCGTCTCCACATTGGGGGCCCGATGTCTCGCTCGCTGCTGGCCAGCCAGACCGGGCTCAACCGCTCCACCATTCGGGATTTGATCGGTGAGCTGAGTGAGCTTGGACTGGTGGTCGAGAACCGTGGGAGACCGAGCGCCGGACCGGGTCGTCCCTCCTCGATTGCCCGGGTGTCTCCGGCCGCGGCCGTGGTTCTGGCCGTGGAGCTCGAGGTCGATTCGATCGCGGTGGCCACCGTCGGCCTGGGTGGTCACATATTCGGTGAAGCCCGAGAGCCAAACACCCCGGCCACTGTATCTCCCGAAGACGTCGTGTCTCGACTCGCCGTCCTCGCTGAGCCGCTGCTTCGCGGACTCCCCGCGAGTCACAGTCTCGTGGGTGTCGGGGTCGCTGTCGCCGGTGTGGTCCGTCGCTCCGATGGGTTCGTGCACACAGCTCCAAACCTGGGATGGCGTGATGTTCCCATCGCCGACTTGATCCGAGCGCGGATGGGCCTCGACCTGGTCAGAGTGGCGAATGAGGCCGACCTGGGCGCACTTGGGGAGTTCCGACGCGGCGCGGCGCGGCGGAGCAGAAACATGATCTTCGTCGCCGGTGAGGTGGGAGTCGGAATCGGCATCATCCACGAGGCGGCTCCCATGTTGGGTGTTGCCGGCTATGCCGGCGAGGCGGGACACACCATGGTCAATCCGCAAGGCAGAGAATGCCGCTGCGGATCACGTGGCTGTTGGGAAACCGAGGTCGGCGAGGAAGCGCTCGCAGAGCGGGCCGGTGTGGTCCAAGGCGAGGCCGGCGGAACGCCCCTGGAAGCGATTCTCCGCAGGGCCAAAGATGGAGACTCCCTGACTCTCGCAGCTCTATGGGACGTAGGGAAGTGGCTCGGGATCGGGATCGGCAACCTGATCAACATATTCAATCCCGACCTGGTCGTCATCGGTGGCTTCTACGAAGCGATCTACTCGTACCTTTCCGCCGCTGTCGAAGTCGGGGCGAAGACGGTGGCGCTCGATGCCCCCTGGCAGACATGCTCAATCGTCAGAAGCGAGCTGGGCAGCGACGCCCTGCTGATCGGAGCTGCAGAATTGGTCCTCGGCGAAGTGGTGGCCGACCCCACCGCTCCCATCACTGGTTTGGCGACACCAGTCGGCTGAGTGTGGGCGTACCTGACTCAGGCTCACTTGTCCCCGGCTGCGGCGAAGATCATCTCTATGACCTCGAGATTGGCGACGGCGTCCTCTGGATGGACCGGGACCCCGGAGTCGGTGCGGATGGCCCGGGAGAACGCGTCGACCTGCACCCTGTACGGGTCGGCGGCGGGAATCTCGTGAACCCGCGTGCCGGGCGCCACGGGTGGCTCCCCTCCGCTCACCTCGATAATCCGCGTGGGCCGGTCGGGTGGGATGTTGAACGGGATCTCGACGATCAGTCGCCCGTCGGTTCCATAGATGTCAACTCTCTGGTCCGGTTCCATTCTCGTAGAGCACACGAACGAGGCACTGCCGCCCTCGAAGCCGAGGATGGCAGAGGTGGAAACGTCGACACCCATGGTCTCGTCCCAGCGGATGGCGGCTTTGACCTCGATGGGCTCGGAGTCGAAGAGCATGCGCGCCACGTTGATCAGGTAGCACCCGATGTCGTAAAGGGCTCCGCCGCCCGCCTCGGGGATGTTGCGGATGTTGGTCCTGTCGTCGTTGTAGTAGGAGAAGACGGCATCGACCACGCCAAGGTCGCCGATAGCCCCCGCCGCGACGAGTCGCCTGGTCTCGACCCACAGCGGGTGGAGGCGGTACATGAAAGCCTCCATGAGTTTGACCCCGGCGCGGTCGCAGGCCTCGATCATCTCTCGGGCTTCAGCGGCCGTCATCGCCATCGGCTTCTCGCAAAGAACGTGTTTGCCTGCCTCTGCGGCGGCGATGGTCCACTCTCGATGTCGATGATTGGGGAGAGGGATGTAAACGGCCTCGATCTCTTCGTCGGCGAGGAGGTCTTCGTAGGAGCCGTAGGACTTGGGGATGCCAAGAGACTCGGCCGCTTTTGCCGCCTTGGCCGCCGACCGCGAGGCGATCGCGACGACCGGGCTGAGCACGGAGCCCATCATTGCGGGAATGACTTTCTTGATTCCGATGTCGGCGGTGCTGAGCACGCCCCAATTGACTGGCGCTATCTCATTCATAGCTCTGCGGGCTCCTCTGGAGTAGTCATGGATTCAGAATCGAGGAGGCTAGGGCAATGAGCCTCGGCGATACGCCCGGCACCCCCAAGACGCTGGCCTGGCTCCTCGGCGGTCTGCTCACCGGGGTGTCGGCGACTGCGGGCGTGATCTATCTCGTCGCCTCCTGGATACAGGACGGCACTCCCGCAGAGGCGGCTGGAGCTCCGCTGTTCGAAGACCTCAGCTCATCGGCCGGGGTCGACCACGTCTACGGCGGTGAGTTCCTCTTCTTCGTCGGAGGTGGGATGGCTGTGTTCGACTGCAACAACGATCGCCTGCCCGACCTCTATGTCGCGGGAGGCTCAGCGCCTGCGGGCCTCTACGTGAACGAGGGCGAGGTCGGGGGAAGCCTCGCTTTCTCGCCACGACCCGGGGAGGAGACCGACCTGAGCGAGGTCACCGGCGCTTACCCGATCGACATCGACTCCGATGGCCTTATCGATCTGGCCGTGCTCCGCCTCGGGGAGAATGTGATTCTGCGAGGGACAGGTGACTGTCGTTTCGAGCGTGCCAACGAGTCTTGGAACGTGGATGGGGGTGACGACTGGACAGTCGCGTTCAGCGCTTATTGGGAGGATGGCGATTCCCGGCCCACCCTGGCATTCGGCAACTACCTCCGCCTGAAGGAGTCGGGGGAGCGAGACGAGTGTGAAGACCACTATCTCATCCGTCCCGCAGACGTCTCCTATGCGCAACCGGAAAGACTGGCGCCCGGGTACTGCACCCTGTCGATCCTCTTCAGCGACTGGGATCGATCAGGGACCCCAGACCTGCGGATGACCAACGACCGCCACTACTACACCGATGGCCAGGAGCAGCTGTGGGACATGAGCGGTGGCGCTCCCGAGCAGTACACGAACGCGGACGGCTGGCAGGAGCTGGAGATCTGGGGCATGGGCATCGCCAGCCACGATCTGGACGAGGACGGCCTTCCCGAGGTGTTCCTGACCAGCCAGGGCGACAACAAGCTGCAAGGCCTGGCCGAGGGCCCCGAGCAGCCGATGTACGAGGACCTTGCCCTGGCGGCCGGCGTAACTGCCCACCGCCCCTTCACCGGAGACACTCTTCGCCCTTCAACCGCATGGCACGCCGAGTTCGATGACGTCAACAACGACGGGTTCATGGACCTCTTTGTGACCAAGGGGAATGTCGATGCGCAGGTCGACTTCGCCCTTGAGGACCCGAACAACCTCCTGCTGGGCCAGCCCGACAGAACATTTGTCGAAGTCGCCGATATCGCCGGCCTTCTCGACTACCACCGCAGCCGGGGAGCCGCAGTTGTCGACCTCAATCTCGACGGGCTCCTTGACGTCGTCGTCGTCGAGCGACGTGAGCCCGTCAAGGTGTGGCGGAACACCGGTCAGGTCATGGCCCGAGGTGACGCCCCCGGCAACTGGCTCCAGATCGACGTGGAACAGCCGGGACCGAATCGGGACGCTGTCGGGGGGTGGATCGAGGTCGAGATTGGGAACAAGACCATCATCAGGGAGATAACGATCGGCGGCGGACACGCCTCCGGAGAACTCGGCTGGTTCCATTTCGGACTCGGGCCGTTGGATGAAGCGAAGGTTCGGGTGCTGTGGCCGGATGGAGATGCCAGTCGCTGGGAGACACTTCGCGCCAACGAGCACGTGGTCTGGGACCGGGAGTCAGGTCCCTCCGTGTGGACGTCTTCGCGAGACTGATGGCGATGAAAGACGGTCGGCCGATTCGGCTCAGGGAAGTCGAGCTCCCCGATTTCGGGATGCCCGAAGCCAGTCCGAGGATCCCGGTGGCCGTCCACGAGGAGAGGCTCGCCGAGCTGCTGAGGAGAGCCGATGCAGGCGGCTACGACCATGTCGTCGTCTATGCCGACCGAGAGCACAGCGCCAATCTCTCTTACCTCACCGGTTTCGATCCGAGGTTCGAGGAGGCCTTGCTCGTGATCAGATCCGGCGGCGACCCGTCGATCCTGGTGGGCAACGAGTGTGTCGGGATGGCCGAGGCCGCCCCGCTTCACATGGATGTCCAGCTGTTCCCCGAGCTCAGCCTGCCAGGTCAGCCAGATCGCGTCGGCGCCACACTCCAGAGTGTCCTCGCCACCCTGGGAATCGGCTCGGGTGACCGGATCGGGGTGGTGGGCTGGAAGGGTCTCGCCGGTCCGAATCGGATCGATCTGCCCGCTTTCGTCGTGGATGACCTGCGGGCGCTCACCGGGTCCAGTGACCTCGTGGTCAATGCCACCGACATGCTCATAAACGCCGCCGACGGCATGCGGTCATCAACGAGGTCGAGCAGCTGGCGTACTTCGAGCACGCCGCCTGTCAGACCTCATCAGGGGTGCGTCGACTCCTCTTTGACATCGAGCCCGGCGTCACCGAACAGGAAGCGGTGCAGCTCCTGCACTGGAGCGGAGCCCCTCTCTCGTGTCATCTCATGCTCACCGCCGGGGAGAGGGCGTCGCTCGGGCTGCTCAGCCCGGGCGACCGGCTCATCGGAAGGGGTGACCCTATGACGGTCGCCTTTGGCATCTGGGGTGCACTCAATTGCCGGGCTGGCTTCGTCGTCGCCGATGCCGAGGAGCTCCCATCCTCGATCTCGGACTACGTCGACAGGTTGGTCGCTCCCTACTTCGGGGCCGTGGTCGAGTGGTACGAGGCTCTTCACGTAGGTCAGACCGGGGGTGCGCTCTGGGAGATAGTCGACCGGCGACTGGGCGATCCGTTCTTTGGCATCTTTCTCAACCCGGGCCATCAGATCCATCTTGACGAGTGGGTGAACTCGCCGGTGAGCCCAGGATCGCAAACCGAGCTCAGATCCGGCATGGCGATGCAGGTGGACATCATCCCCGCCACGGGCACTCCGTACTTCACCACGAACATCGAGGACGGTATCGCCCTTGCTGATTCCGCGCTTCGCGAAAGGTTCGCCGCGGCCTATCCGGAGGCGTGGGACCGGATCGAGGCGCGGAGAGAGTTCATGATCGAGGTCCTGAGGA
>Ga0326597_10003006_pt1 | contig 24669 bp, 22 predicted proteins | sample RVTome_12_FD_203789 | JGI IMG/M metagenome (GOLD analysis project Ga0326597, IMG submission 203789) | Soil microbial communities from uranium-contaminated site in the Upper Colorado River Basin, Wyoming, United States - RVT100D185 | ecosystem: Environmental > Terrestrial > Soil > Contaminated >... | reverse complement strand
CGAGCGTCCTGATCGCCGGGTCGTTCGGATTCCGGGCGCGCGACTACTTCCAGATCGAGGAGGCCGATGCGGCGGTCCCCACCGTGAACCTCCGCAACGAGCCGCCGCAGGCGGCGCCACCCGCCACACCCCCGCCCACACCGCCGGAGGGGCAGGCCTAGGACCATTCCCACTTCACTGGGACAGCGCGGATGACCGCGGGCCCGGCGCCGACGACCTTCTTCCGGGAGATCTCGCGGAACCGGCGCAACTCCTGGATCCTGATCTTCGTGGTTGCCCTCGTGCTCGCCGCGCTGGGGGGCGCGATCGGGGGAGCGACCGGCTACGGCTGGGGCGGCGTTGTGCTGGCCCTGGTGGTCGCCTTCTTCATGAGCCTCGGCAGCTACTTCGCCGGTGACCGCCTGGTCCTCCTCTCCAGCGGCGCCAAGGAGGTGCCGCAGCAGGAGACACCCGAGCAATATCGGCAGCTGCTCAACGTCGTCACCGAGATGACCCTCGCCAGCGGCCTGCCGATGCCGAAGGTCTACGTCATCAACGACTCGGCCCCGAATGCCTTCGCCACTGGGCGCGATCCGAAGCACGCCTCGGTGGCGGTGACCTCCGGCCTGCTCGAGAAGATGGATCGCGAGGAGCTGCAGGGGGTGCTGGCCCACGAGATGAGCCACGTCGGCAACTACGACATCCGGTTCGCCCTCCTCGTGGGCGTCCTGGTGGGCAGCATCGCCCTCCTTGCCGACTGGTTCCTGCGCTTCACCTTCTGGGGTGGCGGCCGGCGTGGTGGGGGCGATCGAGACCGGGGCGGCGGCGGGGCGGCCATCATCCTGTTCGCCATCGCCCTGCTGCTGGCGATCGTGGCGCCGCTCATCGGGCGCATGGTCCAGCTCGCGGTCAGCCGATCACGCGAATCCCTCGCCGATGTCTCCGCGGTCGAGCTGACGCGCAACCCGGTCGGTCTGGCGCGCGCCCTGCGCACCATCGCCGACGACCCCGAGGTGCTCGAGGTCGCCAACCGCGCGACGCAGCACCTCTACATCGTCAACCCGATCAAGTCATACGAGAATCGGTCCAAGAGCATGTGGGACACCCACCCACCAATCGCCGAGCGGATCGCGGTGCTGCAGGGCCTGACGGGGCAGCTCGGCCAGGATCCCCGTCTGATCGATTCGGGGCGCTCCCGCGCTGGCTAACCATAGCGAAACGACGATGCCCGCCGCTCGACGTGAGCAGCGGGCATCCAATGGAGAGGGCGGTCGATCAGCTCGCCGCGAGGACGGTGATCGTCCCGAACATGCCTGCCTCGAAGTGCCCCTCGATCTCGCAGACGAGGTCATAGGTGCCAGGCTCCGTTGGGATCAGGTACATTTCGATCTCAGCGCCGGCGAAGACCTCCACCTCGCGCGGGGCGGGTCCCTTGAACTCACCCGAGGCGTCCTCGGCCTTGCGGAAGGCGATCGACCCGAAGAAGTCCTCGGCGGTGAACTCGTGCTTGACATCGCCCACGTTGACGACCTTGATCACGTACGGCTGACCGGCCGTCAGGGTGATCTCGGACGGTGTGAAGGAGAACTCCGCGAGGTCGATGGTCAGCTCCTGGCTGGTGTCCCAGTCGGCCGCCTCCACCAGGGCCGCACCATCCTGCAGCCACGGACCTCCGCTGACGTCGGCAAGCTCCACCGCCGGTGAGGTGGGCGTCTCGCCAGTCACCGTGATCGTGCCGAACATGCCAGCCTCGTAGTGGCCCTCGATCTCGCAGACGAGGTCATAAGTGCCTGGGATCAGGGGGATCAGGAAGATCTCGACCGACTTCCCCGCGAACACTTCGATCTCGGTGAAGAACGGGACCTTCACCTCGCTCTCGGCCGTCTCGGCCTTGCGCGTGGCGACCGTCCGGAAGAAGTCCCCGGCCGTGAACTCGTGCTTCACCGTTCCCCGGTTGACCACTTCCAGCACGTATGGCTGGCCCGCCTCGAGGGTGAGGTCCTTCGGCGTGAAGGCGAACTCGGTCAACTCGATGGTGACTGTCGTGCTCGCGTCCCAATCGGCCGCATCGACGAAGTCGGACGCGTTGGCCACGTAAGTGTCCTCCGACGCGGCCTCGCTGGGCGACGCGATATCAGGTGGCTCGGACGGGGACGCTCCCTGGCTGGAGACTGTGCCCTGGCACGCGCCGAGGAGGAGCACGATGAGTGCGCCGGCTGCGGTCCGGCTCATGGTCCGGGTCGTGGTGCTTCTCACTGGTAAGACCTCATGGATATTTGGCTAGACCCGTCTAGCATCGGGCGCAAGGTGGTCGCGGGGTATCGCGTCCGCTGGGAGAAGGCCGTGGGTCATACGACCCAATCGTGATGGGCAGAACGAGGGATGGCGCTACACGTCGATAAGACCCCGCGAGATGGCGTACTTGATGAGGGTTGCCTTCGAGTGGAGGCCGAGCTTGGCCATGATGTGGTCCCGGTGCGACTGGACCGTATGCGGGCTCAGGTAGAGGGTCGCGGCGATCTGGGCGCTCGTCATGCCCTGCGCGATGAGGCCCAGCACCTCCTGCTCGCGGGCGCTCAGCCCATCGTAGGTCGATCGCTCCTCGTCGCTTCGATCCCGGTGCAGGTAGTCCGCCACCAGCCTCTTGGTGGCGGCTGGAAACAGGTAGACATCGCCGCGGTGGGCCGTGCGCACAGCGGAGAGCAGCTCCTGGACCTCGGCTCCCTTGAGGACGTACCCGACAGCGCCGGCCCGCAGCGCCTGGAAGAGGTAGTCCTCCCGGTCGTGGATCGTGAGGATGACAACGTTGATCGGGGGGAAACGCTCCCGAATCTCCTGGGTCGCGGCAAGCCCGCTGGCGCCCGGCAGCGTGATGTCCATCAGCACGACGTCCGGTAGGAGGGTCGGTATCGCGTCAATCGCCTCGCGGGCGGTCCCGGCCTGCCCGACAACCTCGATGTCAGCCTGGCTGTCGAGCAGGCCGACGATACCCTCACGGACAAGGGTGTGATCGTCAACAACGAGTACGCGAATCGTCACTCAGGAGGCCTCCGGCACCAGTGGGAGTTCGACAACGATCTCGGTTCCATGCCCCTCCTCGGAATGGACCAGCATCTTCCCTTCGAGGAGACGGACGCGCTCCTGCATCCCGAGGAGTCCCACGGAGTGCGCGATGCCTCCCGGCCCGAACACCCGGGTCGGATCGAAGCCGCGACCGTCGTCGGCTACGGTGAGCCGGGCTACCCCGTCGGCGACCTCGAGCGCGATCCGCACATTGCTCGCTGCGGCGTGGCGGGAGACATTGCCGATCGCCTCCTGCGCGATCCGGAAGAGCGCGACCTCCACGTGGTTCAGCAGGCGGCGACCGGCGTCATCAGCCTCGATTGCTGTCTCGATTGTTGTCTCGATTGCGTGATCGCCAAGGCCCGTCTCGCAAAGCCAACGGATAGCGGGCCCGAGGCCGAGGTCGTCAAGGATCGAGGGCCGCAGCCCGAGGATCAGCCGGCGCGTCTCTTCGAGGAGGCGCGCAGCGATGGCGCGCGCTTCCGCGATCCGCTGGCGGGGCTCGGGGCTGGAGCCATCTTCGGCCAGGCCGTCGCGTGCCCGATCGAGCGCGATGGCAAGCGCCGCGAGGGCCTGCGCCGTCTCATCGTGGAGCTCACGAGCCAGGCGATGCCGCTCATCCTCCTGCGCCGAGATCGTGGTGCGCAGCACGTGCCCAAGGCGAGCGGTCCGGTCGGCCACTCGCACCTCCAGCTCCGCGTTCGTCTGCTCGCTGGCAGCAAGAGCGGCCTGGAGTCGACGACGCATCGCTTCGAGGCTGTCGGCGAGCTGGGCCACCTCGTCCTGCGCGTTGACCTTGATGGGGCTGGCAAGATCCCCTCCAGCCATCCGCTCGGCTGCCCGGGTGAGCATCTCGGTCGGGGCGACGACGCGCCGGGTCGTGATCCAGGCCACCCCGAGCGTAACCGCGAACCCGATCCCGATCCAGAGGAAGAGCCGGTCGCGAAGCTGGAGCGGGAGCGCCAGCGCGACATCCACCGGCTGTTCGAGAACCAGATAGAACGGACTGAGGCCAACGGGAACGACAGCCATCACGTGAGGGCCGGAGTCCTCGGGATCGTGACGAAGGGTTGCGGCCGCTCCGGTTTCGGCAAGGTTGCGGATAGCCGAGAAGTGCGGGCTCGGCTGGCCCGGCTGCTCGTCGGCCCCAACGCCCAGGAGAACGGTCCCGTCCGGGCTGACGATCTCGAGGTGGTACTCCGCCTCGACACCCGCCGGTGTCGGCGCCTCCGCCGCCTGGTTAGGCGGATACCCGATGGCGGCGGGCAGGAAGGGCCGAGCGGAGTTGATCGCCGTGGTATGGACTGCCGCGATCAGCCCCATGCCGCCGGACGAACCTCCGACGCGAACGATCACGACGCCGAACGGAATGGCACCGTCGAGCGAGCCCACGCCGGCGATGATGTCGAAGGGATGGTCAGGCGAGCCGCCGAGGTCCTCTCCAGAAAGTTGAGCACCGCCCGCCGTCGTTCGTGGCTCACCGGCCTGCTCGAGAAGCTGCCCGCTGGTGTCGAGGAGCCAGACACCGGTGACGCGGATGAACCGGTAGAGCTCGGGGGTGAGCTGGAGGCGCGAGAGAAGGCGCGGGGCCGCTCCTGCAGGCGCCCCCGACTCGGGGAGGGGGAACAGGTCCTGGCGTGCCTCGTCGACCTCGGCGGCAAGGTCGGCGAACTCGCGCACGATCGTGCCTGCCGTCGTGTGCGCGGTCGTGAGCCGCTCCCGGTAGACCAGCTCGGTCGCCTCCCCGATCGCGCCCAAGCCGAGCACCGCCACCACCCCGAACATCAGGGTGAGGCCCACGGTTACGTAGAGCATGATGCGCCGTTGCAGGCCCAGCCGCCGGAATCGATCCATGGTTGACCCAGATGGTGTGGCCGCGCGGAGCAGGTCGGGCGGTCCGTCGTCCAGATTACCCCCCGCGGCGTTGCCACGAAGCGGCGCCCGCCCTGATCTGCCCGCCGAGTTGACGCTCGGCGTTGGGGGTCGGTATCCAGATCACAGTCGACTCGGTTGCCGCTCGATCTGGGCCTGTGCTATCTTCGCCAGCCGAGACGCGACCACGAGCAGGCCGCAGGGTGCGGATCGATGGGGCGGGCCGAGGTAGCTCAGTTGGTAGAGCACCGCCCTGAAGAGGCGGGTGTCGTCAGTTCGATTCTGACCCTCGGCACCATCTTCTCGCGGCGAGCGGGTGAACGGGCGGAAGTGGCTCAGTTGGTAGAGCATCACCTTGCCAAGGTGAGGGTCGCGGGTTCGAGTCCCGTCTTCCGCTCCATTTTTCCGCCCCTGCAGCAGTGACCTGCTAGCCTCGTTCGATGGCGCAGATGCCCCGTCGTCTAGCCGGTAGGACAGCGGACTTTGGATCCGTGAACCGAGGTTCGAATCCTCGCGGGGCAGCCAGCGCGAGATGACCAAGGCGACGTGCCCGAGTGGCCAGGGAGCGGTCTGCAAAACCGTTTACACGGGTTCGAATCCCGTCGTCGCCTCCATCACCCCCGGCGCCAGGTTGCCTGACCAGGAGGGTGCAGCAGCGGCAGCGGTGTCCTCGACGGCTACGTGAGCGCGGCTCCCGGCAGGCTCGCAAGCAACTCGTCGACGATCGGCCCGAACGGTTCCAGGGCATGCTCGATCGCTTCGATCGCTCCCTTTCCCAATCCGAGGCTCGGGCCGCCTGAGGTGTCCGCCGAGGCGATCCACCGACCATTCATTTCGCGCAGGCGGACGTCAACCCAGAAGGTCGAGCAGTGAAGCCGCAGCCGGATCATGCGAGCAGGTATAGCGGTCTGACCTTGCACGCGACCTTGCGATTTGGCCTTGCAACCAAGTTTCCAGCCTGGGCCGCTCGCTGCATGCCGGAGACGCAGGTTTCGGCGCATCGCTGGCCGACGTCGTACCCTCCCACCCATGGCCACCATCGTCCAGAAGTACGGCGGCACGTCGATCGGCGACCCGTGGCGGATCAAGCGCGTCGCTGAGCGCGTCGTGGCCTCCGCGGCCACTGGCGATCGCATCTGCGTGGTCGTGTCGGCCATGGGGGACGCGACCGACGATCTGCTCGGACTTGCGGCTGACGTGTCGTCCCATCCGCACGAGCGCGAGCTGGACATGCTGCTCACGGCCGGCGAACGGATCTCGATGGCGCTCGTCTCGATGGCGATCATCGACCTTGGGCGTGAGGCGGTCTCGTTCACCGGCGCGCAGGCCGGCATCATCACCGATGCGACCCACGGTAAGGCGCGGATCGTGGAGGTCAACGCGAGCCGGGTCGCCCAGGCGCTGGAGACGGGCACTATCGCCATCGTGGCCGGCTTCCAGGGCGTGTCGACCACCGATGACGTGACCACGCTCGGCCGGGGCGGGTCGGACATGACCGCCGTCGCGCTTGCGGCCGCGCTGGGGGCTGACGTCTGCGAGATCTACACCGATGTCGACGGCGTCTACACGGCGGACCCTCGCGTCGTGCCCGACGCCCGCAAGCTGAACGCCCTCTCCTACGAGGAGATGCTCGAGCTGGCCGCCAGCGGGGCACACGTCCTCATGTCACGATGCGTGGAGACGGCGAGAAATCACGGTACGCCGATCCACGTTCGATCTTCGCTCAGCGGCGCCGAGGGCACGTGGATCACAGCGGAGGGTGAGCGGATGGAGCAGGCGATCATCGCGGGGATTGCCCATGACACGTCGGAGGCCAAGGTCACGGTGCTGGGCGTCCCGGATCGACCCGGGATCGCCGCGCGCGTCTTCCGCCCTCTCGCTGACGCCGGCATCAGTATCGACATGATCGTCCAGAACGTGTCGGCCGCCGGCCACACGGACATCTCCTTCACGCTTCCCAAGGAGGATCTGCGCAGGGCGAGGACGGCGCTGGAGCAGGTGCGCGTCGACGTCGGTGCATCGGAGGTCGTGACCGACGACGACATCGCGCGGGTGTCGCTGGTCGGGGCGGGCATGAAGACGCACCCCGGCGTCGCCGCGGACATGTTCGATGCGCTTGCCGACGCCGGCATCAACATCGAGATCATCTCCACCTCGCCGATCCGCATTTCGTGCGTGGTGCGCGCCGCCGAGATCGAGCGGGCGGTGCAGGTCGTCCATGACCGCTTCAGGCTCGCGGACCCGCCAATCTATCGCGAGGAGCCCGCGACCGCCTCGCCCCCGTTCCCCGAGGCCGGCTCATGAGGCTGGCGGTTGTGGGTGCGACCGGCGCCGTTGGCGGCGAGATCATGCGCATCATCGAGGAGCGCGACCTGGGGATCATCGAGCTGGTGGCGATCGCCACAGCGCGGTCAGCGGGCCGGATACTGACCCACCGCGGCCGCGCAGTGCCAGTTGTTGCGATCAGCCCGGGAGCGTTCGATGGGGTGGACGTGGCGCTCTTCGACACACCGGATGAGGCATCCGTCGAATGGGCACCCGTCGCTGCGGCGCGCGGGGCCGTGGTGGTCGACAACTCGGCCGCATGGCGCATGGACCCCGGGGTGCCGCTGGTCGTGCCCGAGATCAACCCCGAGGCGGCACGCGATCGACCGAAGCGGATCATCGCGAGTCCGAACTGCACCGTGCTGACGCTGGTCGTGCCGCTCGGCGCGCTCCACCGGCAAGCTGGTGTCCGGCGCGTGATCATGTCGTCATACCAGGCTGCCTCGGGAGCGGGTCAGGGCGGCGTCGACGAGCTCGTCGAGCAGATCGCGGTTGTTGCCCACCGGCCCGACCTGGTGGGCATGGGCCTGGGCCGCGAGGTGGTCGCCCATGGACGTGTCTTCGCGCATCCACTGGCCATGAACGTCATCCCACAGATCGGATCGGTGGGGCCGAACGGCTACACCGGCGAGGAGGTCAAGGTGGGGAAGGAGACGCGCAAGGTGCTCGGTCTCCCAAACCTGGGTGTCATCGCCACATGCGTACGCGTGCCGACCGTCATCGGCCACGCTGTCTCCGTCCACGCCGAGTTCGACCGCGCGATCTCCGCGAATGAAGCACGCGCGATCCTGCGGGACGCCCCCGGCGTCGAGGTCCTCGACGACACGGCAGCCGGCGTCTACCCCACGCCGCTGGAGGCCGCGGGCCGTGACCCGTGCTTCGTCGGGCGCATCCGCCAGGACCCGGATGACGATCATGCGCTCGAGTGGTTCAGCGTGACCGACAACCTGCGCAAGGGAGCGGCCCTGAACACCGTCCAGATCGCCGAGCTGCTCGTGGCTGCGGATCGGCTAGGCTGAGCCTTCACCTCGTCCATGGCCGGAGTGGCGGAATGGCAGACGCGGCCGGCTTAAACCCGGCCGCCCGCAAGGGCGTGGGGGTTCGAATCCCTCCTCCGGCACCAGCCCGCGCTAGCGTCGACCGAGGCGCAGCCCGCCGCGCCGTGGCGCGGGTCCCTTCGAGGCGCCGGAGCGCTGGCGCCAGTCCGCACCGACGATCGCCAGGGTCAGCGCACCGATCGCCAATGAGGCGGGGGAGCTGGGCCGGCTGAAGACGACCGGAACGCCCTCGTTCACGGCGCGGATCATGTCGACCTCGGTGTACGGGATCTCGGCCACCGGCTTGGCGCGAAGGATATTCTCCACGTCTCGCGTCTTCAGCAGCTCCTTGGGGAAGATGTGGTTGACGACGAAATGGGTCGTGGCCCGAAGGGTCGCCGTCTCCGCCAGGAATCCGAGCATCAGCGTCGTAACGCGCAGGGCCGCGATCTCCGGGAAGATCACGAAGATGTGGGTATCGGCCTGCTCGAGCATCCACAGCGTCCGCGGGTCGAGTCGCGAGCCGCAGTCCACCAGGACATGGTCGAACGCCGGACGAAGGATGCGCAGCCCCTTCTCCAACTGGTCGACGGTCACCCGGAAGTCCGCCTCCGGGTTCGACGGTCCGGCCAGGACACTGACGCCCGATGCGTGCGTGGTCAGGTAGGCGGCCGCCAGCGCCGGATCGGCCAGCGCCTGCTCGTCGCTGCAGAGGTCCGCGAGGTCGTAGCGCGGTGAGAGGTTCAGGTGCGTTGCGACCTGTCCGAACTGCAGGTCCAGGTCGATCAGGAGGACCCGCGCCGCCTGGCCCTGCATCGCGTTGTTGGGGCCGCCGGCCAGCAGGACCGCCGAGTTGACTGCCAGGGTGGTGGTGCCCACGCCTCCCTTCGGGGAGAAGAAGGTCACGATCCGGCCGGCCCCGCTGCCGGCCGCTCCGTCCGGTCGTGCCTTGCCGGTCCGGATCAGGAGCGCCTCGACACGCGCTTCGAGCTCGGTCGACGCGAAGCTCGCAGCGATCACATCATCGGCGCCCGCCTCGAGGAAGGCGATCCGAGCCTCCACGTCTCCGGCGGGGGAGACGACGAGCAGGGGAACCTGCTTCGACGTGGCACCCCGGATCCCGGCAATCGCCCCGGAGACGGTCAGGCCCTCGGCGACGATCAGATCGAACGGCGTTGCCCGCAGCGCGCTGACGGCATCGGCGGCGTTCCCGACCGTTGTCGTTACGTAGCCGGCCTCGCGCAGCTGCTCGAGCCGGGCTCGCAGCTCCAGGCTCGCGGCGCAGATCAGGATCGGATTGGCCGGCACGCGCTTCCTCGTCGAGGGTGGAGCAAATCGGTCGCCCAGTATAGGGTGCCCCCCGCGCCCGTTGCGGCAAGGGGTCCAGGACCGTATACTCCCGATGGCCTCCAGCGATGGAGGCCGTTTCGCGAGATGGGCTCCTTTCTGCCGCACCCGTCACGGCGCAAGCCGAAGGTGCCGCAAGCCCAGAGAGAGGAGGAGATCGGCCAATGCGCCGTTACGAACTGATGCTCCTGTTCCGGCCGGACCTGGAGGACGACAAGCTCCAGGCCGCGGTCGAGAAGGTGACGCGTGCCATCGTCAACGCCGGCGGCGCGCTCACAAAGGTCTCGCCGTGGGGCAAGCGTCGGCTCGCCTACGACATCGAGCACTTCCGCGAGGCGAGCTACTTCCTGATCCACTTCGATATCGCTCCCGCCGAGGTGCGCGGCATCGAGCGTGGGATCCTGATCACCGAGGAGATCCTGCGCCACCTCGTCACCGTGCTCGAGGAGAAGGCGCTCGGACGTGCGGATGACGAGATCCTGGAGCCGGACGAGGTGATCCCCGTGGAGCTCGAGGAGGCGGAGGACCTCCTGCCCGATGAGCTCCTCGATCAGGTTGGCGACGAGGACGAGGTGGCCGCCGAGGCGTAACGCCGGGCGGTCGGAGGAGAGAGCTGCACCATGACTCTGAACAAGATGATGATCATCGGCAACCTGGGGGCCGACCCCGAGCTTCGCTATACCCCCGGCGGGAAGGCTGTGGCCGAGCTGCGCGTCGCCGTGAATGACCGGTCAAAAGGCCCGGACGGCGAGTGGCAGGAGGAGACGCAGTGGTTCCGGGTCGAGCTCTGGGAGCAGGCCGCCGAGCGCGCCGCCGAGCGGCTGCGCAAGGGCCACAAGGTCTTCGCCGAGGGCCAGCTGCGCGCCCGCGAATGGGAGGGCAAGGACGGCCAGAAGCGAACCTCGCTCGAGATCCGCTTCGCCCGGGTCCAGTCGCTCGAACGCCGCGAGCCGGGTGAGGGTGGCGGCTTCGGGGGAGGCATGAGCGAGGGTGCCATGGACGCTCCACCTGCGGCCAGGCCGCGCGGCGCGGCTGCGCAACCGGCCGCGGCAGAGGTCGAGGCGATCGACGTCGACGACATCCCGTTCTGAATTGAGACGACGCACGAGGTAACGATCCAAGCATGGCCAGCCCACGTTCCCGCCGCGAGACGGCGGATTACTACCGAGATCGACGCCGACGCAAGGTCTGCAACTTCTGCGTCGACAAGGCCGAGGCGATCGACTACAAGGAGGTCAACCGCCTGCGCCGCTACCTGTCCGAGCGGGCGAAGATCGAGCCGCGCCGCAAGACGGGCACCTGCGCCCGTCACCAGCGAATGCTGACCGTCGCGCTGAAGCGGGCGCGGCACGTCGCCCTGCTGCCGGTGGCGCCCCAGCACCTGCGCCCCTAGGGGCGATGGACCTCGTCCTTCTCGTCGTCGCACTCGCGATCATCCTGTTCGGCGCCGAGCTGTTCACCAACGGGATTGAATGGTTCGGGCACCGGCTGAACCTCGCCGAGGGGGCGGTCGGCAGCGTGCTGGCGGCGGTGGCCACCGCCATGCCGGAGACCCTCATCCCGGTGATCGCCATCGTCGGGCCGACCTTCTTCGGCGGCGGCTCGGCAAACTCGGCCGAGATCGGGGTGGGTGCGATCCTCGGCGCGCCATTCATGCTTTCGACGCTCGCCATGTTCGTGACCGGCCTCGCGATCGTCATCGTCGCACGCCGGGGCCGGCGGGGGACTGAGATGGCCGTGAACGTTCGGGTCCTGGGTCGCGACGTCGTCTTCTTCCTGGTCGCCTACACGGCCGCGATCGGCAGCGCCTTCCTGCCGGCTGACCTCCGGGTCGGGCGCTGGGCCGTGGCTGTCGCCCTTGTCGTCCTTTATGCGGTGTACGTCCGGGCCCACTTCACAGATCCCGCCGAGGAGGGAGACGCCAGCGACCTCAACCGCCTCCATCTCAGCCGACTCACCGAACGGCTGCCGAGCCGGGTGGTGGAGATCGACGTCCTGCCCGGTGAGGACGAGCCGTCGAAGGCCGCGGAGGGGGTCCCGCGGCTGCGAATCATCGTCACCCAGGTCGTCGCGGCGCTGGCGCTGATCATCATCGGCGCCCAGGTCTTCGTCGGCGCCGTCGAGCACCTCTCGAGCGCCATCGGTCTGGATCCGCGGATCCTCGCGCTCGTCATCGCCCCGATCGCCACCGAGCTGCCGGAGAAGTTCAACAGCGTGATCTGGGTGCGTTCCGGAAAGGACACGCTGGCGATGGGCAACATCAGCGGCGCGATGGTCTTCCAGAGCTGCCTTCCAACCGTGCTCGGCATCCTCTTCACCGAGTGGACCTTCACGGCCAGCAGCGCGCTCGCCTTCGCGTCCGCAGGGGCAGCGTTCGTCTCCACGCTGCTCATCTTCGGCATGATGCTGCGGAGGGGGCGGCTGAGCGCCTGGTCACTGCTGATCGGCGGCCCGATCTACCTGGTCTACGTTGCGGCGGCGCTGCTGCTGCCCGCGGGGACCGCCGCCGCGCACTGAGCCAGCCACGGGCCCCTGGCCGAATCGCGGCCCGGAGCGCCGTATACTGGCCGCGCCGACAGGCCGGCGCCTATCGAGGCACGGCCCGGCTGCTGAGGAGGTTACGTTGCTGAAGCAGGGAACCACCACGGCCACCGCCGAGGCGGACCGCACGGCCGACCTGTGGGCCTACTTCCACGGAGATTTCGTACCCCTGGCCGATGCCAAGATCAGCGTCATGACCCATGCCTTCAACTACGGCACGGCCGTCTTCGAAGGGGTTCGCTGCTACTGGAATGCCGAGCAGGAGCAGCTCTACGGACTCGACCTGCTGGCGCATTACCGGCGGATCCATCGGTCTGCCAGGCTCCTCCAGCTGGAGGTGCGGCCGACCCCCGAGGAGCTCGTCGCGATCACGGTCGAGCTGCTTCGTCGTAATGCCTTCCGCGAGGACGCCTACATCCGGCCGATCGTCTACAAGTCGAGCGAGACGATCGGGGTCCGCCTCCACAACCTGGAGTCGGACCTCACCATCTTCACCGTGCCGTTCGGCAAGTACATCGACACCGAGGCGGGGATCCGTGCCCAGGTCAGCACCTGGCGCCGGACCGATGACAACGCGATCCCGGCGCGCGCCAAGATCACCGGCTCGTACGTGAACGGCGCATTCGCCAAGAGCGAGGCCCAGATGAACGGCTACGACGAAGCGATCATGCTCACCCAGGAGGGCCACGTCAGTGAGGGGAGCGCGGAGAACCTCTTCATCGTGCGTGACGGGATCCTGATCACGGCGCCGGGGAGCGACAACATCCTGGAGGGGATCACCCGACAGCATATCGTCACGATGGCCGGCGACCTGGGCATCCCCGTCACCGAGCGGAGCATCGACCGCACCGAGCTGTACATGGCGGACGAGGTCTTCCTGTGCGGCACCGGGGCGCAGCTCGCGCCGGTGGTGGAGGTCGACCAGCGCAAGATCGGCTCGGGCAAGGTCGGTCCCATCACGCGGCGCCTCCACAACCTCTACTTCGACGCGGTGCGCGGCAGCTCGGATGCCTACCGCGACTGGCTGACGCCGGTCTACTAGCGACCGCCGCAACGGCCGCCATCGTCACGGCGGCCGCGAGCCAGGAAGAGGGGCCGATGTCCGACGCGCGAATGCAGGACCGCTATCTGTGGCTGCAGCGGTTGCTGGAGATGGTCCCGGGGACGGTCAGCTGGGCGATCATCATCGGGCCGATCTGGCTCAGCTTCAGCTACCCGTGGCTGGTGGCCTATTTCGTCCTCAGCTTCGATTTCTACTGGCTCTGCCGCGCCCTCTGGTTCGCCGGGTCCGTGATCGTCGCGTACGGCCGCATCCGCGACGTGCTGCAGACGGACTGGCGCAAGAAGCTCGAGTCGCTCGACGATCCGGCGCTTCCCGCGTGGCGGTCGTACACCCACCTGGCCCTGATTCCGACCTACACGGAACCGCTCGAGACCTTGCGCCACACCGTGCGAGCGCTGGCCGAGGCGGACTGGCCGGCGGATCGCAAGATCTGCGCGATCATCACTCGCGAGATGGACGCCACGGGCATCGCCAACGTGGAGGTGCTGCGCGACGAGTTCGGCGCCGCCTTCGCCGACTTCCTGCACATTCCCGACCCCCTCGAGCCGGGGATCGTGCTCGGCAAGAGCAGCGCCATGGCCTTCGGCGGCCGCTGGCTGTATCGGCTCCTGGTGCGCGAGCGCGGGATGGACCCAGGCCTGCTGCTGGTGACCGATCTCGATGCCGATTACCGGGTCCACCGCGACTACTTCAACTACCTGAGCTGGGTCCACGTCACCGACCCGAATCGGGATACCCAGCTCTATCAGCCGGTGCCGTACTTCCACAACAACGTCTGGGAGGCGCCGCTGTTGACCCGCCTGTTTGCCGCCGTCCTCACGCAGCTCCAGATGTGGCGCAGCGTCCTGCCCGAGAAGCTGCAGAGCTTCGGCAGCTATTCGACCACCCTGCATCTCGTGCACGAGGTCGGCTACTGGGCGACGGACGCGATCCCGGAAGATAGCCGCTTCTACTGGAAGAGCTACTTCACCTACGGCGATCGCTTCCGGGCGGTGCCGCTCTTCATCCCGATCTACGGCGATGCGGTGCGCGCCAAGACCTACTGGCGCTCGCTCGCCAGCCAGTACCTCCAGGCGCGCCGCTGGGCGTGGGGCGTCACGGACCTTCCCTACGTCGTGCAGAACGCCATGACGCACCCCGAGATTCCGCTCTGGTCGCGCGCGTGGCGGATCCTCAACCTCTTCGGCGAGCACATCAACTGGGCGATTGCGCCGTTCGTGGTGGTGCTCGGCGCCGCCGTGCCACTCATCATCAACCCGGCCTTCGCGAGGACGACGCTCGGCCAGAACCTGCCGATCTATGCCTCCGTCATGTTGTCGATCGCCCTCGTGGCGCTCGTCGTGCTGGTCTGGATCGAGCATCGCATCGTGCCCCCGTTGCCGTCCGACTGGGGCCGGTTCCGCAGGCTGCTCGTCTACGTCGGCTGGACCGGCCTCCCCTTCGTGGGTATCTTCTTCACCAATCTGCCGGCGCTGGACGCGCAGACTCGCCTGCTGACCGGGCGCTACCTGGAGTACCGGGTCACCGAGAAGGTCTGACCGATGTCCGAGTTGACGACCCAGATCGCCTCTGTTCGGCTCGCCCGCGATCGAGCCCGGCTCTTCGCGGCGCCGGTCGCCTTCGTGCTGGTTGCGGCGACGGCGGTTGCGGGCGGGCTCCTGCTGCGCGGACCGGCCGGCATCTCGTTGATCGCCGTGGGCGGCCTCTCCGTGCTGGTCGCCGCCTACCTGATGGCGCTCGTCTCCTCGTATCGGCTGCTGGTCGAGCCCGGCGTCCTGAAGCTCCAGTGGCTCGGAGGCGAGCGCCGTTACCGCCTCGTGCGCGGGCCGGTGACGCGGGTCGCGGTCAGGGGCGAGAGCGCCGCGGCCCTGCATCCTCGCTTCGCGGCCCTCGGCTGGGCGGTCGGCCCGGCGATGCTGCGCGGTGACGAGCCGATCGAGCTGATCCGCCTCTCCACGCGTCCGCCGCTCATCGTGGCCCCGACGGATCGCGGCCGGCTGGCGATCGCCGCAGCCGTCGAGAGCGACCTGCTGGCCGCGATGACCCACGCGGTTCGGCTCCAGGAGCGGCTCGACGAGGTCGCCGCGCGGCGGGCGGCACCACCGCCGGTCGAGCCTCCGCCGCGACCCCCGGCGCCGGTCGCCCCGCGGGTCCTGACCGGGATCGAGCGGACGCTCATCGAGCAGCGGCTCGCCGCGGAGCGCGCCGCCGCCCAGGCGGCGGCCGAGGCGGAGCGAGCGGGTGCCGCGGCGGAGGTGGTCCACGAGACGCCGACCGAACCGGAACCGGTGCCGGCAGCGGTCACGGCCGCCGAGCCGGTGGCAATGGTCGCGCCTGCCGGCGTGTCGAGGCCGTCCCGCCGTCGAGAACGCGCCCAGTGGCAACGGCCCGGCTGGCTCAGCGTGCCCGGGCCGGCGACGGTCGTAGCGGCCATGCCGATTGGGCTCCCGCTGGTCGGTGCCGCCATCGCCTGGATCGCCGTCACCGTTACCGGCCGGCCCGCGCTGCCGATCGACGAGGCCCGGATCCTCCTGGCCGCGCTGGCGCTGGTTGGCCCCGTCGGCGCGCTCGGCGGGCTGATCGCGCGGGTCTGGTACCCGCGCCTCGGCGGGCTGGTGATGGCGAGCAGCGTCGCGGCCCTGGCGATGCTCTCGCGAACCATCCTCGCCTGACGAATTGACAAGCCGGTCGTCGCGCTGCGACGATCCGCGCAATCGAAGAGGGCGATGACGGAGCCAGCGTTCGCGTCGAGATCGAGCCAGCAGCGAGCCCGGATGGTGTGAGCGGGCGGCCTCGAGGCGGCGGACGATCCCTCCCGAGCCGGAGGTGCCAAGCGGCGCGAGCCGTGGTAACGCCTCCCGGGCATGCCACCCGATAGCGAGGCGCGACGAGAGGATCGAGGCCGGTCGGCGGCATCGGTCAAGCGCGGGTGGTACCGCGGGGAGTCAGCTTCCCGTCCCGGATCCGGGACGGGTTTCCTGTTGAGTGGAGTGGTCGTGTTCAAGCCGGTATCGAGCAAGTTGGATCTCCCGGCCGTCGAACGGGAGCAGATCGAGGTCTGGCGCGAGCGCCGGACGATGGAGCGCTACCTCGCCCGCAACGAGCACGCTGAGCGACGCTTCAGCTTCCTCGACGGACCGATCACCGCCAACAACCCGATGGGCGTCCATCATGCCTGGGGCCGCACCTACAAGGACCTCTACCAGCGCTATCACACCATGCTCGGCGAGCGCCAGCGCTACCAGAACGGGTTCGACTGCCAGGGCCTCTGGATCGAGGTCGAGGCGGAGCGGGAGCTGGGCTTCAAGAACAAGCGGGACATCGAGGCCTACGGGATCGACCGCTTCGTCGAGTTCTGCATTGCCCGCACCCGACGCTTCGCCGACCAGATCACGGCGCAGTCGATCCGGCTCGGCATGTGGATGGACTGGGAGAACAGCTACTACACCAACTCCGACGAGAACAACTACGCGATCTGGGCACTCCTCGCCGAGTGCCATCGTCGCGGGCTGATCTATCGCGGCCACGACGTGATGCCGTGGTGTCCGCGCTGCGGCACCGGCCTGTCGAACATGGAGCTCGCCACCGAGGGCTACCGCGAGCTCTCGCACCTGTCGCTCACCGTGCGACTGCCGATCAGCACGGTCGGTCGCGAGGACCAGGACCTCCTGGTCTGGACCACCACGCCGTGGACGTTGTCGAGCAACGTGGCCGCCGCGGTCCATCCCGATCTGACCTACGTCCTGGTGCGGGGCGGGGACGGGCGCGGCTGGTGGCTGAGCCACGGCTCGCAGCCGCGTGTCGCGCCGGACGCCGCGATCCTCGACGAGGCGAAGGGCGCCGACCTGGTGGGCCTGACCTACCGCGGCCCGTTCGACGAGCTGCCAGCGGCAGCCGGCGTCGAGCACCGGGTCATCCCGTGGGCCGATGTCTCCGACGAGGAGGGGACCGGGATCGTGCACATCGCGCCCGGTTGCGGGCAGGAGGACTTCGCGCTGAGCCGGGAGTTCGGTCTGGCCGTGATCGACCCGATCGACGAGTTCGGCCGCTTCCGCGGGGGCTTCGGCTGGCAGAGCGGCCGCTATGCCGGCGCCGACGATCCTGACGGCGCCGACTTCGCCCGCGAGGTGGCCGAGGACCTCGATCGCAAGGGCCTGCTCGTGTCGCGCGAGCAGTTTCGGCACTCCTACCCCGTCTGCTGGCGCTGCGGCACGCAGGTCGTCTTCCGCCTGGTCGACGAGTGGTTCATCGCCATGGACCCGCTGCGGGCCGAGCTGTCGGATGCGACCCGGCGGGCGACCTGGCTCCCGGACGGGATCGGGCTGGAGGAGCGCGAGCTCGATTGGCTTCGAAACATGGCCGACTGGATGATCAGCAAGAAGCGCTACTACGGGCTGGCGTTGCCGATCTGGGCCTGCACCGAGTGCGACGCCTGGGAGGTGATTGCCTCGCGCGATGACCTGCGGCAGCGAGCGGTGGCCGGCTGGGACGAGTTCGACGGCCACTCGCCGCACCGGCCGTGGGTCGACGCGGTCGAGATCGACTGCGCGTCGTGCGGTGGCCGCGCGCGGCGCATCCTCGACGTCGGCAACCCGTGGCTGGACGCGGGGATCGTGGGCCTCTCCACCCTGAAGTGGACGACGGACCGGCCCTACTGGGAGGAGTGGTACCCGGCCGAATTCGTGACCGAATCGTTTCCGGGCCAGTTCCGCAACTGGTTCTACGCCCTCATCACCGAGAGCGCGGTGATGTCCGGCCAGGCGCCGTTCCGGACGCTCTTCGGCTACGCGCTGCTTCGCGACGAGCACGGCGAGGAGATGCACAAGAGCAAGGGCAACGCGATCTGGTTCGACGACGCGGCCGAGCAGATCGGCGCGGACGTCATGCGCTGGATGTTCTCCAGCGCCAACCCGGCGACGAACATGAACTTCGGCTACCACCTCGCCCACGAGGAGGTCCGCCGCTTCTTCCTGCCGCTCTGGAACTCCTACGGGTTCTTCGTCACCTACGCACGGCTTGACGGCTGGACGCCGGACCAGTCCAGCGGCTCCGGTGAGGCACGCACCCTCCTGGACCGATGGATCCTGTCGCGCCTGGATGCGCTGACGAGCGACGTCCGCGCTGCGCTCGATGGCTACGATGCGCAGCGCGCCACCCGGTCGATCGAGGCGTTCGTCGACGACCTCTCGAACTGGTACGTGCGGCGCAACCGGCGCCGGTTCTGGAAGGGGGAGCTGGACGACGATAAGCGCGCCGCGTATGCGAGCCTGCATGAGGTGCTGGCCACCGTCACCCGGCTGCTGGCGCCGTTCGTCCCGCACCTGGCCGATGCGATGTGGGAAAACCTGGTGGCCGCCATCGACCCGGCCGCCGCGGACAGCGTTCACCTGACCGACTATCCGCAGCGGGTGCTGGGTCGAGCGTTGCCGGAGGTCGACGCGGCGGTCGCCCTCGCGCGGGAGGTCGTATCGGTCGGGCGGACCGCTCGTGCCGCCTCCGGGCTCAAGACACGGCAGCCGATCGCCACGGTCCGAGTGAAGCTGCCGGCCTCTGCCGGCGGCCGGCTGAGCCCCGATCCCGCCACCGCCGCCGAGCTGCAGGCGGAGATCCTCGAGGAGCTTAACGCAAAGGCGCTCGAGCTCCTGACCGATGCATCGGAGCTCGTCGAGCGCACGCTCTATCCGCTGCTGCCGGTGATCGGCCCGCGGCACGGCGGCGATGTCGCGGCCATCATGGCTGGCGCCAGGTCCGGCAACTGGCGGCTCCTCGACGATGGGGGAGCGGAGGCCGGCGGGGTGGCGCTGGCGCCCGACGAGTTCGAGCTGACCGCTCGTGCGCGACCCGGCCACGAGGTCGCGGAGATAGGCGACCTGCTCGTCGCCCTCGACACGCAGCTCACCCCCGAGCTCGAGGCCGAGGGCCTGGCGCGCGAGGTCGCGCACCGACTCCAGGGGCTGCGCAAGGCGGCGGGGCTCGAGGTCGACGATCGCGTGGTGGCGGCGGTCGATGGCCCGCCCGCGCTCCTCTCGCAGCTGGAGGCGCATCGCGAGTGGCTTGCCGCGGAGATCCTGGCAGTTGAACTCGACCTTGGCGGCGAGACGGACCTAGGCCCGTCGGCCACTGTCGAGGAGGTGGGGCTGCCCGGGGGCGCGCTGCGGCTGGGGGTGCGTCGCGCCTGACGCGGCGCATCGCGTACCATCGGTCACATGAGCAGCGATCGCCCCGCGAGCGGCGGATTCATGAAGGCGGTCATCCTGCTGCTGACGGCGCTGGCCATCCTGGTCGCCGACCAGGTCACGAAGGCGCTCGTCGTCGCCAACCTGGCGATCGGTGAGAAGACGCAGCTGCTGGGCGACCTGGTCCAGGTCTGGCATGCGCAGAATCGTGGCGCCTCGTTCAGCCTCTTCCAGGGCTGGTCGATCGTCTTCCTGATCGTCTCGGTGCTCTCGATCGCGATGGTCGCGTACTTCCACCGCAGCCTGCGCGACCAGTCGCCGTGGCTGCACCTCCTGCTCGGGATCGTCCTGGGCGGGACGCTCGGCAACTTCATCGATCGGCTCCGCCAGGGCTACGTGACCGACTGGCTCTCGATCGGGATCGGCGACACCCGCTGGCCCACCTTCAACGTCGCCGATTCCTCGCTGGTGGTCGGGATCGGCATCCTGGTCCTCTATCTCCTGCTCTCCCGTCCGGACCGTCGCGAGGCGACCGCGTGAACGATGCCGCCGCGCTCGGTGACCGCGTCGTGACGGGGGCAGCGCCAAGCGGCAGATTCGACCTGGCGGTCAGCGGCGTGGCGGGGATCAGCCGGGCGCATGCCCAGCGGCTCATCTCCGACGGACGCGCCCTGGTCGACGGCCGCCGAGCACGCGCCTCGGACCGGCTGCGCGGCGGAGAGCGGATCCGGGTCGAGCTGTCGGCACCTCCCGACCCGACGCTCCACGGCGAATCGATCCCACTACGGATCGCCTACGAGGATGAGGCGATGCTGATCGTCGACAAACCTGCCGGGCTCGTCGTGCATCCCAGTCACGGGCACGCCACCGGGACCCTGGTGCATGCACTGATCGGGCGCGCCCAGGAGCGCGGCGAGCAGCTCGGATCGATCGCCGGGGTGGGCAGGCCGGGGATCGTGCACCGCCTTGACAAGCAGACCTCGGGGCTGATCGTGGTCGCCAAGACGGATGACGCCCAGGCGAGCCTGATGCGGCAGTTCGGCGCCCGCAGCATCGAGAAGGAGTACCTGGCGCTCGTGCGCGGCACGCCGCCCGCGCCGCGAGGGCGGATCGAGGCCCCGGTCGGGCGCGATCCACGCGACCGGCAGCGGATGGCCGTCGTCGCCGGCGGACGCGCGGCGGTGACCGAGTACGAGGCGCTCGGCAGCGCGGATGGCTACTCGCTCCTCGCCCTGCACCCGCTCACCGGGAGAACGCATCAGCTGCGCGCGCACCTCGCGTACCTGGGCCTCCCGATCGCCGGCGACATGCGCTACGGCGGCGGGATCGGTCCGGGCGAGCTCGAGCGACAGTTCCTGCACGCGGCCAGGGTCACGCTCGACCGCCCCACCGATGGGCGACGGCTCACCGCCTGGAGCGAGCTGCCACCCGACCTGACCACATCGCTGGCGGCGAGCGGGATCGTCAGCGACTGGCTTCCGGTCGGAATCGGCGCGGCGGTCGTGGAGGGTGCGGGTTGAGCGGCGGCCAGTCCGCTCCCAAGCCGGACAAGCGGCTCGCCTTTCCCAACCCGCTGCTGGTGGTCGTCTCCGGCCCGTCGGGCGTCGGCAAGAGCACGATCGTGGCCGAGCTGTCGCGACGCCATCCGCAGGTGGTCCCGATCGTGACGGCCACCACCCGCGAGCGGCGCGAGGGAGAGCTGGACAAGGTCCACTACCACTTCCTGAGCCCCGAGGAGTTCCAGCAGCTCCGCGACCGCAATGGCCTCCTGGAGCACGCGAAGGTGCACGACCACTGGTACGGGACGCCGGTGGACCAGGTGCGCGGGATCCTGGCTGCGGGGCGCGACGCCATTCTGACCATCGATCCACAAGGGGCGCGATCGGTGCGCGCACTGGTGCCGGACGCGCTCCTGATCTTCATCATGCCACCCTCGATCGAGGACCTCGACCACCGTCTCGCACGCCGTGGCTCGGAGGATGGCGAGGCGCGCGCGCTGCGTCGGCATAACGCCGAGGCCGAGATGGCGGCGGCGGGGGATTACGACTACGCGATCGTGAACCAGACCGACCATCCCGACGATGCGGTGGAGCAGATCTGGGAGATCATCCAGGCCGAAGCCCGGCGCGACCCACCGCGGCGCGTCCAGGTCTGATCGAGGTGGCCGGGGTGGCCGCCGAGGGGATGGTGCGCGTCGCGGTCGAGGCGCTCGCCGACCGGCCGGAGCGCGCGTTCAGCTACCGCCTTCCGCCGGAGCTCGGGGCGCCGGAGCCGGGCTCGCTCCTGCTCGTTCCGTACGGCCGCCGGCTGGCGCTCGGGTACCTGCTCCCCGGTGCGGCGGAGCTCGAAGCGGGGATCGAGCTGCGATCGGTCGAAGCGGTGGTCTCCGCGCCGATGCTGACGCCCGATCTCCTCACGCTCGCCGAGGAGATCGCCGCCTACTACTGCGCACCGCTCGGCGCCACCATCGCGGCGATGCTCCCGCCGGGCCTCGAGTCGCGTCTCGAACGACGCTGGAGCGCGGAGGATGCCACTCTCTTTCCCGAGCCGCTGAGGGTGACCCTGGCTGAGTCCGGCGAGATCACCGACGGGGCGCTGAAGCGCGCTCTTGGCCCGCACTGGAGTGCTGCTGCTGACGCGCTTCGCCGATCCGGGGCGCTGACGTCAACCTGGTCGCTGCGACCGCCGGAGCTCGGGGCGCGCCGCGTGCGAATCCTGCGCCGGCTCCCCGGGGTCGAGGTCACCACCCGCGCGGCGCCACTTCAGCGAGCGATGTTGGACGCGCTCGGCCGTGAGCCGCGCAGCCTGCCCGACCTGGCGGCGGAGATCGGCGCCGAAGCGTCGTCCGTCCTGGCGGCAGCGCGCCGATTGGTGGCGCGCGGCGCCGCGGAGATGGAGTGGCAGACGGTCGAGCGGGACCCGCTGGCGCATCGGCCGACGGCGCTCGCGCGCGACCACGTCCTGGCGGACGAGCAGCGGACCGCGCTCGACCAGGTCGAGGCGCTGAACCCCGGCGGCGAGCTGCTGCTGGAGGGGGTTGCCGCCGCCGGCAAGACCGATCTTTACCTCGCTGCACTGGCCTCCGTGCTGGCCGGGCCTGGCGCCGCGATCGTGCTGGTGCCGGAGGTCTCGCTGGTGACCCAGCTGGCGGACCGCGTCGCCTCGCAGGCCGGCGACCAGCTCGCGGTGCTCCACTCCGGCCTGTCGGCAGGGGAGCGCCACGACACCTGGTGGCGAATCCTGCGCGGCGACGCGCGGGTGGTGGTGGGGACCCGCATGGCGGTCTTCGCGCCGCTCTCCGACCTGCGCCTGATCGTGGTCGACGAGGCGCATGACGGCGCGTACAAGGCCGACCGCACGCCGCGCTTTGACGCGCGCTGGGTCGCCCGCCGCCGAGCCCTGATCACCGGCGCGCGGGTGGTGCTGGGGACCGCCACCCCGGACGTCGTGACGCTGGCGCGCGTGCGCGGCGGGCTGGTCGATCGGGCCCGGCTGGTGGAGCGCCGGGTGGGTCGCGCCCCAACGGTCGAGATCGTGGACCTGCGCGAGGAGCTCGCCGAGGGGAATCGGTCCATCTTCTCCCGCGCGCTGACGGCCGCACTGACCGAGCTGCGGCCGGGGAGCGAGCAGGCGATCCTGCTGATGAATCGCCGCGGCGCCGCGACCTTCGTCCTCTGCCGTGACTGCGGCGAGAGCCTGCGCTGCCCCGACTGCGACCTTCCGTTCGTGTTTCACCTGAGCGGCGCGCAGCTGCGCTGCCACCACTGTGGCCGGACCGCCAGGCCGCCCGAGAAGTGCCCACACTGCGGCAGCAACCGGATCCGCTACTTCGGCGCCGGGACGCAGCGCGTCGAAGCCGAGCTGCGCGCTCGCTTCCCCCATCTGCGCGTGTCGCGCCTCGACTCGGACGCCCTGGCCGCCAGGCGTGGCTTTGAGGCGATCTACGACGATTTCCGGGATGGCCGCATCGACGTCCTGGTGGGGACCCAGCTCGCGGCCAAGGGCCTCGACCTGCCCAGCGTGACGCTGGCGGCGGTGATCGCGGCCGACGTGACCCTCAACCTGCCTGACTACCTCGCGCCGGAGCGGACCTTCCAGTTGCTCGCGCAGGTCGCCGGCCGCGCCGGCAGGGGAGAGCAGCCCGGGCGGGTGCTGATCCAGACCTACGCGGCGGGTCATTACGCGATCCGCGCGGCGGGACGGCTCGACGTCGATGGCTTCGCCGACGAGGAGCTGCCGCGGCGCCGCATGCTCGGCTATCCGCCGGCCAGCGTGCTCGCCCGCCTGCTGGTGGCCGACCCCGACCGCGCGCGGGCGGAGGCCCGCGGCCGGGATGCCGCGGCTGCGGTTGCCGTTCCCGGCGTTGACGTGCATGGACCGCTCCCGTCCTACGTCCCGCGCCGCGCCGGGCGCTGGCGGTTCCAGGTGGTGATTCGCGCGGCGGACGCGGCGGTACGGGCTGCGGCACTCGAGCGCGTCCCGCCCGGCGTGGCGATCGACGTCGATCCTGAATCGCTCCTGTAACGGGGTGGAATCGAGCGGGCCGAACGCGTTCCCCGGATCGGTACAATGCGAGCGATGGCCAACCGCCCGATCCTGACCGCCGACGAGCCGATCCTGCACGAGCGCGCCAAGAAGGTGACGCACTTCGACGCGTCGCTCCATCGCCTGCTGGAGGAGATGGTCGAGACGATGCGCGACGCCCCCGGGATCGGCCTTGCCGCCACCCAGATCGGGGTGCCGCTGCAGGTCGCCGTGATCGAGCTCGAGGACAAGGTGACCGAGCTCATCAACCCGCAGATCGTCCGCGCCAGCGGCGAGGTGATCGACTGGGAGGGCTGCCTCTCCGTCCCGGGCTTCGTGGCGGAGGTGCGCCGGCACGCCAAGGTCACCGTCAAGGCGCGGGATCGCAATGGCAAGGAGTTCCGCGTCAAGGGCGAGGAGCTGTTCGCGCGCGCGCTCCAGCACGAGATCGACCACCTGAACGGGACCCTGTACATCGACTACCTCGATTCGCTCGAAGAGCTGGTTCGCGTCAGCGAGCGCCCGAGCGAGGTGGAGGAACCGACGACCGCGGGGATCTAGTGCCGCAGCTCGGCCGCATCGCGTTCCTCGGCACAGGATCCTTTGGCGTTCCGATCCTCTCGCGCCTCCCGGCGCTGTGCGACGACCTCCTCGTGGTCAGCCAGCCGGACCGACCGGCCGGGCGAGGCCTGCAGACGCGTTCGTCGCCGGTTGCGGGCTGGGCGCGCGAGCACGCCGTAGC
>Ga0326597_10003005_pt1 | contig 24671 bp, 26 predicted proteins | sample RVTome_12_FD_203789 | JGI IMG/M metagenome (GOLD analysis project Ga0326597, IMG submission 203789) | Soil microbial communities from uranium-contaminated site in the Upper Colorado River Basin, Wyoming, United States - RVT100D185 | ecosystem: Environmental > Terrestrial > Soil > Contaminated >... | reverse complement strand
CGTCCATGATAATTGAGTCGGGAACATCGCTGCGGAATCCCACGGCGAGGCACGCGCCGGGCACCGCTTGCAGGATGTGCCACATTTCGGTTTTCCCCCAGGAATTGCGCTTGCGCGCATCGGAATCTCGCGGGTGAAGCTGCACGCTGAGTTTGTCCGTGGTGAACAGAAACTTCACCAGCAAGGGAAAAACCGGTTGGCCCGATGGATGATCCGCGCTGCGGCCCACTCCCAATAACGACGGCCCGCACGCCGTCGCCAGTTCCTGCAACGTTTTTCCTGCGTGTTCGCCGTTTGCAATTCGATTCTCGTTGCCTGTCAGCCAAACTTCTCCGATGTGTTGCGGGCGGTCCACCGCGCTGGCGGACGGACCGGGCGGATAGAGTGTCGAGATCGCTTCGGAATCGCGGGGCACACCCCACACGCGCTCCACGAATTGTGGTTCTAGCCGAATTGGATAGCCGCACGGGGCGGGAGTCGTCGCGAGTGGCCCTAGTAATGGAGAATTCAATCGAGCAAGCCTCAGCAACAAAATGTAACATAACTATAGCGTTTTCACGGTTGCTGTATAGAGGCAGGCTCCGTATAGCGCCGCCGTCCCGGCGGCCCTATGAGCCGGCGAGACGCCGGCGCTACTCTACACCAACCCTGAAAATGCTCTAGTCATAGAATCGTTCGCGAGGTGAGACCGGAATTTTCGCTGCTTCCGCTCAACATACTCCAGTGTGGATTATTGAACGAGGAATTAGATTCCAGTCGCTGCACCGATGGCTCCGCTTAGGCCTGCGGGAGTCTACAAAGCAGGTTATGCGGCGGTGACTTCGACAATCACACTCTCTGAGCTGGGCGAAGGGACGGGGAGGCCGTCATTACGGAGGCTCTCGATATGTAAGTCGATCGCCTCCCGGATGAGTTCGACTACCTCATCTCTCGATTCCCCCACGGCAATACAGCCGGGCAGGTCCGGCACGTGCGCGCCCCAGCTATTTTTTCCCCGTTCGATTACAACCATGTATCGCATCGCAACCTCCCGTCATTTCTTTAAGCCGGTTTGCTTCAGGATGGCATTAAGTGTCCCCGGCGGAATGTCGATGCCAGGTTTCCCGGCCACTGTTACCGTTCCAACCTTGATGGAATGTTTGAATTGTCTATGGCTGCCTCGAGTCCGTTCTAACCGCCAACCTTCGGCTTCCAGTAAGCGGATCAAATCACGGACTTTCACTTTGCCTCCGGGGTTGAATCGTCTCTCCCGACGGAGCTACTGGGTGAAGAAGGTGTGGAGGCGCGCTAGGCCCTTCTCCAGTTGGTCCATCGAAGTTGCGTAGGAGAGCCGGACATGGTGCGCGGTGCCGAAGGCCTCGCCGGGCACGACGACGACTCCGGCTTCGCGCAGCAGGCGCTTCGAGAGATCGTTCGCCGTGGGAGCGAGCTTGCCCGCGCCGATGAACGAGCCGACGTTGGGATAAGCATAGAACGTGCCGCGGGGCATGGTGCAGGTGACGCCGGGAATTTCGCGGAGCTTCGCGATTACGAAGTCGCGGCGGCGGCGATACTCGGCGAGCATCTTGCCGACCGAATCCTGCTGGCCTTTGAGGGCTTCGACAGCGGCCTTCTGCGCAATCGACGACGGGTTCGATGTGCTGTGGCTCTGGAGCTTGGTCATCGCTGCGACGATCGGAGCGGGCGCCAGCGCGTAGCCCACTCGCCAGCCGGTCATGGCATAGGTCTTCGAGAGCGAGCCGATGATGATAACATTTTCTTTCGCGTTGGCGAGAGAGCCGACCGAGAACGGAATGCCCTCATAAACAAGATGACTGTAGCACTCGTCGGACAGCAGGTAAGCGTCCGCGCTCGCGGTTACGGCCAGAATCTCTTCAAACTCTTTCGCGGAGACCACCGCGCCGCTCGGATTGCAGGGCGAGTTGATGACCACGAGCTTGGTGCGTGGCGTGATCGCGCGCTTGACCATCTCGGCGGTCAGATCGAAATCTTGCGCCTCGCTGGTTTCGAGCATGACCGGCTTGCCACCGCAAAAGTTGATGACATCGGCGAAGGTAACCCAGTAGGGCACCGGCAGAATCACCTCGTCGCCATGATTAATCAAGGAGCAGATCAGATTGAAGATGGCCTGCTTGCCGCCGGCGGTGGCGATGACTTCCGCGGGAGCATACGATGTGCCGAGCTCGCGCTTGTGCCATTCAGCAATTCCCTGGCGCAGTTCCATTGTGCCCGGAGTGGCGGTGTATTTGCTGAAATTCTCGCGGATGGCGCGGATGGCCGCTTCTTTGACGTTTTCGGGAGTGGGAAAGTCGGGCTCGCCGGCGCCAAAATCCACCAAGTCTTTGCCTTCGGCGCGTAACCGCTCGGCCTCGGCGGCTACTGCCATGGTGGAGGAGATGGAGATGCGGCCGACTCGCTCCGACAATGCAATTTCTTTGATCACGGTATCCTCCACATTGTTCGCAGCGGTACCTGCCGATAGCCACCACTCCCTTGCGGTCCACGGCCAGCCGGGATGTTCCATCGTGGTCAGATGGATCCCCGCGCAGACTAGACTCTAGGATTCCACTTTAGCGCGCAAGCGCGCTTCCACCAATGGCGGCACCAGCCCGCGCACGTCGCCGCCCAGCCGAACGATCTCGCGCACCAGCCGCGAGCTTAGGAAGGTATAAGCAACCGCGGGCATCATGAAGACGGTTTCCAGGTTTCCGTCGAGCTTGCGGTTCATCAGGGCCATGGTCATTTCGTTTTCGAAATCGGAGACCGCGCGGATGCCTCGCAGTATGACTCGAGCCTGCTTGCGCACGGCGTAATCGACCAGAAGCCCGTGGAAGCTGTCGGCCGAGATGTTGGCGCAGTGCTGCGTGGCCTCGCGCAGCATTTCCAGCCGCTCTTCGACGGTGAACAGCGGGTCTTTTTCCGGATTGCGCAGGACCGCGACGATCAGCTCATCGAAGATCTTGCTGCCGCGCTCGATCAGGTCGAGATGACCGTTGGTAAGCGGATCGAAGCTGCCGGGATAGACTGCTACTATGCGCTGCGCCACGCCAAACCCTCTCCTTTCTCACGGCCCTTTGGCCGCAACCATTCATTATATTCCGGGTGGCGACAGTGGTCAAACGCTGAGAATGAGTGAAAATGCGCAGGCGATACCCTCCGCCGCGGCCTCTTGTCGTGCCGGGAGAGCTGTTGTATTATTTCCGTCCAATCGCTCTCCCAGCGATCGAACTGAAATCGTTGCTTCACGAAGCCGGTACTCTCGGACACCGCCGAACAGAATGGCATCCTTCAGAGGGGAAACCGTTGGCAATCGAATCGTCCGGCCTGCGATTCTCGGGGTCCTGCTGCTGTGGTGCGGTGGACGATCGCTGCTATTCGGCCAGGGGGCTCCCCCCAACCTTCAGGTCCCCGGACAGCGAAAAAGCGGCGCGCGCCGGAACGACCGGGCAATCACCGTCAAATACACCCACATGATCGCCTTCTAACCAGAGGATCATAGAGAAATGAACTTGCCGCTGACGCCGCTGCGTTTTCTGGAGCGGGCGCAAAACCTCTACGGGGATAAACAGGGAATTATCTGCGGGGAGTTACGGCTGACCTACGCGGAATTTTTTGACCGCTGCCGGCGGCTGGCCGGTGTGCTCGCCGGACTGGCGATTCGGCCCGGCGACCGCGTGGCATTTCTGGGATACAACTGCCACCGGCTGCTCGAAGGTTACTACGGCGTGCTCCTTGCCGGCGGCGTGCTCCTGCCTATCAACATTCGTCTGTCGCCGGCGGAGATCGCCTTCATCCTAAAAGATTCCGGCGCGAAGGTGTTGTTTTTCGACCCGGAATTTATTGCCCTGGTGGAGTCCATGCGCGGCGCGGGAGGAATCGATTGCAGGTGCATCAACCTGGAAGAGACCACGCAGACTCCCTCGTGGGCTGAATTCCGCAGTTACGATGCGCTGCTGAGCGCGAGCACTCCGGTCGCTTTCGATTACCTTCCGGTCGATGAGAATTCCATCGCGGAACTTTTCTATACCAGCGCCACGACGGGTGATCCGAAGGGCGTAATGCTGAGTCATCGCGCCATCTATCTGCACGCCCTGAATCTGATCGCCGTGCAACGCTACACCGACCAGTCCGTGCAATTGCATGCGATTCCGCTGTTCCATGCCAACGGCTGGGGAAGCGCGCACACGGTAACGGCGGTGGGAGGAACGCACGTGATGATGCGGCGGTTCGATCCGGAGCGGATTTGCCAGCTCATCGAGCGGGAGAAGGGCACGTGCCTATGCGTGGTTCCCACGATGGTCAATACGCTGCTTCATTTTCCGGATCTTGCCCGCTACGATTTTCGCAGCATGGAGTGGGTGCACGTCGGCGGCGCGGCGGCCTCGGAGGGTTTGATCGGCAGGCTCGAGGATGCGCTCGGGTGCAACTGTTACGCCGGTTACGGGCTGACCGAGGCCTCGCCCGTTCTCACCGTCGCCACGTTGAAGGACACGTTGCGCGGCCGCAGCCGCGACGAGCAGTTCCGGCGGAAGTCCACTACCGGACGCGCCATTGTCGGCGTCGAGCTGCGTGTGGTGGATGAAAATGGCGCTGATGTCGCCCGCGACGGCTGCGCTATCGGAGAGATCTGGGCCCGCGGCGATGGCGTGATGGAAGGCTACTGGGGCCGCCCGCAGGAATCCGAGGAGACGCTGCGCGGCGGCTGGCTGCGCACCGGAGACATGGCCGTGTGGGACGACGACGGCTATGTCACGATCGTTGATCGGAAAAAAGAAATTATCATCAGCGGCGGCGAGAATATCTCTACGCTCGAAATCGAGAAAGCGCTCGCGGCGCATCCGGCTGTTTTCGAATGCGCGGTCATCGCCGTCCCCGATGAAACCTGGGGCGAGACGCCGAAAGCGCTGGTCGTTCTGAAGCAGGGAGCCTCATCTACTGAAGCAGAATTGCTGGCACACCTCCGTGGTCGCATCGCGAAATTCAAGCTCCCGCGCTCGGTGGAATTCTTGGCTATCCTTCCCAAGGGCGGCACCGGAAAAATCTTGAAGAAGGTGCTGCGAGAGAAATACTGGGAAGGCTATGTCAAGCGGGTGCACTGAGCGGCGGCAGCGGTTGACAAATATCCTTCCACGCACCTACACTGGCTGCATCAGCGAACTTGCCTGAGTCGCAGTTCGCAACGTCTTTTCGAGAGACTCGATCTGCCGCCTGTCGGGGCGTGGCTCAGCCTGGTAGAGCACCTGGTTCGGGACCAGGGGGTCGGAGGTTCAAATCCTCTCGCCCCGACCATTTTCCCTCTTGAGAATCATTGAATTAGTTTGCTGCCGCTTTCCTGCCCTTCCTGAATTTGAGTCCATTTGGGTCCAAAAAGCAGCTCTTCCAATTTTTCCACCGCCCGGCGCTGATCTTCTGGCACGGCGTGCAGATAAACCGAGCGGGTGATTTCCGGCGTTGCATGCCCCAGCAGAGCCTGAACCGTCCCGAGCGGTGCTCCCACGGCATCGAGAAACGTCGCATTGGAGTGGCGCAGAGTATGCCAAGAAGTTGGTGGCAACCCGAGCGCCTTGCATACAGGCTGTAGATCACGCCGAAGCAGGTTGCGCCGGTCTAACGGTTTTCCATCGCGTGTGGCAAACACCAGCGCATCGGAGCAGTCCGTTGTGCTCCCGTCGCCACTGCGGCTACTGGCGCGAGTGCGAGCGCGAGTTTGGAGGCCGCCATCGCACCGGTCGAGCTGCCCGAGGTCAGCCCGGTCTACGACACGGCCGGCCTGGTGCTGGCCATTCAGGCGGCCACCACCGATTTTCACACGCGGTGGGACGCCATCCTGGGATTCACCCGAACCGGCAATATCAGGACGGCGCACTGGGCCGAGGTCAAGGCGCTCAATCGCCGCGTTGCCCTGGAAATTGACAACGGCGAATACAAAGATTTGAAACCAGTCGCGGATTTTGTCGCGCGCCTGTCGGAATCGATCACGAAGTTTCTAGATAGGCCTATCCGGTGGAGACCGAGAGTTCCCACGGACCCCGAAGCGGACGAGGCGCTTTCCCGCGTCCAGCGTGAAGTCTTTGGACGCCTCCATGTTTTCGTTGAATCGAAGCTTCTAAGCATTCCCCGCAAGGATTGGGTGAAAGCCTTCGAATACAGAGGCCGCGGCTCGACCTTCGACCGGGCCAAGGTGATTCAGACCATATACGATGCGTCAGCTCCGATACCCGGCCCCGCGCTCGATCCGCAGTCGGAGAAATTTCTGCGCGAGGTCCGGCTGCTAGTTCATGACGCGATCCGTGAAGGCGGCGGCGAGCTTGTCAGCGACGGTTGGGGCTGCCGCAGAGGGTCCAGCGTTGGTCGCTGACCAGCTTGCAGCAACGGCTGGTGAAGACGGGCGGCTGGTGAAACATGCCCGCTATTATTGGTTGTTGTTGGCGGGGAGTCACCTGACGCGGCGGCTGTTCGGAGCGATGGTGCAACGGATGACGGCTCTCACGATCCGAGCAGGATAGAGCCACCGGTTGTGGCGATGAAGAAATCGATCCCAAGAAAGACCCCGAAGGAAGCGGTGTCTGAAAAATCCGGTTCCAGCAGTGACGATAACGGGTTTCGAGGACTTCTCGAAGGGCGGTCTGGAGCCGATCACCCTCTCGGAGGAAAAATTGTGGTCGATTGGACGCAAATGGGTGTATATTTTCAACCGCCAGAAGTCTAAAAAGTTAATTCCGGTTGGTATCCATTGTCGCGGGAGGGGTAGCTCACGTGGGTGCCTTGGCGCAGAACCAGTCTGGCGTGGAGATGTGGACGATCGCGCAGCGCTAGCAACAAAGGCCTACGTCGGGAAAAGCGCCGCCCAACAGCAGCAGGAGCAGATTAATAAGACAAACCCCCAGGCACCACCCAAGTTCTGAAGTATGTGCTAATTCTGAAAGAGGAGAGACGAACAATGAACCTGACCTGTCCAAAATGCAGCAGCGAAGACACCCAAAAACTGAGTTTGGTGATGAGCCAAGGCGGAGTGGCGGAAAAGGGCGCGAAGTTGGGTGCCTCTTATGGTTTAAATATTTTGTTACCTCTCATGACAGTGATCTTTAGCATCCTGATAGGAGTGATGTTTGGATTGTTCAACCCTCTGCTGGGTCTGATCGCGTTCGTGGGCGTTTTGTTTGGCGGCTATACCCTGAGGAAATGGCTCAAAGCAAAAGTAAAATCCAAGTACGCGGATTTACCCGCGCAGATGAAGCAAAACGGCTTTCAGTGCAATCGATGCGAGCATTTGTTTATTCCGGCGACCTAAACGAATGTTTAGCCACCATGAGCCGAAACTGCGCCCCTTAGTTCTCTTTCAGCTTCATAGCGCGCAACTCGTTCCCGCCCCATGAAGGTCCGGCTGTGGATGGGCGCGTACCCCGCGATCCGCTCTGCTTAGGCCCGATCTTGATTCTTCTCGGAGGCAGGTGATGAAACAATTCAGACTGGACCATGGCCGGACGCTCCGGTTTGTACTTGTGCTGGTATCGATTCTGTCAAGCTCCGCCCTCGCACAAAATCGCGCGCCCACTCCGGGCGAGGAGTTGCTAAAGAAATACGCGAACAGCGACGATACCGACGCGCTGCTCAGGGAGCCGAAGGTTCGGGCGCAGCTGGAGCAGCTTCTTGGGGGGGAGTTGCCTCATTTGGAGAGAAATCTGGATGTCAGGGGCTCGGTCGATGTCATCTCAGGCGCACTTTCCATCGAGGGCAACGCCCCGCATCAGGGGACCGAGGAAGAGGGAGTGGTTTGCATCACCTCCTACAAGCTGGAGGTGAGCGCGGCGATCTATTCGAACGGGACTGTCACTGCCTACGCGCGCGACGGGATGTATGAAAACCTGCCGAGGTGCATCACGGACTGGATCACGCAGGTTAACTCAGGACACCGTGACCGCCTGACCCAACCAGAAAACGTGCGGATGGCCCGGAAAACCGGGGACAGGCGAGACGATTTCCAATAAGTAATTTCCCATCTCAAAGCGACTGCTCTTTCGTAAGCTCATTTCCGGCTGCTCGGAACCGCTTGCAACTCTGATAACAGGTCTTTGATATCTATCAGGTGGTTATTGAAGATTTTCTTTGCAACGTCTAACAGATGGAAAATCTCGCGGTCTGGCACCGAGTAGAAGACATTGTTGCCCTCTTTCCGGCCCACGACAATATTCCGGCTCCGCAGAACGGCCAACTGCTGCGACAAGTTGCTCTGTTCGACATTCAGGCGAGCGCCCAGGTCATTTACCCCGATCTCGGCCCCGCGGAGGGCATCCAAGATGCGTATCCGGAGCGGGTGTGCCAGTGCCTTGAAAAACTCCGCTTTGAATTGACTCAGTTCCGGCATGCAACTGCTCCTCCGAAGGCGAGATTCAAGGGCACTCACCCCAGCCCAGCAAACCAAACCATGCATAGATTCGCATATTCTAATACATCCGTCAAGCCTAGGTCCGCTGGCCGGGAGATGGAATGAAAGGCGCCATGGGCCTGCGCGACGCAGTGGTCAAAACCTCGGTAGTGAGAGGCACATCATCTGACGCCTGGCGCCGTCCAATTCGCGTCTTGAGGACCTGAAGAATCCCCGCTATCAGCATCGCGGGAGTCGGCGGGCATCCTGGAATGTAGGCGTCCACTGGGATGACCGCGTCGACTGGTCCCACGACCGCATGACTCTGGGCAAACAGGCCGCCGCTCACCCCGCAGGCTCCGACAGCCACAACGATTCTTGGCTCCGGCACAGCTTCGTAAGTGTTTCTAACGGCCTCAGCCATGTTTCGCGTAACCGGACCGGTAACGAGGAGCATGTCAGCGTGCTTCGGAGACGCCGCAAAGTGAATGCCAAACCGTTCCAGGTCATAGTAGGGATTCGTGAGTGCCGAGATCTCGGCCTCGCAGCCGTTGCACGAACCGGGATCGAGTTGGCGAATGTTGAGCGCCCTGCCCATAAGCGCGTGAATCTCAGCACGCACATCCTCCGGGCCCCTTGCGACGCCAACTTCCTGCCCATCCTGTAAGTCCCAGCATCGGATCAGTTCCTCGCGACTCACACCAGTCCGCGTAAAGTGCTTGGCCGGAACAAAGATCTCCGGCGCCACCTGGAGGCAGCGCCCACAGCCGATACATTTACCGTAGTCAAGCTTGAGCCGAAGTCTGCCTTCCTGTTTTTCAAGCGCCAGGGCGGCAGTTGGGCATACGTCGGCTGCCAATTGTGCTCCGCTTGCTGTCAGCAAAGCCGACTGCACGTCAGGCATGCGGCTTCCCTGGCAGTTTCCCAAAAGCGCCTCGACCGGAATTAGCTGGCTGGCGGCGCCCAGGCTGTTCTTGAGCACATCCAAAATCATCGGTCACATCCTGAGTAGGAAAGATTGAAGCTTTTATTGATCAGCGGGAAATCGGCGATTACGTTGCCAACAACGGCAAAAGGGAACGCGGGCCAATTCTGAAACGAAGGGGACTTAATGTGGCACCGGCTGATGAACCCATCCCTTGCTTCCACCCAATAGAAAAGCTCTCCGCGCGGGGACTCGACTGCGGAGCAACCCTGAACCCGCTGGTTCCACTCGCATGGTGTTGAGATCTCACCCTCTGGCAAAGCGCCCACGGTCTGTTGGATCAGTTCCTCCGATGCGGCGGCTTCCTCGATTCGAATCCGAGCACGAGCCATTACATCCCCGTAGTGAAGCGAGGGGACATTCGGTTTGCTCCTGGTGTACCACCCATAGGGATGATCCCGCCGCACATCGAGGTCGACTCCGCTCGCCCGGGCCACTGGTCCCACCACTGCGAGGTCGCGGGCTACCTGGCGCTTCAAGACCCCGGCCGAGTCGAATCGATCTTGAACAGAGGAATTTTCCAATATGATTCTGGCAAGCTCAGCAAAGCGCAGCGCCGTCTGATTGAGCGTTCGCGCGAAGTCGGCGCAGGCACCCACATCGGCGCGCAAGCCACCGGGCATCGCAACTCCGCGCCAGTACCGCGTACTGATCCACTGCGTGGAGGCCTGTAACAAATCTTCTTTCAAGCCAGCCGCTCGTGTAGCCGGCACGCCAAAGCCGATATCGTTGCACAGTGCGCCCACGTCACCGATATGTGCAATCAATCGCTCTAACTCCAGTCCAATGAGCCGCAAGGCCGCAGCCCGCGGAGGTATCGAAATGCGGAAAGCCGCCTCCAGAGCTTGGCAATAAGCAACAGCGTGAGAGAAACAGTTGTCACCCGATACTGATTCAGCGAGCATGGCGCCTGCCGTTACCGGGCGCCCTTGAAAGAGCTTCTCGGTACCCTTATGGGTATAGAAATGGCGCAACTCCAGGTGCAGTACCGTGTCGCCCATAACGCTGAATCGGAAGTGGCCGGGTTCGATAATGCCAGCGTGCACAGGTCCCACCGGGACCTCTATGATGCCGGCGCCCTGCACTTCCAGAAATCGGTAGTTGTCCGAGTGCGAGCCCTCGTTCGCTGCAATCCACGGGATATCTTGCAGAGGCGCTTGGACCATCGGATGGACGTCCGCGGGCCAATTCTGGTGGAAAAGCAACGTCCGTAAATCCGGGCTTCCGGTGATTTCAATTCCAAACTGATCGTGGAGCTCGCGTTCATACCAGCAGGCGGCCGGAACCTGCAGCGCCATCGAGGGAACCGGTTGTTCGCCGTCGATCACGCTCTCCACATAGTCAGGTTCCCCACGGTCGAACACATAGTGAAGCGAGCGCCGGCCTTCTTCGTTCACGCAGCCAAAAATCGTAACCAGGCGCGCCCGAGCCCCGTATTTTGCCTTCGGAATCTGTACGCGCTCTCCAAACATCCTATCCGCTCGTGCTGTGTCACTCATGTTTTCCTACAGGACTGCCATGGCCCGTTCAATCAGCCCTTTGAAAGCGGCCGGGACGTGCACTCCGAACCAAGTGAGCCCCACGGCTATTATAGCGATGGGGACCGCTTCCGATAGCGCCAGGCGCTTGGCGGCGGGAGATTGTTGCATATCGCGATAAAACATCCCAGACAAGTGATGGAACATCCCGCCGAAGACTACAGAGAGCGTGGCCAGGAACAACGTGGCAACCCAGATGCGTGACTGCGCAAACGCTTCGCTCAAGATAGCGAACTCGCTGACGAAAAGAGCAAACGGAGGCAAACCGACGATAGCCAGGCTCCCGAGTGTGAGCGCCAACGCTGTTTTCGGCAAGGACCGCGCCAGCCCTCCGATGCGGTCCATCCTTAACGTTCCGAAGTTCTCGCGCACATTACCCGCAGCAAAGAACAAGAGGGTCTTCCCAAGAGAATGGTTGAACGTATGGAGCAATGCTCCGTAGAGCCCCAACGGTCCGCCCAGGCCAATCCCGATCGCCACAATCCCCATATGCTCGACGCTGCTGTAGGCGAGCATGCGTTTCAAATCCCGCTGAACCACGATCAGCAGACCCGCCACCACCAGCGAGAGCACTCCAAAGATGAGCAGGAGTGTGTGGCTGAACGTCGCGCCAATGGCTCGCGAGACAATGGCATCGTAGCGCAGCAAGGTGTACATGGCGCAATTGAGCAGGACGCCGGAGAGCAGCGCGCTGATCGGGGAAGGAGCTTCCGCATGCGCGTCCGGGAGCCAGCTATGCATCGGCACGAAACCAACCTTGGTGCCATAGCCGACGATAACGAATACGAAAGCAAGTTTCAAAAGCGCGACTTCGCTTCCCAGCCGCGGGGCTGCCATGAGCGCCGTCCAGTCAAGTGCCACGGCTGGGGACAAGCCGCTCTTAATGGCCGCTAAATACAAGACAATTGTGCCGAACAGCGCAAAGGCAATACCCACGGTGCAGACAATCAGGTACTTCCAGCCAGCCTCTATAGCGCCCCTGGTGTTGTAGAAGCCGACGAGCAAGGCCGACGCCAATGTGGTCGCTTCCATCATGATCCAGAGCAGACCGAGATTCGCTGAGAGACAGACCCCGATCATCGTAAACACAAAAAAGAACAGCAGCGTGTAAAACCAGCGGGCGGAGGAAAATCGCTGGCCCTCCACATGGCGCAGGTAGTCCAACGAGTAGACCAGGGCCAAGCCGGATATCACAGCGATGTTCAAGAGGAAGAAAGCACTCAACCCGTCAGCCCGGAGGAAGCGACCGAATTGAACAGGACCCGAAGAATATACCGTTAGCACTACGCGGAGGATTGCGACGATCTCCACTCCGCCAACCACGAGGGCGAGCAGTCTGGCCCGGCCATGGGCCCCGAACCCCAGCAGGATGCCGGCGCCCAGAATCGGTATTAGGAGTGGAAGAAGCAGCATCATCCGGTCATCCTCGCAGACGCCGCAGTTTGGTCACATCCAAGTGGTCGAAAGTATCCCGGATGCGGAAGGCGAACACTCCCATGATGAGAATCCCCATGAGGAGGTCAAAAAAGACGCCGATCTCAACGATCAACGGCATCCCGAAGGTGGTCGTCAAGGCGGCCAAAAAGATCCCGTTTTCTAAAACCAGCAATCCAACGATCTGCATCAGCGCCTTTCGCCGGTTTACCATCAGAAACGCGCCGGTCAGGATCAGCGCCACCGCAGCCGCGAGCGCATCCTGGGGAACGCTCGCTTCGCGCGCGTAGGGCTGGACTACAGCGTACGAGAGGAAGATCATGAAGGCGGCGACAAATACCGCTTTCGCGCCGCTGATCGCAGGCTGGACGGCGCGCGGCGACTTCAGCCGTTTCACCAGCCAGAGTAGCGCCGAAGGGATGGCCACCACCTTCAAAGCGAAGACCATTCCTGCCACCACCCATGCTTCGGCCGACTTCTCCGTATAGGCCGTCGCCATCACCTGGGCGGTAATGATGGCGGATTGCAAGCCGAAAAGGATAATGCTGGTCGAAACACGCCGCGCCGCCGCCAGCAACAGCACAGTCAACAGGAGAAACACCGCCGAGGAACTCAGGGTCTTGCCGGCGGCGAGTTGAACAATGTCCATCTGCGCTATTTCCCCCCAAACACGGTGAACACCACCGCCAGAACGCCGGTGGCCGAAGCAATGCCAAGAAAGTCAGGCACGGCGTACATGCGCATCTTGGCGACGCTGCTCTCGACGAGAGCCAGAACCATCGCGAGCGCCAGCATCTTGATCAGGTAAATCCCGACGCTAAGAGCGATGGACGGCATGGACGCGCTGGTGGCCATGCCCCACGGGAGAAACAAGCCGATCAGGAACGACATAATGAGTCCGAGCTTCACGGAGTTGGCCCATTCCAAGAAGGCCAGGCTTGGGCCGGAATGCTCCAGCACCATCGCCTCGTGGATCATCGTCAGTTCTAAATGAGCGGTTGGATTATCAACCGGGATACGGCCTGTTTCCGCAATCGCAACCATTGCGAGGGTCGTAAAAGCCAGAATGTGGACGGCCGAAACGTCGAAAAAGTTCTCGTGCAATGTCCAACCGACAATTCCAGCTAATTCGGTCGAACGCGCCACAATGGCCACGGCAATGATCCCGAGCAAAAACGGCGCTTCGGCGAGCGCCGACACCAGCACCTCTCGGCTACCGCCCATCCCGCCAAAAGCCCCGCCACCGTCCATCGCTCCCAACACAAGAAAGAATCGTGCCAGGGCCAGTAAGTAGACAAGCAGAAGAAAGTCTCCAGGACCGCCCAGAAGCGCCGAGGGCCGGAATAGAGGTATTAGCAGGGCTGCGACAACTGTCGCGGAGAACACGATCCGCGGAGCGATCCGGAAAACCGGAGACGCCAGCGGGGGGGCCAGATCCTCCTTGCGGAACAGCTTGCCCAGATCCGCATAGGGTCTCCAGATGCTGGCCCCTTGGCGCCGCTGGATGCGCGCCTTCATCTTGCTCACAACCCCGCGTAACAAAGGAGCTCCGAGAACAATCAGCAGCGCTTGCAGGATGTGAATCAGCATGGTCATTTTTGCAGTCCCACAACCGCCAGCAGCGCGACGAGTGTCAGGAAGATGTACAACAAGTACAGTTGAATGTTACCGGTCTGCCAGCGGCGTAACTGGGTGGATAGCGCAACGACCACGTCCACCATGGGCCGATAGAGGGATCGTTCGAACGAAGTGGTGCGCACCGAGCGGTAGGAAATCGAGGTTGGGAAATACGGGCGATCAGCGGGCAGGATCTCCAACTTCCGATCCGGCTTGTAGACCACGGAAAAGACCGCGCGAATCGGCTTTGAGAAGGCGGTCGAAGTGTACTGCATGCGGGTGGTCAGGCCAGGGAGTCCACAGGCCCACGGTGCGGTCACTCTGCGGCGGGCTTTCGCAAGCATCGCTATTAGCGTAACAGCGAGAACAGCAGCGGCGGTTGGAACCAGAAAGCGCTGGAATCCGAAGAGCTCGGAGGGCAGTGAGGCAGCAGGAATCAAAGTTTGGACCAGGCTGATCAGCAGCTCGATGGCAGGAGCGGGGAAGATCCCAAGCCCGATACAGGCAATCGCCAGCAGGCTCATCCCGCTCACCATAGCGAATGGTACCTCATGCGCCGTTTTGGCCGCATCGCTGCGGGCCCGTCCGAGGAAAGCCACTCCATAGACTTTGGCGAAACAAGCTGCCGCCAGACCTCCGGTAAGCGCCAAAACGCCCGCCATCAGCGGCAGAACAATTTGACCAGGAAGCGTTTTCAGGGTCGATCCTGCTAAAAAGCTCTGGAAAACCAGCAACTCGCTCACAAACCCGTTAAAGAGCGGCAGGCCGACAATTGACAAGCAACCGATGAGGAACGTGATCCCGGTGGTCGGCAGGCGATTCAGCAGTCCGCCGAGTTCATCAATGTCCAGCGTGTGCGTTGCATCCGCAATGGCACCCGCACCGAGGAACAAAAGGCTCTTGAAGAGGGCGTGATTCAGCGTGTGGAACAGGGCGGCCACCAGCGCCACGCCCGCCCAAGCGGGGATATGGTTGGCCTGAAAGATCATCGCCGCTCCCAAGCCCATATAGATAATCCCGATGTTTTCGACACTGTGATACGCCAGTAGTCGCTTCAGATCGTGCTCGGCAATCGCGTACAGCACTCCAAGCAACCCTGAAACCGCGCCGGCAATCAACACCAGATAGCCCGCCCAGCCGGGGACGCCGCCGAGAAAATCAAAGCTAAATCGCACGAACCCGTAGACCGCGGTCTTCAACATAAGGCCCGACATCAATGCGGATACGGGAGTCGGGGCGATGGGATGCGCCTTCGGCAGCCAAAGGTGAAAGGGAATGATGCCGGCTTTGGTGCCGAAGCCTACGAACGCGAGCAGGAAAATCGCGGTCCGTGTTTCGGGCGTCAGTAGGAGGCTTGAGGCACGTATACTGGAAAAGTACAGGTCCCGCGAGACCGGCAAGAAAGCAAAAAAAGACGCCGCGACCGCGGCTGCTCCCACATGCATCATCACAAGATAAATGAACAGATTGTGAAGTCTTTCCTTGGAGGTGCCGTCCAGCAGGATCAGACCTGCTGATAGCAACGTCATCAATTCCCACCCGATTAGGAAACTGAAGGCCGACGCCGACGTAACAACCAGCACCATCGAAAGGAGAAACAAGGGGGAAAGCGCCCAAATCCACTGGCTCTTCACGTCATCGTAGTGCCGTGGTAAGTAGGATCGTGCATATAAGATCACGGGAAGGGCCACGCCGCAGATGAGGAGCAGAAAGAATGCCGCCAGGCGATCTACTTCCAGGGCAAATGCAAACGGGGCGACATCGGACAGGTCGACGGTTAGGGAGCTGGAACTGCCAAGCTGAAGGGCGCCCGTGAGGATTCCGGCCAGCAGGCCCATCATCAGGACGCCGCTCGGCAACCATCCGAGACGGCGCCCCCAACGTCCGCCAAGCCAAGCCACCGCGGGAACGCCAAGCAGAATGATCAGACAGCTCCTAAAGGCCAATATATTCAAACGTGTTCTCCGGTAGACCTAGGATTACCCAAAGACTCCGTGTGCGAGGGTACGAGCGTCCAAGGCCTCTCCAGGGGAGGCGTCCACTGTCGCTCGGATCCTGATTCGCCGCAACTACTTTGCATGTTGATCCCGCGACTGGGAATCGAGCAAGGCTTACTCAGGCGCGAATTCAAATGACCCCCAGCGGAAAGGAGGAGCATCCGGGGGCAGATCCGTGTAGTACACAGGGGGTACCCCTTGAACACGCACTGCGCGTGCCAAACTTTCCACGTTCGCAGGACCTAGTATCCAGATCAGCCTTCCCCCTTTTGGCACTGAAAGCCGAAAAGGGGGTCTCCCCGTATACTCTTCCAACACGCGGTTGCCCAACCACAATCGGGTTCTGGGAAGAACAACTAGAGGGTCTCCACTTTCCTCAAGAACGACCACCTTTTCGGAAGGAAGGTAAAAGGACAATTTTCGCCAGGTCGGCTCGCCGTCCCTCGCCCAGATTAGCGAAACTGGTCCCTTGGTAGCAGACCGCAAAGTCGCGATCTGTTTCAATCCGAGGTCGGTCATCTGATCTACCCAACGCACCCGAGCATGTGAAGTCTCGTAGAGCCGACCCAGGAACGCGTCTTTGATTGACGCAAACCCGCGAAATTGTGCCGATGGGGGTCCCTGCGGAAGGGGGAAATAACCGAAGAAAAGAAAAACGTTGGCAAGAAGGGCCACCCAAATCAGTAGCCCGCGTTCTTCCAGTTCGGGGATCCAGCGTTGTGCAAAGAACTGTTCGGCTGAAATTAGGCAAAACCCACCCAAAAGGCAAAGTATCGGGATGGTGGCGAGGGCGTGGCCAGGACTCCCGATGTGGACGAATAGGTTGAAAAGGAAAGGCGGCAGAAACCAAATTGCCGAAAAGGACAGATAGCGTGTCCAGTGTGGCAGGGTGTTTCGTCGCAGCCAACCGAAAGGGAGGGTCCACAGCCAGGGGAGACTCCCCAAACCGGTCCAGATAATAGCCCGTCCTGCCATCAGTCGCCACGAGGACAACGACGGATCGACCAGCACCGAACTCTGCTGGACTTGAGCATGGAAGTAATCGGTGAACGAGTGGATCGTGCGAGTAATCCCACCGCAAGCAATTATCAGAACAGTGATCCAGGTCAAAGTAAGGACGGTCAATAGCAATGCGCCTCGAAGCAAGACACCCCTCTGGTGGCTCTTCCAGCCTACCCACCCCCACAAGGGGAGAAGCACTAGCAACAGTTCCGGCCTGAACCCACTGCCAAGCCCAAGTACGAGGGAAGCCCAGTAGAAGTACCGTCGCTCACCGCCGTAGGCCCGCCAGCAACAGTAAGCAACTAAAATCGAGATAAGCGCTAAGTGCAGCCGCAACGAGGAAACCAGCCCGGAACGCCAGAACACCGGATTCACAAAAAGCAAGGCTGCTGCTGTCAGCCCTACCCATCTTGAGAACATCAGCTTGCCTAGCAGATATAGCATCCCCACGGAAAGGCCGCTGATGAGGATTTTCAAGGCTGAGAACGTTCTCTCCGGGGTTCCCAGCAACCAGTACAGGAGCCGGGCTTCAGCGACAAACAAGGTGTAGCCGGGAGGTTGGGGCTGGTTGCGGCCGGGATCAAAATCCTCCAGGGCCAGCGCCAGATTCACCGAATCGAACGAGTACAGGTGGGTCGGCATGAGAGGCAGGCGAGTTAGCAGAACGAGCAGGATTGAGATCCCGAATACGGCTGCCACGCGCCTGTGCGAAGAGAGTTGGGCGACGCTCGCTGCCTCGGAAACTCCTCCGCCCATTTTGTCGCTCACCTGTTGCTCCTAAGTATTGTCAATCCACATAGTTGTACGCGGAAGTTGTCAAGAACGGAATGAATTCCCTGCTGGTAATCAATTCCTGAAAAACCTTACTGGCGCGAGTGTACTGACCAGCAGTGTACGCAAAACCACCGATTGTGTTCTGCATTTTATGCATTTCCTCTTTCAACAGCCTCTGGGCAAAGTGCCAGTTTGAAATCCATCGATCCTCGGTTTTTCCGCCGCAAGGTTAAATCTTCCAAATTCCTGCCGAGTGGCGCTTGTTGGTTTCCCAATGGGAGACTAGACAGCCAGGAATATTAGAATATTATAATCTTCCTTCAGGTGCAACCTCGGGTTATTTCGCCAAGGCATATGAGGCAATCCAGGTGCGGCAAAAATGAGATTTTGGACTTGCGTTTGGGAGGCGATCCGCCACCAGATACGCATGGCCAGACACACATCTTCACTTTATTCGTCGGTTACACAGCCGAAGCTCGCGCTTTTTACCAGGCGAATATACTTGGCGAGTGTTCCGCGGGTCGCCTTGTATGGAGGCATTCGCCATTGAGCCCGCCGACTCTTCAATTCAGTTTCAGAAAGGTCGACACTCAGCGAATTCTTGGCGGCATCAATGGTGATGCGGTCGCCGGTTTGAAGGAGCGCGATGGGACCGCCCTCTTGCGCCTCTGGAGTTAGGTGTCCGACGATAAACCCGTGGGAACCACCCGAGAACCGGCCGTCGGTGATCAATGCAACGTCCTTGCCGAGGCCCGCGCCCATGATCGCCGACGTGGGAGTGAGCATCTCCGGCATTCCTGGACCGCCTTTGGGCCCTTCGTAGCGGATCACAATCACATCGCCCTTCTCGATCTCCTTGCGTTCGAGCGCCTGCAGCATCAATTCCTCGGAGTCGTAGACGCGTGCCGGCCCTGAAAAACGAAGGCCTTCTTTCCCGGTGATCTTGGCGACCGCCCCTTCTGGCGCCAGGTTTCCCTTGAGGATTTGAATATGGCTGGTTGGTTTTAGCGGATCAGAGAGCGGCCGTACAATCTTTTGGCCGGCTTTGAGGTCCGGAACATCCTTGATGTTCTCCCGAACCGTTTTGCCAGTCACCGTCATGCAATCCCCGGCCAGAAGCCCTTCTTCCAGAAGCATCTTCATCACCGCGGGAATCCCGCCGGCTTCATGGAGATCTTCCATCACGTAAGGACCACTCGGCTTGAAATCCGCCAGGAGCGGCGTGCGATCACTCACGCGCTGGAAATCGTCTAAGCCCAGCGGAACGTTCACACACCGTGCCATGGCTATCAGGTGGAGCACGGCATTCGTCGATCCTCCCAGGACGGAGACGAGCACCATCGCATTTTCGAAGGCCTCGCGGACCATGATGTCGCGCGGCTTGATATCGTGTTCGAGAAGGGTCCGGATCGCCGCCCCAGCCCGGATACACTCTTCGAGCTTCAGCGGATGCTCGGCTGGAGTGGAAGAACTGTAAGGTAGCGACATCCCTAACGCCTCAATCGCCGAGGCCATCGTGTTGGCGGTGTACATCCCCCCGCAAGCGCCCGCGCCCGGACAGGAGTTTCGGACAATCGCCCGGCGCTCCCGGTCGTCGATGTTCCCCCCGAGATACTCTCCGTAGCTCTGAAATGCGGATACTACGTCGAGCTTCTTCCCATTCAGAGAGCCGGCCCGAATCGTTCCGCCATAGATCATGACCGAGGGACGGTTCAACCTGCCCATGGCCATCACACACCCCGGCATGTTCTTGTCGCAACCAGGAATCGAGACGTTGGCGTCATACCATTGCGCCGCCATGACGGTCTCGATCGAATCGGCGATGAGATCCCGGGACTGCAGCGAGAAGCTCATTCCCTCCGTGCCCATGGAAATTCCGTCACTCACACCGATCGTGTTGAAACGCATGCCGACTAGCCCCGCCGCTTCGACCCCTTGCTTCACCTTCTCCGCGAGTTGGAGCAGATGCATGTTGCAGGAATTGCCCTCAAACCAGACGCTGGCGATGCCGACCTGTGGTTTCGCGAAATCCTCATCGCGGAGGCCCGTGGCGTAAAGCATCGCCTGCGAAGCGCCCTGCGAATTCGGCTGCGTAATTCGTGAGCTGTATTTATTGAGTTGCAAGGCCATAGACACCTCTTCAATTTGTGGCCTTCCAGTATATACTCGGGCAACCCCGATAGTGAACCCAGCCATGGCAATGTTCGAAGTCCGGCTAGGCGGATGAGCACAAAATTCTTCGAATACTTAGATCGAGACAGGCGATACAGGAATTGCTCGATTGCAAAGCACTGGAGCAATTCTGACCTGCTATCTGCGCCTTCGATCACTCACACACTTCACCCTCACAGGGGGGATACGATGTGAGTAGGCTATGCCCCCAGCGTCCTGCTACCCCCAGCGTCCTGCCACCCAATGATGAATCCTTTTGGTCCTTGCCTAATCTATGCAGACGGGGGAAAGGTGGAAGTGTGCCTCCGATAAAGACGCTTGAGCTCTTCCCGCGAACCCTCGACAACATTTTTGTCTTCAATCTGTTCAATTCACTCCTGTGTGGAGTTCTCGTCCTCGTGGTTCTTCGGGGATTACGTGCGCACCGGGGAACCGCTTTCTTCACAAACCATCTCTTTCTCTTTTTGGCGTTTGTTTTCTTGGGTACTTCCTTTGCTCTGGGGGCAGTTTTTGCAGGCGCTCTTTTCTTTTTTCAGACGCGTTTACCGGAAGCTACCTTGGATTTTTTGGTTCACGCCTTCCAAGCCAGCGCGTGGGTTACGATGGCCGGGGCCGGTTTCCATCAGCCGTCCCATGGGCATGAGGAACGCGGAGCGTCACACCGCTGGCCGTTCCTAGCGCTCTTGCTGTTTACGCCTTTGGGCTTGTATCTGTTCTGGTTCGCAGCCGGGAATCCTCCTGCGGCAATGGCAGCGCTGGATCTGATGAATTTATTCTTGCTGGTCTTCCCACTGGTCCTTTTTTTCGGCGACCTCTGGGCGGACGGTATCTTGCTTCCGGCGCCGTGGTCCTGCTCTTCGTGGCAGCAACGTTGCATCTGGTCTCTTCCGGGATGCCGGACGCAGAGGGTAACGTCGCTCTTTGGAACGTAGAGCAGTTTTCCTGGTCGCTCTCGTTGTTCGCCTTTGCTTTGGCCATCGGTGAAAGCAACCAGGAGCTCTTTGACAAGGTTTTCGTCCGCCTTCAAGTTACTTTTATCCTGCTGGCTAGCGTGATCATGTTAGTAGTCACTCGGGCGGAAAAATCGGAATATCTGGCCAGCATTCGTAGCCGAAGCAGCCAACTGGCAGAGTTCGTGGTGGCACACGCGGATTATTTTCGACAGCGGAAGGAACCATTGCCTGCCATTGTTGAACGCGAGGATTTCCTCCAGCGTGTGGCCCTGGGCTTCGGCAATCTGCCGGAATTAAAGATTATTCGCATCGTAGGCGATTCCCAAGCGATTACCTTGGAAATCTCTGAGAATGGACAGATCCAGCGGCGCTTAGAAGTTTTGACTGCGAGCCGCTCGTTCCCGCCAATGGATTCCGACAACTATTTCTTAATCCACGCCCTCCCTCTAACAACAACCCCAGCCGGAGGGGTAGAGTTTTATAGCGCCCGCGGGTTTCTCGACCCACCCATCCGCAAGCGTATCATTTTCATTTTTTCTCTTTTTACGGGGATGGTCTGCCTTTCCACCTTGATGATTGGTCTGGTCGTGCACGGGGCGAGTGCGACGATCCGGAAGCAAGCGCGAAAGATCGAGGAGACTCAGCGGCAGTTGGTCCAGGCCGCGAAGTTGGCTGCCGTGGGAGAACTGGCGGCCGGGGTGGCTCACGAGATTAACAATCCGGCCACCACCATCCTCAGCCGGGCAAGCTTCCTGCTCTCGCAGAAGGACGCGTCTCGCTCCCCGGACGACCAGGAAGACCTGGAAGCGATTGTGAATCAGGCGCAGCGAATCGCCCAGATCACCCGGGGACTGCTGTTGTTTTCCCGGCCACAATCCATGCGCCTCCGGGCGACCCCCATCGAACCGATTATCGAGACGGCCTTGCATCCGGTCAAAAGCAGATTAGACGCGCAGCACATCTCGGTGGCGACGGACCTGGAACCCGGTCTGCCCTGGGTTGGGGCCGATCCCGACAGCCTAGCCCGGGCACTGGAGAATCTCTTCCGCAATGCGGCGGACGCCATGCCGCAGGAGGGGACGCTCCGCATCCGCGCCGCCACCGACAATTCCGCCGGCTCTGCGTTGCGGCTGGAGATTACCGACACGGGGATGGGCATTGCCCCGGACAACTTGGAGCGCATTTTCGACCCGTTTTTTACCACCAAGGAAGTGGGCAAAGGAACCGGCCTGGGACTTTCCATTGTGCACGGCATCATCCAAGAGCATTATGGAACCATCACCGTCGCCAGCCAGCCCGGGGCTGGAACGACGTTCACCATCATTCTGCCTACGGAGGGATAACCATGTCTCGGGCTCGCATCCTGGTCGCCGACGACGAGAAAGAGATCCTGATTAGTTGCCGGAAGATACTGCAGCACGCCGGGTTCGAGGTGGTGACGGCCGCGGACGGCGCCGAGGCGCTGGAACTACTCAAGGCCAGCCGCTACGATCTGTTCTTCGTAGACTTGAAAATGCCCGGTCGCGACGGCATGGAAATCCTGAGCGCGGCCCGACTCCTGGATGCGGGGCTGACTATCATCATGTTCACCGCCTACGCAACCCTGGAAACCGCCGTGGAAGCCGTCAAGCGAGGGGCCTTTGACTACCTGGCCAAGCCGTTCACGGCCGACCATCTTCTCGTGGTTGCCGAACGCGCCCTCCGGCACAGACAACTGCTGGACGAAAACCTGAACCTCCGGGAACAACTCGCCGCCGACATGGGGTTTGACCGAATCCTGGGGACGAGCGAAGCTATGCAAAAGGTTTTCCGGACTCTCCAGAAGGTGATGCGCAGCGACGCGAATATCTTGCTGCAGGGGGAGACCGGCACGGGGAGGAACTCGTCGCCCGGACAATCCATGCGCATAGCTTCCGTCGCGAGAAGCCCTTTGTCGCGGTCGATTGCGCAGCGCTGCCCGAGAATCTGCTGGAAAGCGAGCTCTTCGGGCACGAAAAGGGGGCATTCACCGGAGCCGACCGGGCCAGCCGCGGCTTGCTGGAGCTGGCGCACACGGGAACTTTGTTCCTGGATGAGATTGGAGAACTTTCTTTCCCCTTGCAAGCCAAGTTATTGCGGGCGCTGCAGGAGCGCGAACTGCGGCGTCTGGGCGGAGAAAAAACCATTTCGGTGGACATCCGGGTCATCGCGGCGACCAACCGCGACCTGCGCGCCGAGATTGCCCGCAAGGGCTTCCGCGAAGAGCTGTATTACCGCCTGAACGCGGTGACCGTGACGTTGCCGCCTTTGCGCGCTCGCAAAGAGGACACCCCTCTGCTCGCCGGTCATTTTCTGCGGCACTTCAGCGAGCAATTCAACCGCCCGGTCCGCAACCTGTCTCCCGAGGTTACCCAACTCTTCTTGACCTACGGGTGGCCGGGGAACGTGCGGGAGCTGCAGAACGTCATTCAACACGCGGTCTTGCTGGCCGAAACAGACTCCGTCCAGGTTTCTGATTTATCGGAGTACCTGCAAGCCGAATTTCCGAAGGATACTTCGTTCCAAAGCCTGCGCGAACGACAGGCCGAAACGGTGGAAAAGACCTTTTTGCTGGATTTGCTCGCGAAACATAAAGGCAATGTTTCCGAAGCCGCTGCCGAGGCCAAGATGACCCGGAAGATGATCTACCGTCTGACCGGCAAATTCGGCATCGATCTGGCGCAGTTCCGTCAAGAAACTCGTTGACGGCTTTGGACACTGCTGGTTTCGATCAGACCCTTCTCTGCCAACCTTATTTCAGTGGAACCAACCGGTCGCCCCTAAACGTAGGGCGAGAGCTCCGGATTCCTCTCCGAGGCCGAATGTTCGCGGGTGCGCGTTCTTGTCCCGCAAGCATCTTCTTGAATCACAGGCATATCCGGTTTGGCCGGATTTTTCTTGGGACAAGCCGGGGACGATTCCAGGCATGATCGCATCTCTCGACCCGCTCCGCCACGGCCTCCTAACTTGTTGGTTCCCTGACGCATAACCCATTCCTAACCAGCACAGCCGCCGATTGGCACCTCCCTTGCATTGCAATGAAGCGAGATGAGTCATGCACTGAATGGAGGTCTTGCCATGAGCGCGTTGCGATGCCTGGGACATGCAGTACTGGGAATGGCTGCATTCCTGGAACTATCTCCAGCAGCTTCCGCATCCGACCTGGTGGGCACGGTGGTTTTTTCGGGCCGGCCGGCCGCCCATGTTGTGATCTCAATTGAAGAATTGAAACAAAGAGAACCGTCGGGAGCAAAAGTGTATGTAATCGATCACCATGATTTGAATTTTGTTCCTCACGTGCTGGTCGTGCCGGAAGGCGCGACGGTGGAGTTCAAAAACAGCGACGGGATGCCCTGCGTGATTTACTCTGTCTCTCCAACCGGCATGTTTGTGTTGCGGCGCCAGGATGGTAAACCGATGACCGTAACCTTTAGCCGCTCCGGAGTGGTCGAGATTCGCTGCTCCGAACACCGGCGAATCTATGCCTATGTTGTTGTGAAGGAGAATCCCTTTTTTGCGCTTACGGATTCCCAGGGAAAGTACAAAATCTCCGGCGTGCCGCCGGGCCGCCACACCTTGCTGGCCTGGTACGAGGGAAAGGAAATCGAGAGGAAGAGCATCGAAGTCGGCAGCAAGAAGCTGACCGTCGATTTTCAGGCCTCCCGGCCCGAGCCCGAGCCGCGAGCGGCGCAGATGCCAGACGGCGATTCCGTTCCCGCCGGCCGTTTCATTGGCTTTCTTTCTTCTGATCCTTTGGAGGTAATTCGATGAACAGCAAAACAACTCAGATTGTTTTTGGAATTTTGGTTTTTGCCG
>Ga0326597_10003004_pt1 | contig 24672 bp, 19 predicted proteins | sample RVTome_12_FD_203789 | JGI IMG/M metagenome (GOLD analysis project Ga0326597, IMG submission 203789) | Soil microbial communities from uranium-contaminated site in the Upper Colorado River Basin, Wyoming, United States - RVT100D185 | ecosystem: Environmental > Terrestrial > Soil > Contaminated >... | reverse complement strand
CCCGATGGCAGTGGTTGATGATAGGCTTCGCGTTCACGGAATAGATAACCTGTGGGTCGGCGATACGTCGATTATGCCGATGGTAACGCACGCGAACACCAATCTGACTACGATTATGATTAGTGAACGCTTATCGGATTTTGTCAAAGAGGTGGCGTGATCGAAAACATTGTCAACCGAGACGCTCGGAGTGGTTCCCTATGATGTGATAGGAATGTTCTCTTGTGAGTGGCCAGCAAGTACAGGATAGTTATATGAGAAAGAAAGATAATCCGACGAGAAGCATGGAGTCCACCCTTGAGTGGATTGCGAAAAGCATCGACCAGGGGTTGCTGCCGGCCATGGTCCTCAGCGACGCAGCTATCTATGAACTGGAGATGGAGCGGCTTTTCGCTCGCTCCTGGTTATACCTAGGTCATGAATCGGAAGTGCCCAAGCCGGGGGACTACGTTGCGCGCAGTATGGCTGCGGATCCGGTTCTCTTGATACGTAGCAACGACGGGGAAATTCGCGTTCTGCTCAACGCGTGCCGCCACCGGGGCAACATCGTATGCCGCGCGGAACGCGGGAACACCACGAGTTTCCAATGCTCTTACCATGGATGGCGTTATGATAACACGGGGAGGCTCGTCACGGCCCCGGGGATGGAGGCCTATGGAGACAAATTGGATCCCGCCCAATGGGGTCTCGTGCGGGCCGCGAAGGTGGAGCGGTATAACGGCCTGATCTTCGCTACTTTTAATCCCGAGGTTCCCTCGTTGGATGAATACCTGGGTGGAATGAAATGGTATCTGGACCTGGTAACGAAACGAAGCGATGCCGGGTTGCAGGCGGTGGGAGCTCCGCATCGTTGGATCATCCCCGCCAATTGGAAGCTTCCTGCCGATCAGTTTGTGGGAGACACTGCCCATTTTCCCTATGCTCACATCAGTGCCTTGGGGCTTGGAACATGGCCGATGACGGACGCTCCGCCCTGGGTTGCCAATATCTCATTAGAGAATGGCCATGGGGTTTGGATTAGAGGTGTCGAGTCAGGCTATTCCCTCATGGGCCAAAGAGGTTATTCTGACTCGTTCGTGACATCGCTCAAGAGTAATCTCCTGCCCGCACAGGTGGAGGCGCTTGAAAGAACGGGCAGCCTCGGAGGGAATTTGCTTCCCAACCTCGCCTTTATGGATCTTCAATTTGCAGATGAGCCGGGAAGTCCGTCGGTAGGGTACTTATCTCTCAGGCTCTGGAACCCGATTTCGGTAGACCAAACCGAGGTTTGGTCTTGGTGTATGGTCGAAAGGGACACCTCACCGGAATTTAAAGACACGGCCTACAAGGCTTATCTGAGAGGTTTTGGTCCCAGTGGTGCCTTCGAGCAGGATGATATGATCGTGTGGGCAGGACCCACGCGCACCGCCAAAGGACCTATCGGTCGCACCTTACTCCAGAATATATCCATGGGGATGGCCAATACCAAGTTGGACCAAAGCTTCCCGGGCCCAGGCAAGGTCTATGTGAACAAGTCACGATTTCTGGAATCCAACCTTAGAGCGTTTTATCGAAGCTGGCTGGAAAACCTGGTTCGAGGCGCATAGGAGACATGGGTGTTTTCGAGCCTTAACTCAGGGGTCCTTCGATTATGAGCGTCACGGGTGTGGATGTCACCTATCGTGAGATTGTTGAGTTCCTCATGCGCGAAGCCGAGCTTCTGGACGATCGCAGGTTCGAAGAGTGGATGGAAATCCTTACCGAGGATATTTACTATCGCGTGCCGATAAGAACTAGTCGGGAGAGAGACGAAGCATCGGAATTCCTCGCCGAGAGCGCGTGGTTCAGCGAAAATTGGAAAGCGCTCCAGATGCGCACCAAACGTTTAGCATCCAAGGGCACCTTGTCCGAAGATCCTCCCTCGCGCACCCGGCATTTTATTTCCAATATCCGTTTAAGAGAAGCCAGCGGCCCGAATGAGATTGCGGTTAAGTCGAACTTGCTGGTTTATCGTTCTCGTGGAGATTCCGTCCAGTATGATCTCTTTTCCGGGGAACGCCGGGACGTACTGCGCCGGGTGAACGGGAGCTGGAAACTTGCGCGCCGGGATATTCTGCTCGATCAAGCCGTTTTGGGCGCACAAGACCTGTCGATAATACTCTAACGGAGCGAGGCAACCAACGTGAATGATCGTTGTAAATGTTGTGACGTCAGTAGATTGAGGAGGTTGAGTGATGAACAACGGTAACGTTACCTTTCGTACTTATTCGATCCTTTGACGTTCTTGTGGGGAGCCTTCACCTTTTTACCAATTGCTCATCCGGCCTTGGCCGAAACACCCTGGGGTCTCAGGAGCGGAATCGAAAAGATGGCACGCGAGGAAGCTTGTGCTATTACGCAAGCTAAACAATGACATCGACGCACTGGTTCGAGGTCAATACCCGATCGCCATTGCGGTGGCGCTCAACCGCGGCATAGCGCTCCTCAAGCAAGGAGCACCGGTTGATTATATTCATCCAAAAGAAGGATCGTTTCCGTTTGCCCAGGGCATGTCATACGTTACTAACGCTCCCCATCCCAACGCTGCCAAGGTTTTTATCGATTGGTTTTACAGCCGGGAGGGGCAGAGCTTGTACTCTAAAAACGACGGGAATGTGTCGCTGAGAAAGGACGTTCCCCATGACCACTTACCGCCATCCGTGCGCTACGTCGAGGGTAGTCCCTTCATGATGCCGACAGCGGAGGATCAACAAGAGTCACGCCCCCCAAGAGCTCCTGGCTCTGGGAAAGCAGATCTTTGAACAGGGGCAATAACTGTGAAATCGTATTTTCCTAAAAGTTTTAGGCCATCACGAATGTTCCTGGACAGATTCTATTCGACAAAATCGAACGGCGAGGGTTAGCTTAGTGGAAGCCTTGACCGAAGCCATGGGTTTACCTATAGGGTTTTGAGGTCCGGCATGACGCCTCTGAAGCTTACCCTTTCCTGCGGCTATTACGATCGTACGCTTCCGGTGCTCGATGGCAGGGTCGAACCTGAAGGAATCCAACTGGTGATGGAGCGGGCCGTCAGACCCGGCACTTCCATGGGCGATCCCACCGCCGACGTCTATGAGACGTCCAACACGGTCTTGACCATCCAGCGGGACAGAGGATCGGACGTCGTCGGGCTTCCCATATTCCCGCGCCGGAAGTTTTTCCAACAATTGCTGCTGGTCAGAGAAGATTCGGCGATCTCATCGCTTGCGGGTTTTCGCGGCAAGCGGGTGGGAATCCTCCGGTGGTACCAGCATGCGCTGGGGGTATGGCTGAGGGGATACCTGAAGGACGCGTACAAGATTCATCCCAAGGAGATTCAATGGTATACGGAGCGTGAGAGCCTATCACCGGCGAACGGTTTACAGGGCCTCTCCATCAACCTGATCGGAAGCGACCGCTCCCTTGCCGGGATGCTGGAGGACGGAGAACTCGACGTGCTCTGTCATGAAGACGCGCATGAAATCCTGTTTCGCCACCCCCGACTGAAGCGCTTGTTTCCCAACTTCAAGGAAGTCGAGGCGGCTTATTTTCGGGAGACCGGATTTTTTCCCATCAACCACATGCTGGCCATCAAGGAAAGGGTCCTGGAAAAAAACCCCTGGGCTGCCCGAAGCCTGGTCGAGGCCTTTAAGAAGGCCAAGGCCCTTGCCCTGGACGCCCTTGACGGGGACAATTCCCTAATCAGTACTCCCTGGGTCGCGTGGATCATAGAAGAGCAAGGCCGGCTCCTGAAGAGGGACATGTTCCCCTACGGCCTGGAAGCCAACCGCAAAGAACTGGAGGCCCACGTTCGCTACCTGTACGATCAGGGCTTGATTTCCAAGGTGCTGCCCCTGGAGGAGATCTTTGCTCGGGGGGCGTATGGATAAGGGAAATAACAGTTTTCCCGCCTCCGCTACACGAAAGGGTGGCCGGGGGGGGGCCGGGCCACCGGGTCTCTTGTTTGAACGAGGGCATTTGTAGTATAGAGTGGGCGAGATTTACGTGTAGAAGGACACAAGGCGTTCCGGGCATTGATAAGGAGGAGGCGTTATGAAGATAAAGGATGTCGACGATATCATCAAAAACAAGGAGGCCCCTAGCGGCGATAACCGCCGAACGGACCTCTTCCGGACTCCCAATTTGCAATCCTGGCTCTTGTATTTCCCTCCGGGGGACGTGCAACGGATGCATAACCATCCCGCGGACCGGACCTATTACGTCATCACCGGGAGAGGCATTCTGAAGGGGCCGAACGAAACCCACGAGCTTCGCCCGGGGTTGCTTGTGAACATTCCGGCGACGGAGTTTTATGAAGGATCCAACCCTTATGACGAGCCTATGGTTCTACTGGGCAATAGCTCCAAGCCGACCAAGGAAGATTACGTGAAGGTCGGGGGCATGCGCTCTGAGATCGACTCTTCCACGGGGAAGAGGGTCGCCTTCGACGACGGCGGAGGCAATACCCCCGGAAAGGTCGTGGAGCAGTAGTCCAATCGTTCTCGCCTGGCAAGGGTCCCCGGATCCGGGTGAAATCCGGGGACCCTGCCCTTGCGGATCCATTCATTTCTCAGGTTGCGATCTTTAAGGTGCGCGGTGCCCCCAGAGTACGCCGCTTATCAGTCTTGAGGCGCGCCTCAGCACCATGGTTGCTCCGCCGCGGCCTGCATGCCGGCGATTTTCCCTCCGATGAAGCACTCCGCGTTGTTGCCGGCTAACATATACAAATGCCCGAAAATCGAGCCCATCTCCCCCGCGGCGTAGAGCCGCGGAATAGGCTCGCCGTACGGATCGACAACCTGTTGCCTGGAATTATGAACCGGTCCGCCCTGGGTGTTGGTGATGATCGGCCAGGCGGGGATGGTATAGAAGGGCGGGCGCTCGATGGCGACCATGGTTCCGGGAGGACGCCGGAAATCACGGTCGAGTGCGGAGCGGCACTGGTCGTTCCAGCGGCCGATGGTCTCCTGCAAAATCTCCGGCTCGACGTTCAGGTGCTTGGCGAGAGCCGGGACCGTTTCGAAGCGGTGCAGCAAGCCACTCGCCACCTCCCTGAGATTGTCGTCGCTCCACTCGAAGGTAAAACGACCATCGTTGATTTTGGGTTGCCCGATGGGGCCGAGTTTCCGTCCTTCCTCGTCGAATATGAGATGGCTGGGTATGCGCGGGTAGTCCTGAATGTCCGGGTCGTAGTATTCCATGGTTCGGATCGGGGTGTCCTGGGGCGCCGGCGGGTACTCGTTCATGAACCTGCGCCCAAAACGATCTACGGCGATCCAGGGCATCTTGCGGTCGAGTACACGAAAGCCGGGAAACGTATGTCTGACGGCCACGGGCAACTCGGGGACGAGAAACCCGTAGCCCCCGTGGACGTGCCACATATGCCACAAGGCGGCGCCGGCCTTTTGTGCCATGAGAATGCCGTCGCCGGTATTTCCGAGCGGGCTCATGGCGACCGTGTTTCGAATTTGAAGGTAGTGGGAGCGTAAACGAGGGTTGTGCTCGAACCCTCCCGTGCAAAGCACGACGGCGCGTTTTGCCTTGACTGAGATTTCATGCCCTTCCGATTCTGCCAGCAGGCCGAGTACAGCGCCGTCGCCATTGGTAATTAATTGCCGGACCGGACTCTCAAAGCGAACGTCGATGGCGCGCCGCGCAACATGCTCGGCGACGACCCAAAAAAGGGTTCCACCGGCCTTGGTACCCTTGGCCCACGGAAACCCCTTGTAGGTCTCGTTGCGGTGGACGTTGATGGCGGCGATGGTCTCACCGCCTGGAAAGGGGTAAGTCCCTCCTCGTCTGTTTTCGCCCACCTGGAAACCCAATTCCCCGGCCAGTTGGGTCAGCATGCCGCGCAAATCCACCATGCCGCGGGCGAATACTTGGAGCACGTCGTCGTCGGTGGCGTCCAGGCAGGTGCGGCGCAAATACTTAAGCGCCAAGTCGGCATCGTCGGCGACCACGACGGAGCCGCCCGACAAAATCGAGTTGCCTCCGAAATGGGGCGTTTTCTCGAGAATGAGAGTACGGGCTCCCTGGTCATGGGCGTAAATGGCGGCAACAGCTCCAGCAAAACCGTATCCCGCCACCACGATATCATAGTCCAGTTCCCAGTGCGTCGGAGCCTTCATTGCCGGGTCCCTCCCTTCGCGTCCATAGTTAAGGTGAGGGCTATCAAAGAGAGGACTTCCCTGTCAAACCGTGGAATTACCGAACCGGAGGGAGAGAACTTGACCGGAGAGCGACCATTGCGATAATGCTCTAGCGGTCGGAGGAGGCGGGTCATTGGGCGCTCAAATACGAAGTCGTGTTTACAATGTAGAGGCGAAAGGAGAGAACAAATGAGCGAAGAAGTTTATCAGGGTTTGCTAAAGGTTCGGGGCGCGGGAAACAACGCGAGTGTAGACCTCTTGAATCGCCACGACCCTCAGATGCTGGCGGGGCTTAAAGCCTATTACGCAGATGCCATCCTGGGACGGGAAGACGGGGCAGTCCCTCGCGCGACCAAGGAAATGGTCATCATGGTCTGCGCAGCGGCCCAGAGGAGCTGGGGCGGAATGGTGCAGCACATGACCAAGGCGTTGGATTACGGCGCCAAACCGCGCGAGGTTCTAGAGTTTATTGAGGCAGCCTCCATCAACGCGGGAATTCCCGTGTTATGGCGGGGGACCCAAGCGCTCGCCGAGGAGCTGGAAAAAAGAGGGCTCCCGTTCGAATAGGTGGAAACCGCTAGCCTGAAGCGGTCGTCAAGGGACTTCCTCAGACCGCTTCATAAGGCAAGCGCTTTATCTTTCGCGTGTTCTTCCCTTCGATGCGAATCAACCCCGTCGTAGTTGCCCTTTTGGGCGAGTGCACGTCCCCCTCATTATAGAGGTGCGCCATTCCCTGCTTTAGGGCATAGACGCGCTCGCGGCGGACTTTCCCCGGTTGATTTTCCGCCGCCGGTTCGAGCACTTCCCAGTCGGTCATCTCGGTTTCACCGATGGCCTGACCATAGATGGCCCAGGAGGGCCCGTGATCGTGGGGTTTGGCTTCGTTGGCGCCCCGGCCCATGTGCGCGCAGATACAGAAACCCAGCTCCGGATCCTCGTAGAGCACCTGGCGATCCGGCGTCTTATCGTTGAGGTAACTCGCGAGAAACTTTTCGTCCTTGAGCATCACCTGTACCAGATCGCGGACTTTCCCCCGTCCCACGGGAGTGGGGTCCTCCTTAAGAATCCGATGGCACTCGGACGCGAACTGTTCCAGCGAATGCTCCATGGTCATCCTCCTCTGGGAAGCGTTCTGAGTGTTTAGCAAAAACGTTAGGCTGCCGTCAACTTCCTGCGTCCAGTTGTCTTAAGCTCTTTGATCGGCGTTGGCAGAGTTGACATTATTGCCTGTTATCCGATAACGTCCTGCAAATAAGTAAGGTCGTACCATGGAGGGAAAGCCTATGAAAGTTATTGACGCCGACGCCCACGTGGAAGAATCCCCGTCAATATTTAGTCGTTTGGATGCAAAGTACTACGGCCGGAGACCCTTGCCGGTCCGCTTGGATAGCGATACCGTTTATCAAGGGTGTAACGCCGTTTGGTTGATCGACGGGCAGACCTACCCCAAGCCCGTCGGTGTCGGAAGGGCTGCGATTCCCTTTAATACGCCGGCGCTTTCGGACAATGCAAGGCAAAAGCCCGTCTCCATACCTGCACAGGAGTTGACCGACGTGCGGGCGAGGCTAGCCGATATGGACAAGGTCGGAATAGGCGTTCAGGTCGTCTATCCGACGTTGTTTTTGGCAACCACGACCTTGGACGTGCAGTTCGAAGCCGCTCTGTGCCGCAGCTACAACAATTTCATGGCCGATGCTTGCGGCAAATCGGGGAATCGCATCAAGTTTTCCGCCATTGTGCCCATCAGGGACATTGAAGAGTCCATTAGAGAGATGAAGCGAAGCAAGGGGCTGGGTGCCGTTGGCGTCGTTCTTTACGGGGTCGCGTGGGACAAGAGCCTGGGACATAAAGATTTGCTGCCGTTCTATGAGGAGGCGGCCAGTTTGAATATTCCCCTGTGCATTCATCACAGCTGGGGATCGCCCGCCATCACTGAGGCCTTCGACTTCCATCCAACGAGCTTTACAAGCGGCACCATTCCGGTACTGATAGGAGTTTACTGCCTCCTGATCTCGGGAGTATTGGATGCCGTTCCAAAATTAAATATCGCTGTCCTGGAAGCGGGGTCCATGTGGGTGCCCTATATGATTCAGCAGCTTGAACGAACGGGCGTCCGGGTGGGCGGCCCCAAGGACATTGCTCGGTATTTTAAAGATGGCAGGATCTTTGTCGGATGCGAAGCGGATGAGGATATTAATTATTTAGTCCAATGGATGGGGGAAGATTCCATGGTCATAGGTTCCGATTATCCTCACATCGATGTTAGCTTTGAAAGTGACATGACCGAGGTCTTAATGCGGCGTGAGGACGTACCGTTGAGGATCAAGGAAAAGATTCTTTCCGATAACCCAAGCCGACTTTACGCTTTGTAAATTTTCTGCGTGCCGCCAAGCAGTCGCGTGAGTCCTGTTCTCGCGTGGCGGCTCTCATAACACCCCGAAACGTTCCTTGGGCGGCTATCTCGCCCCACCGGCCGGCGTAGGGTTCGCTGATGGAGGGTTTGTAGTCATGGCATAGGCCTCCACTGCGGGTTTGTAGGATCGGGGCAGCCACAGGGGGCGGCGCAGGTTACCCGGACCTGGAGCGGGACGGGTGAGCCCGAGCCAGCGCTTGTAGACTTCATGGGCTTTATGGGTGTCGACGAATACGTCGCCGTAGCGATCCTCGGGGGCTGGGCGCTCCACTTTCACCTTCTGGTGCCAGCAATGCTGGCCGCTGATAAAGTCCGGCTGGACTGGAAAAATCAGGTTTTGATGGACCCCGGCGTTCTTCCACCAGATGCGCTGGGAGTCCGGATCGTTGCTCTTGAACGGGCGGATGCCGTGGACCTGGCGCATGAGCCATTTGCCGGGCTCCAGCTGATTCAAATCTACCAAGGCCGATGACCATCGCGAGCTGCCGTTTTTTTCCTGCAAGCGCCAGCGGCCGAGGTGATGGGAGCAGGCGATGACGCCCGGTTTGATCCCTTCCGTGACCCAAACACAGTCGATGAAAAACCCGATCTCTGTCTGGACCTTGAGCAGATCGCCGGTGGCGACGCCGAGCCTTGCAGCGTCCTGCGGGTGGAGCCACAAAGGATTGGCATTAGAAATCTCATAGAGCCATTTTGCGTTGCCCGAGCGCGTATGGACTAGAGTCGGCAGGCGAAAAGTCGGGAGCAGGAGCATCTCCCCTTTGGCTTGGTCCATGTTCTCCCAATGGACGTGGCTTCGGATGTAACCCGGAATAGAGTATTCGGGCCATTTCCATTCCTTGAGGGTTTTGGAAAAGAATTCAAGCTTGCGCGACGGGGTTGGAAAACCCTCGTATGCAGTGCCGTTGATTTTCACTCCGATAGCGGCGCCTTCCTTGGAAACGACCCCTGTGACGGCATCTACCCGGGAACCCTCCAACGTATCGGCTTCAAGCAGGTGCTCATGAACCCTGTAAACATTGTCCGAGATTAAAAAGGCTCCATATTTACGCATGTAGGCCAGCGGTGTCAGTTGTTCCTTCTGGGCCGCTTCCGGGAGTCCGGGGACGCTGTTTTCAAAGATCCAGCGGTAGAACTCCTCTATGGTAAGCTTCTTGCCGGCCTCATAGGGCGATTCGAAATACTTGCGAATTCCGAGAGCGCCGTCGGGATCGATGCGCCAGGATAGCTCGATCCAAAACTCGTCTTCTTCCCATACCTCGCCCAGCCCGGCCTCCCGGTGGGCCTCGTAGGTGTTGCTGAATGTCTTGCCCTGTTTCTCCAGCGCCACACGGAGGACGGGCTGGCGAAAACCGATCCACCGCGCCGCGTGGGTTTCCTGGCTCATGAGGTCGTGTCGCTCCGAGGCGTGACCCATGGGAAGCACATAGTCCGCGAACCACGCTGTCTCGCTCCAGATGGGCGTCAAACAGGCGTGGCACTCCACCTTCGCCTCGTCGCTCAGCGCCTCTATCCAGCTCACCCCGTCGGGGTTGGTCCAAACGGGGTTATAGACGCGTGTGAAGTATGCCGCGAGCTTTCCTCTCTTCTCTTTCAGGAAATGCGGGAGGAGAAAGCTCATTTCGAAAAACGCCAGGGGGTATTCGCGCGGCCATAAGACTTCATTCCAGACTTTGGCCGGTGGGGGCATCATGGGAGGTTGGGGAATAAACTTGTCCCAACCGCTTGGGGAAGTTCCCCCGGGAGTTCCCACCGCGCCCACGAGAACCACAAGGAACTCCAACGCTCGGGCCACCTGCCATCCACCCAAATTACCGGCGGCGGCATTGCGCCAAACGTGGGTGGCCAAGCCCGAGCCGGCCCGTCCAACCTCGTGCGCCACTTCCACGATCTGCCGGGCGGGGACGCCCGACTCCCGTGCAGCGAATTCGGGGCTGAATTCGGCATAGATGGCTTTCAACAGGCTTATAAATGTCTCAAAGGATTGAGGCTTATCGGGGTGCTCCTCGCGCAGGAACTCCTCCCAGTTGACCCATTGCTTCAGGAACTCGCTATCGTAGAGATCTTCCTGGAGGATCACGCTGCACATGGCGAGAAGAAGGGCCGCTTCGCTGCCGGGCCAGGTGGAGAGCCAGTAATCGGCTTTAGAGGCGGTATTGGACAGCCGGGTATCAATGACGCATATCTTCGCTCCTTTCATTTTCCCGTCGATGATTCTCTGGGCGTGCGGGTTGAAATAGTGGCCGGCTTCCAGGTGGGAGCTTAAAAGAAGCATGAATCGCGCATTGGCATGGTCCGGTGACGGGCGGTCCAGCCCATGCCAAAAGGCGTAGCCGGCCCGGGCCGAGGCCGAGCAGACGTTGGTGTGGCTGTTATGGCCGTCTATCCCCCAGGCGTGAAGGATTCTCTGGTGGTAAAGAAGCTCATGTCCAGGGCGACCCACGTGGTACATGATCTCATTTTGCCGGTTTTCGCGAATGGCGTCACGGATCCGCGCGGCCAGGTCGTCGAGGACCTCGTCCCATGTAACCCTTTGCCACTTTCCTTCTCCACGCTTTCCCACTCGTTTTAGTGGGTAAACAATCCGCTCGGAATCGTAAATTTGATTAAGGGTTGCGGGCCCCTTGGCACAGTTCCTGCCTCGGCTGCCCGGGTGCGCCGGATTGCCTTCGAACTTCTGCACGCGCAACTGGTCCTTATCCACGTAGGCGAGAAGCCCGCAGCCAGCCTCGCAGTTAAAGCAGATGGTAGGTATGAGGGAGTAGCGCCGCTCCACTTTTTTCGGCCACTGGGAACTGTCATACTCGACCCAGTCGTCCCAACGTTCGGTGGGAGGAAAATGGGCGAGGCCTCGCGCGGGAGGCTCCAATGCCGCCGCCGCGGGATTTAAAGGCTCGGGGATCTGCTTTCTGGGTTCGTTCATTGCTCAACTCAGCGGTGCGGCCTGGCCGGCCTTGATCCAGAGGTTATCAAAAAACCAGAGTCCAACGAGAGCGAGAATCGACGCTGAGACACTTAGAACGGTAGCTGCGGCCTCTCGGGCGCCTGCCGGGATGGGAATGGTAAGCGAGATGAGTAAGAGGAGCGGCAGCAGGGTCCCCATCGCGATCACCAACCACCAGAATGTCCCGCTTAAGGATCCCTTCTTTAAAAGGTCGACGGCCCTTTTGGAGTCCTCGCTCACGTGAGTCAGGGATACCTCTGCCAGGATCATGGCGGCGCTTAATACCAGCGAGCCGCCGAGGAGTTTGGTTAGCGCCCCCATGACGGTTGAGTCTGACTGCAATAGGACTCCCAAGCCAATCAGAGCAGCCGCGCCCGCCGTGACGGCCTGGACGAGCAGGTGCCAGAAGAAGAGCGGACTTTGCCATAGGTCCCTTCCCTTGGCCTGGGCAAAGAGAAAGGCGGTGTAGCAAGCGGCACAAATTGCGAAAAGCGCAGTGAGCCATAAAACGACATGGGGAACCGCGCGTCCTGTCAAGCCAAAGAAAAGCCACAGGCTCGCAAAGATCCCGTAGACGAAAAGGACGTAGCCTCCTATGACCAACCAGGACCTGGGGTTGGGTTTGGTAAGCAGGTAAAAGAACCTTTCCGGGCGCTTCAAGTCGAATACCAGGAGAGAAACGGTCAGGCCGGTGAAGAGCAGCGCCAGAACGGGGCTGACGAGGGAGAGTAAAGGGTCGCCCTTGTAACCGGCGGCCAAAAGGGTCGCCGCCACGAGAAGACTGCCCGCGGCAATGCCCTTGGTCCAGAGGTAGGCCGCGATCATCCTTCCCCATGGAGTCGGGTGGGGCACGTCATAAACCTCTCGGGCGAGTCCCGGGTTCGAGGGCACTCTGTTTTCCTCGCGCAAGCGGTCAAGGAGCGCGGAGGTGTTATCTTTGCGGCCGCCGGTGGTGGTTAGCGCATACAGGTCTTCGCCCTGGTGCTTATCAGCCCAAAGATGCATGCTCTGGGGTTCCATCATCGTGGGCTCCAGCAAATCTCCGTCCACACCCACGTAGAATAGCTTCGGGTGGGTTCCCTTCCCGGGCTTGCGCAGAGTGACTTTCTGACTCGCTACGATCTTGGCTATATCGCTGGTCGAGTCGTCGAGGTCGCCGGAGACGATGGCTTGCGTGGGACAGATGATCTCGCAGGAAGGACGGAGCCCCACTTCCAGGCGGTGGGCGCAGAAGTTGCATTTGGCCGCGGTCTTAGTGTTGGGGTCGATGTAGAGGGCGTCGTAAGGGCAGGCCTGCATACAGGACTTGCACCCGATACAGCGATCGCCGTCAAAGTCAACGATGCCGTCCGGGCGGCGGAAAAGCGCCACCGTCGGGCAAATTTCGATGCATGGCGCGTCGTCGCAGTGGTTGCACCTGAGCACGGCGAAGTGACGCCGGGTGTCGGGGAATTGGCCCTTTTCGATGTACTTGACCCAGGTCCGATTGACGCCTATAGGAACGTTATGCTCTTCCTTGCAAGCGACGGTGCAGGCGTGGCAGCCTATGCAGCGGTTCTGGTCGATGACAAAGCCGTAGCGCATTTTTGAAGAGAGACGTGAAAAGGTTCAGGCGTAAAATTACCAACTAAACCGCGTGGAAAAGTGCATTAATTGCGGCTCAAGTAAGCGCTTCCCACTTGTTGTTTGCGCGTGTATAGAGAAAACGAAGGCGGCGGTCAAGAGAAAAGCGCAAAGCCGGTTCGTCTGAGAATAAAGCGCGCGGGTAACAGAAAGGAGAGACCATGGCGAAATTGCCCATCACCCTTGCCATCGATAAGTATGATTACGTCAGGCCGTTGATCGACGGGACCGTGCAGCCCGAAGGGATTGACTTGCGGGTTATCGAAGTGCCGGCCGGAGAGCGACACGAGCGGATGTACCGTTACGAGGAGTACGACGCGTGTGAGTTCGCTCTGGGCGGGCACATCGTCGCCGTATCCCGGGGGTTACTGCTGGGACGGGCCATTCCGGCTTTTCCCCGGCGGATGTTTCCCCACAAATTCTGGGCCGTCCGGGCGGACCGTGGCATCGACTCGCCGCGGGACCTCAGGGGAAAAAAGGTAGGCATAGCGAGTTACGAAAACACCCTTCAGATTCCCGTTCGGTCGGCGCTTCAGCATCAATACGGCGTGGGCAAAGACGCCATCCATTGGAAGGCCCGGCACGTGGGGATGATCGGCATCGACCGGATTCCAGGCGGCAACTTGGAAGTCATCGGAGCGCGGCCCGACCACCTGGAGCTGCTGCTCGCGGGTGAGCTGGACGCCATGGTGATCCCCTCGGTGATCGGTCCCGTCATAAAAGGAGACCCCCGCGTGCGGCTTCTCTTCATTGATCCCAAAAGCGAAGAGAGACGGTACTACGAGTCGACCGGTCACTTTCCGATCATGCATGATGTGCTTCTCAAACAGTCCCTGCTCGAGCGGGATCCATGGGTTGGGCAGAGTCTCCTCGATGCTTTCAAGAGAGCGCGTCGCTGGCATCTGGATTGGATGGAACAGCCCCCCAACTTGAGTTTTGCATGGTCTCGAGAGCTCTTGCTCGAAGAACGAAGCATCTTCGGGCCGAACCAGTGGGCGGACGGCTTCGAGGCGAACCGCCAACAGCTTGAGCTGATGTGCCGTTATGCCCAGGAGCAGGGCATGACGGACAGTCTTGTGGACCCCAGAGACCTGTTTGTCCCATCTGCGATGGGCAGTTAGTATGATTTCGGCGACCACCGGGTACCGAGTCCGCGCGCAGTTATAGCAAAGAAAAATAAGGGGAGAACAGACTGATGCAACGAGCGGATTTTCGTCAATTCTATCGTGACGCCCACAACGTGACCTGCTTGACCGATCGGGAAAAAATGCTTCTGGGACTCGCCGTCGCCTTCGCGCGCAACTGCGACCCGTGAGTGGAAAGACGCCTTGCGGACGCAAGGAAGGCTGGCATGACGGACGAGGAGCTCGACGCGGCGGTGGATATCATCGCCGCGGTGAACGCGGGCATCATGGAATCGCTCCATCAGCGCATCAAGGAGAGAAATACCCCAACTTGAATTTCTGGGGCCACACGCCGCCCAGGCGCTATGCATCCAAAGTTTGCCTGGGGCGCAGGTTCCCGGTTGTGCAGTTCGAAATTGCTAGGCGCAACAGTGCTTGCAGGCATATTGGGAATATACTGGCCTGGTATATTGCGGAAGCCCCGAATTAGATTTCATTGACAACCCACTAATAAATAAAGTAAATTGACCCAGGCGTTGACTTTGCAAATCGGTAATACAATGGCCAGTATGCTCAATAGAGACAGACTGGATCCGGAACCGTTACACGTGACGCGATACGAAACGCTGCGGACTGAACTCGGTAGATTGAAGATGCGACAGGCCATCGCCGTCATGGCGCCGGCAGTAGCCACGGCTCTCCTCGCCAGCCAAACCACTAACGGCGGTGGGGCCAGATTAGTGGCTGCGCTAGGAAGCCTCATCATCCTTCCCGTCATCCTTCATCGGGTGTGGCGGCTCACATTCCCGGCCTACCGAACGTGGTCTGACCGCTCATTGATCATCCGCGCGGAAATCGCTGGCCTTCAGGAGCGGATCACCGCGGTCTTTGACAAGTACCGCGAGAGGCAGAAGGGAGAGCGTTTCAAGCAGGCTTACGATCTCATGGGGCGCTCAGTTCGCGACCTGGAGGAAGCGCTTTCCATCGGTATGTTCCGAGAACGCCACGAGGTATTCGTGACTGCTTTCATGCGGCGCGGATTGGCGGTTCGGGTAACGGCATCCATTGGATCTCCCTTCCGTTGCTCGGCAGCGGACAACCCCGCAAGATGGAAGAAGCATGTCGAGCGGCTCGGTTGCGACGAGATCCGACAATACCACAACCACCCCGACCACAATGGAAGTACGCGACCCTCGCCAACCGACGTCCAGACGTCCGGGTCTCTTAAGTTGCTCCTGGGTCCGCACGGTGCGAAGCTGCGCTCACTGATCATCTGTTGGAACCGCCTGCATGAATGGAAGGTCGTCGAATACGACGAATCCGGGCGGCACTCGTTCAACTACGAGTTCGATGCGGCTGTCTAACTTGAGGATGCAGGCGACGGCGGGCGAGTTGCGCAGGACCGGTACCAAGGGTTAAGTGCGTACCCGCCGCACCTGAACCAGAGCGTTGAGCGCAGAATTCGTAACCCATCTAGATGGTGAACGATGAACATTCAGACGGGGATTGCTGAGATTGGCAGTGATGACTTTGCCCGGCGCTTCTCGTTGCGCGCCGCAAACCTAATGTGGCTTTTGGGCGCCGGCACCTCCGCGTCCGCCGGAATTCCCACCGCGTGGGACATGACCTGGGAGTTCAAACAGCGGTTGTATATTAGCCAGAGGCACGTTTCGCCACACACCGTTAGCGATCTTTCAAATCCTGTAGTTTGCACGCAGCTTCAAGCACATGTCGATGCTCTGGGACAATTGCCACCACCCGGCGCTCCCGGGGAATACGCTGCGTTCTTCGAGGCAGTTTATCCTGCCGAGGCAGACCGACGCACATACCTGGACGCCAAGATGAGCGGAGCGAAGCCTTCGTATGGCCACTTGGCACTTGCCACGCTAATGCGTGCTCAATTGACACGCCTTGTCTGGACGACGAATTTCGATCCTCTCGTTGCTGATGCGTGTGCCAAGGTTCACGATGGGACAGGGTTTCTCACGACGGTGGCTCTCGATGCGCCAGACTTGGCCGTACAAGTCATTGGCGAACAGCGTTGGCCAGTAGAGATAAAACTACACGGAGACTTCCGTTCCCGGCGCCTGAAAAACACTGGCGACGAACTGCGACAGCAGGATTCGCGCTTGAGGCATATGCTCGTTGAGTCGTGCCACAGGTTCGGCCTTGTAGTCGCCGGTTACAGTGGTCGCGACGATTCCATTATCGACGCACTCGATGAAACGCTTAAGCAGGACGGTGCTTTTCCGGGAGGGCTTTTCTGGCTGCACCACGGAGCCAGCCCGCCCTTGCCCCGCGTTACGCAATTCCTGATACGTGCACAGGAAGCTGGTGTGGAAGCAGGGATGGTGTCCATTGAGAACTTTGACGAAGCTCTACGAGACTTGGTCCGGCTGATCGACGGACTTGACACGAAAGCGATCGACGATTTCGCCGCCGAACGAAAGCGCTGGAGTGGAGCACCACGGCCCGCTGGGAAGTGCGGGTGGCCAGTGGTGCGGCTGAATGCTTTGCCGGTGAGTCAGTCCCCGACCGTCTGTCGCCGCGTTGTCTGTCAGATTGGAGGTACCGCTGAAGTACGGCAGGCGGTGGCAGACGCCGGTGCGACGGTCCTTGTTGCACGTACCCAAAGCGGCGTGTTGGCTTACGGCGCCGACAGCGATGTTCGTGCAGCGTTCGACGCCCACTCTATCACGGAGTTCGACCTGCACACTATCGAGACAAGACGCTTACGGTACGAGTCAGGCGAGCGCGGGCTACTTCGTGAGGCACTTACGCGCGCGATCTCGCGCGAACGCCGTCTGGAGGCCATTCGGCGGCGCAGGACGGATCTGCTTGCTCCCGTTGACCCAGGCGATAAAGCGTGGGCTCCGCTACGGCGTTTGGTTGGTAATTTAAGCGGCACAGTGAACGGACATCCGGAACTTACGTGGCGAGAGGCGATTGCTAGTCGCCTTGATTGGGCAGATGATCGCCTTTGGCTCTTGTTCGAGCCATGCTGCGTCTTCGACGGGATAGATGAGAATAACAAGGCGGCTGCGACCGACTTTGCCCGCGAGCGCACCGTCAAACGCTACAATCGTCCCCTCAATGACCTCATAGAGTTCTGGGCAGGTCTTCTCGCATGCGACGGTGGCGATCTTCGCGCCCTGGGAATTGGCGATGGCGTCGACGCAACGTTTCGCCTATCGTCTGATACCGCGTTTTCACGGAGGTCCGGGGCATGAGTAGCGAGATTGGCCCACACATGTGCCTACCGGAGCCGAAACTCGCGTTCCACCCTGACAGAACTTCAGACCGCGAAATCCACCCGCTGCGCGGGCTGCTTCGTTTTGGTCCGCACTCCAGGGGGTGGGTGCCTGACCCTATTCGCGTGGCTACAGTGGCGCCAGCCGGCGAAGGCCCCCGCCTTTACAGTTTTATGAAAGAACTCAACTCGGCATACAAGCCGACCGAGCGTAAAGACTACCTCATAGAATGGCCGGGCTTTCAACGAATCTTTGGGCTCCGCGTCACGGGTGCCGGCCAAGGTTGCCATGTAGAGTTGGATTCTGCCCTTGAGACAGACCTTTCCTCTTCGTCCATGCCGCACATCGTTCTGGCGGAGCGCTTGGTCCGGGCGATCCAGAACTTGGAAGCCCGGCGCACGGAGTTCGATATTCTCGTCATCTACCTCCCGCAGCGCTGGGCGCCAGGCTACTTTGGGGGAGAGCGAGACGACTTCGATTTGCACGATCATTTGAAAGCAACGACGGCGGCTCGACGTCTTCCGATTCAGTTGGTCCTGGAAGACAGGGCGTTGGCCTATCGAGACCGAGCCAGCGTCATGTGGCGCATGGGACTCGCGTTATATGTCAAAGCCGGTGGCGTTCCATGGAAGCTCGCCGAGATGGATCCAGAGACCGCGTACATTGGGCTCTCGTACGCTGTCCGCCCACCGGACTCGGACCGGCCTCGTTTCGTTACCTGCTGCAGCCAGGTGTTTGATGCGGAAGGATCGGGGCTGGAGTTCGTGGCTTATGACGCCCACGAAGTGGAAGTTCAGCGGGAGAATCCTTTTCTTTCGCGCACAGAGATGTTTCGTGTCTTGACACGCTCTATGGACCTTTACCGTCGACGCCACGCCGGGCATTCCCCGCGCCGCGTGATGGTCCACAAAAATACGGAGTTCAAGCTCGATGAAGTAGATGGCGCTATGGAGGCGTTTCACTTGTGCGAGGCTGTCGATCTTGTGCAAGTAGTGGAAGACGTAGGCTGGCGCGGTGTCCGGATCGACCCGGCGCGCGGTGGCGGGAAGGGCGGAGCGGCCGCTGCTTTTCCCGTCCAGCGGGGTACGCTTATCGGCCTGAGCCCCCGGGAAGCGCTTCTGTGGACTCACGGCGACGTGCGCGGCGTAAGCGATCGGGGCGCTTATTTCAAGGGTTCCCGCAGTACCCCACGGCCCATTCGGCTCGTCCGCCATGCTGGCCATGGCCCGTGGGATGAAACCGCTCGCGCCGTGCTCGGGCTGTCGAAAATGAACTGGAACAACGATGCCCTATATGACCCTCTTCCTGTGACGATGGGCTACGCGAAGGTCCTCGCCCGTGTGGTCAAACGGATGCCAGACTTGGGAAGCGCTGCATACCAATTCCGTTTCTTTATGTAGGTTTATTGGTGCGGACATGTGGAAATAGCTGCAAGACCGTCGGGGGTGCGGAAGGCAGATTGCCGGCAACGACAACAGAGGACCTCGGGGTCGGACCAAGGCAACATGTTGATCTTGTGAGAAAAGACTGCAAAATAGGGGGTGGTTGAGGGTCTTAGGCGCCGCTTTTGGGCCATGAAACGTGCGCTCTAAGGAAAAGCGATGCCCCGTGCCAACCGCCATTTTCTACCCCCGGCTACATTTGGCACCTCACTCACCGCTGCCACCACAAAACATTCTTGCTAAAGTTTGCACGGGACCGAGATCGGTACCTGCGCTGGGTCTTTGAGGCGAAAAGCATTTCGGGAAAGCAATGAAGCTTACGGAGGTAATTTCTGCCGGGAAAACGATGCGCTAAGCCCGAATAATGGTGTTATTTGGGACCAAAACCAAGAAGAAACAGAAGCTTAGCGTGGTCCGACCCCGAACCACTACCCACCGGCATCGATTCTTCCCGCTGCCCTGCCTGCCACCAAGGGACAATGGTCATCGTGGCTGAACTGCCCAAGCCCCGCCCGTGGAATTCCTCATGATAAACGGCTTTGCTTCTCCAAGATCACAGGGATCACGGGCGCGGCTGCGCGGAGGTGTGCTTTGCCCTCGCTCAAAAGCTCCCTTTGAGCCGTCATCACTATTCCTGACCTCGTACGCCAGCCGCTTGCTACGGTCTTGCCGCCCCCACGGCTCAACCGTAGGTACTTGCCCCCACCACCACAGCCGTTTTACAATACCCATAGCAAAGAGCTAAAATCGGCTCAGCGGTTTAGTCCAACACGTTTTATCCAGACTGCGTTGGAATTCAACTGCTGTCGGCGAACTTCTTACCCTGGTAGTCTGGATAAAACGCTATACGTTGGGCCGACGAGGAGCCATTCTGAACCAAGAGGCAGCTTTTGCTTAGCAGTTCATGGCTTCGGGAAGTGTTGCTGCTGTCATACCGGGTACCTCGGGCACGGCCACGGATGCTGCAAGAATGTCCGTGAGTTCTGATTCCAGGCAATGAAGATCGAGAGGGTTTCCATCAAGAATTTCCGCTGCTTCGGTCCGAGAGGAACCAAGATCAAGCTGGAGAGCTGCGTCACTGCATTCGTTGGCGGCAATGGTTGCGGCAAGACGGCTGTCTTCCAGGCGCTATCGCGTCTGTTCGGCGTCACGCCCTCGCAGCGCACCGTGCGGCGCCAGGACTTCCACCTGGCCGTAGACCAGCAAGAGCTTCAACCGGGTGCGACCCTTTCGATCGAGGTGGTCTTCTCCTTCCCAGAGCTGGAAGGCCTTGATGAAGGCGCCGCTGAGGACGCGGTTGCGGAATTCTTTCTACAGATGGCCGCTTCCGCGCCGGGCGCCCCGCTCAAGGCAAGGATGAGGCTGCAGGCGACGTGGACCGACGACGGCACGCCAGACGGCAGCATCGAGGAGGACCTGCGTTGGATCACGACGCTCGATGACGATTTTGAGTGGGACGATTGCAATCGGGTGCAGGCCGTGGAGCGCGGCTCCATCCAGCTCATCTATGTACCGGCTGCCCGCGACGCAGCGGCGCAGGTGACCGCATTACTCAAGGGCCGCCTGTGGCAGGCGGCGAAATGGTCTGATCCGTTCCGGGAGGGCAGCGCCGCGAGCGCTCAGGAGATTCAACGGCAATTCGAATGCGAGGAGCCGGCGCAGTTTGTCACCGAGCGGCTTTCCAGGCGATGGAAGCAGGTCCATGAGGCGGATACGGACACCACGCCGGTCCTGCGCCTCGTCGAAAGCAGGTTCGAGGAGCTGGTCCGTAAAGCCGAGTTTGCCTTCTACCCCGACGAGGCAGGACACGAGCGCCCGCTCGCGGACCTCAGCGACGGCCAACGTTCACTCTTCCATATCGTGCTCACGGCAGCGGCACTGGAAGTCGAGAAGGACGTGCTCGCACAGTCTGCCGAGGACAGCTCGTTTGACCAGGAAAAGCTGCGGCGGACGAGCCTCACACTTCTTGCAATTGAAGAGCCCGAGAACAGCCTCTCGCCCTTTTTCCTCTCCCGCATCGTCGCGCAGGCGCGGGAAATCGGCGCCCTACCGTCGGCGCAGGTCGCGCTGTCAAGCCATTCGCCGGCGATCCTCAGCCGCATCGAGCCGGAGGAGGTACGTTACTTCCGGCTCAATCGCCAAGTGCGGCGCGCATATGTGCGGCGCCTTACACTGCCCGATGACGATGACGAGGCCAGCCGGTATGTCCGCCTCGCCATCAGAGCTTACCCCGAGCTTTACTTCGGCCGCTTCGTCATTCTCGGCGAGGGCGACTCCGAGCGACTGATGATCCCGCGGATCGCCGAAGCCATGGGCGTGCAGCTCGATCCATCCTTCGTGCCGATCGTGCCTTTGGGCGGAAGATATGTCAGCCACTTCTGGAGGCTTCTCAACGATCTTCGCATACCCCACGCGACCCTGCTGGACCTTGATCTCGGAAGGGCGCACGGCGGGGCGGCCCTCATCGCCGATGTGGTCGCCAAGCTGGGGGAGATCGAGAACGACCTCAGCGCGAACGCGCTTGTCGAAGACGGCACAATCGATCCCGACGAGGTGGACGCCATAGAAGAAAGCGACCTACTGGACGAGGGCGAGGACCATGACTGGCTGAAAGCCCTGAGGCAGGAGGAAATATTCTTCTCGTTTCCGCTCGACATCGATTTTGCGATGCTGAGCGCTTTCCCAGAGGCCTATCAGCAACCCAATCCCGGAGGCCGCGGACCACGTGGCGACTCTGCTGCGATTCGCGACAAGAAGGCCGTTACCCTCAAGACCGGCGGCGATCCCGATCTGTACGATAATGCCTACGACAACAAGTTCAAGTGGTATTCGTACTTGTTCCTGAACCGAAGCAAGCCAGAGACGCATATTGCCGCGCTCGCCCGCATCGAAGATGAAGACCTCGCGGAAAACGCGCCGCCGGAGCTGAAAGCGCTGATCGAGCATCTAAAGGAAGCGCTCCGTATTGAGGACGATGACGAATGAGCATCGTGCGTCCCGTAGACTGGAGGCCGCAAGGGGTCGCTGATATCGAGCAGCGCGCGTGGGAGGCGCTACGGCAAACGGGACGAAGCGTTCTCGTCACGGCGGGAGCGGGCGCGGGAAAGACGGAGTTTCTGGCGCAGAAGGCAACCTATCTTCTCCAAACCGCATTATGCCCCGCGCCGAAACGCATACTCGCGATCAGCTTCAAGCGCGATGCAGCCCGCAATCTGGCAGAACGGGTAGCGAAGCGCTGTCCGCCTGAGCAAGCCCGGCGCTTCAACTCCTATACCTTCGACGCATTCGCGAAAAGCCTTGTAGACCGCTTTCGCGCGGCGATTCCAGAGCCGTACCGTCCTCCGGCCGCCTACCGCATCGTGATGCCGCGCAGGCAGGACTACGAGGATTTTCTGGACACCCACAACTTCCGCGGCGTGAACGCCCAGCAGCTCGAGCGCGCGATAGCCAGGGCGCGATTGCCGGTCTCCAATGCAGGCTCGGAGCTTCAGCGCGCGGTCGCCCAGTATTGGCGTGCCGAATACGCCGACTATGAGCATGTGCCGCTGTCGTTTCCGATGCTCAACCGGCTCGTCGAATTCCTGATTCGGGAGAATCCGTCGATCCTCACGGCTCTGCATCTCACATACCCTGTCGTGTTTCTCGACGAGTTTCAGGATACAACCTTCGCCCAGTTCCAGCTTCTGCGTACCGCGTTCGACGACAGTGAGGCCGTCTTCACGGCCGTGGGCGATGATAAGCAACGCATCATGGTGTGGGCGGGCGCTATGCCGGACGCTTTCGCCCAGTTCGAGCAGCAGTTCGGCGCGCAAAGAATCTCGCTGATCTCCAACTGGCGCTCGCATGAGGATCTTGTCCGGATTCAGCACGTCATCGCGAGCAGGATCGATCCTGCCGTCGAGGAGCCCGAAGCCCGCGCCGACCGGCTGGTTGACGGCGACATTGCGGCAATCTGGGAATTTGCGAGCGAGGATGAGGAAAGCGAGTGCCTCTCGCAATGGATCGATCGCGAGGTGCAGGCGGGCAATATCGAGCCGCATGACGTAGCCATTCTCGTACGTATGCGCGCTGATGAGGTGGAGGGCCAGCTTTCGCCAGCATTCGAAGCGCGCGGCCTCAGGCTGCGGAACGTCGCCCGCAACGTGGGCGACATCGCGATCCAGGACCTGCTTGGCGAGAATCTGACCCAGATGCTCCTGCGCCTGCTGCGCCTCGGTGCGGCAGAGAGAAGCGCTGAAAGTTGGAACGCCGCCCTCCGAGACTTGCAGTTTCTGGAAGCGGTCGATCCCGCCGATGAGGTACAACTGCAGCGCCTGCAGCAGCGCCTTCAGGGCTTTGTCCGCGAAATTCGGCCGACATTGCGGCGCCTTGATCCCGTACCGGCTTCCGCAATCGAAGCCGCGTTTACGGCTCTCGACTTCATTGGGGCGCAGGTTCTGCGCCGAGCATTTCCTTCCTATCAGCGCCAGACGGATTTTGACCGTGTCTGGAACGGGTTCGTGCTGCTCCTGCGGGAATGCCTGGAGCACGCGGAAACCTGGTTCGATGCTCTGGGTGAATTCGAGGGGCTGGGTCAGATCGCGCTCATGACGATTCATAAGAGCAAGGGTCTCGAATTCCACACCATGATCTTCTACGGACTCGATAACCAGACATGGTGGAGCCTCACGCCGGACCGTATGGAGGAGCTGAACTCGTTCTTTGTGGCCTTCACACGTGCGAAACAAAGGGCCTTCTTCACGTTGTGCATTGATCGCGGGCAACCGCTGGTCTGGATTGAAGACCTTCTTTCTCCGGCCGGAGTCCGTCGCGTCCGTTTTCTGAGGGAATTAGGAGGCCTAGCGAGCGACCCAACTACCGCATACTTCTGATCGGCTACAGCGTGCTTTGCCCGCTTCCGCTGGCGGGTGATGCGGGGCGCTAGGCTCGGCTACGGAGCTATTTTTTTGGCGCCGGTGGCTATAGTTGCGGTGTTCATAGTTGCCTCAATGGTTGCCATTGTTTTTGGCAATCCGCAATATCGCCGGCGCCCTTCTCGTTAACCCTGGTTATTATTATTGATGTCGTCCTTGCCCGGGCCGGGTGGCTTAGGAAGCGTCTGGGTTTGCCCGGCAGGGTGAATCACGAGAGTAGGGGGCGTATGTCGTGAGGCGGGTCCAAGGAGGGGGAAGTTATAAGGTATTGAGCGGGGGCCGCTTCTGTAGTAAGGAGGCGGTAGAAAAGGCATACGGGGGGCCGAAGCGATGCTTTCCAGAGAGGAGAACGAGCGGTTGACTCGAGTGGGCCCGGGGACGCCGGGGGGAGAGCTGTTAAGACGCTACTGGCACCCCGTGGCTCTTGCCAGGGACCTCACCGAAGAATCTCCGACAAAGTTTCTCAGGATCCTGGGGGAGGATCTGGTCCTTTTTCCCGACAAACAGGGACGGGTCGGCCTGGTCGAGGACCGTTGCGCCCACCGCGGCGCCTCGCTCGTGTACGGAAGAGTCGAGGAAAGGGGCATCGCGTGCGCCTACCACGGGTGGTTGTACGATACCGCGGGAAATTGCCTCGAAACACCCCCCGAACCCGCGGAAAGCCGGTTCCGCCATACCGTCAAGCTCAAGGCCTACCCGGTTCAGAAGTTCCTGGGCCTGTATTGGGCCTACATGGGTCCCTCGCCGGCCCCCGTCATCCCCAAGTACGATGTCTGGGCACGCACAGACGGACGCCATTGGATCCGCTTGCTC
>Ga0326597_10003003_pt1 | contig 24681 bp, 28 predicted proteins | sample RVTome_12_FD_203789 | JGI IMG/M metagenome (GOLD analysis project Ga0326597, IMG submission 203789) | Soil microbial communities from uranium-contaminated site in the Upper Colorado River Basin, Wyoming, United States - RVT100D185 | ecosystem: Environmental > Terrestrial > Soil > Contaminated >... | reverse complement strand
GATCGCGCGCGCGGGCGGCGAGCTTTTCTTTACGGAAGGCGGGCGGGGCCCGGCGGGCGAGACCGGACGGCAGCGGGCAACGCCCGTGCTGCTGGGCGATGTCGTGCTCGCGCGCAAGGACATGCCGACGAGCTATCACTTGGCCGTCGTCGTCGACGATGCGTTGCAGGGCGTCACGCTGGTCACGCGCGGCGCGGATCTCTTCGCCGCGACCCATACGCAGCGCCTGTTGCAGGCCTTGCTCGATCTTCCGGTGCCTGACTATCGCCACCACCGGCTGATTCTGGACGAGCGGGGACGAAAATTCTCCAAGCGCGACCGCGCCGCGACGCTTCGGGACCTGCGCGCGCGGGGCGTGTCGCCCGGCGACATTCGCCGGACGCTCGGCCTCACCAGTCGTTGAGGCCGGAGAATTCGGCGAAGCCCGCGGCGCTCGCCCATTCGCGCCATTCGGCCCTGAGCCGTGTCGTGGTGCTGGGGCTCTTCTGCCCCTGGCCGAGGCCCAGGATCAGAAGCGCTTCGCAGCCCCGGAAGGCCTCCGCGTTGGGCGCGGGCAGCTTGTCGCCCGCGTGCTGAAGCCGCGCATATTCGGAATCCTCGATCCCGTCGGAAACGAGCACGACGGTCGTGGGCATCCGCGCGCAACCGATCGAGGTCGCGACATTGTCGAGGAAGGCGATGATGTTGGTCTTGTCCTGCGACTTCCAGGCGCCCTTCCTGATGAGAAGCGGCGTGCCGGCGACGAGCTTTTCGACATCGGCGGCGACGTCCTCGGGACGATGGTTCCGCGAGATCACGACATCGTAATAGAAGGCGTTGGCCGATGTGCCATAGCTTCCGAAGGTGCGCACGTGAACTTCCGAGGCGAGGCCGAGCGTCTTCACCTGCGCGGTGATGCGTTGGGCGACCTTGCGCGCGAACCCGGCATCGTCGACCAGCGGATTGCTCTTGGAAATGTCGAGGCCGACGATCAAGCGGCGGGCGGACGCGTCGGCACCTGCGGTTTCGGTCGCGGCGGCCGCGCGTGTCGTCAGCGCGCCGGGTTGCGCGCTATCGGGCACGGCCAGCGCATAGAGTCCGCTTCCGACGAGGATCGCGGTCAGCAGGGCGAGGACGACGCGCATCGGAAAATCCGCCCGCCTCAACCTTGCCGGTTCGCCGCGTCGAGCAGTTGAAGCTGCGCGAAATGGCGCTCGCGCGCGGCGTGATCCCGCGCGATGAGCGCGTTGCGCACATTGTTCTCGAAGACCTGGAAATAGAGCGCGGCGATCGCCGTGACGATGAAGAAGATCACGCTGGCAAAAGCGAGCCAGAACCAGGACTGCGCGTCCTCGAGCGAGGATTCCGAAAGCTTCGGCAGCGGGAACGAAACCTCGTTCAAGGACGCGGCCGAGGTGCCCGCGGTGGCCAGGCGCGCCGGCGCGGCGGGCTCCGCACTTCTCGGATCGCCGAGCGAGGCGAACAGATCGTCGATGGCGCTGGGCGCCGCACCGCCATCCTGGGTCCGTTCCAATGTCGCAGACGTCGCCGCGCCCATATTGTTGTAGGCCACGAGATAGCCCAGGCAGACGATCATCACGCAGGTGAGCACGAAAGCCGTCGCGATCATCGTATTGCGGCCGTAGACTCCGGTGATCTTCAACATGAAATGCACCGCCAGCACGGCGAATACGACTTGCAGGCTCTTGAACACCAGCGAGCCCTTGAGGCTGTCGGGAACCACCATGAATTCATCGGCGAGCGCGCGCGTCCAGATGTCGCCGTTGATGATCTGGTAATCGACGAACATGGCGAGCAGCGCAATCACGACGGCGAGCGCCGCGGTAACGAAATAGAGCGGGCGATATTCCGAGACCTGGCGGCTTCGTTCGAGGTTGCGCGCGATCGTCTCGGCGTCGGAGCGCTCGGCCGGGCTCAGCGCGGGCTTCGGCGCGTCCTCGGCTTCGGACTTCGCTCTCCCGAAAAGCGCGAACCGTCGCACGCCGTCCGTGCCGGGCGCGGGCCGCGCGGGGCCGCCGCGACCGCGCCGGTGGACCCAGTCGGGACCCCAGGTGGGCGCATCGACGGGTGTCTTCAGGCGCTCGACGAGCTGGGCCTTGAGGCGTTCGCGGACTTCGGGCGTCAGCGGGCCGGCCTTGGCGAGCGCCGCCGCTTCCGAGCCGAATTCATCCGGGCTGTAGCCGTTCAACAGATCGTCGGCCAGCCCGCGGCGCGCGTGGCGCGTTGGCTTCATTTCCGGAAGTTCCGCTCCCAGCTTCGTCGTTTCGCGTTGCATTCGAGCCCCCATTCGCCGCCGTGGCACGCCCAGCGCGTGACCCACAAACTCATGGTTTCCGAGTTCTTAACGGTCACGTCGAATTGAGGCGCAATATTGACGTCCATTGGGTATTCCCGAGGCGATCGGGGGAGATTTCGATGCGCCGGATTGCAGCCGCCATTCTGTTCGCCGTCGCCGCAGCACCGGGCTTCGCGGGGCAGGTCTTCGTGAATCCGGCCTTCGCGGGTCCGGCCGAGGACATGATCGCCGCCGACAGGGCCTTCTCCGCGATGTCGGTGGAGAAGGGCCGCCACGCAGCCTTTCTCGCCTATATGGCCGACAATGTGCGCCTGTTCGACGGGCCGAGCCCGCCGCTCGTCGGCAAGGCCGCGGTCGCGGCGCATTACGCCGAGCAAGAGAAAAGCCCGGCCTACGCCAAGAACGCGGTGCTCGCCTGGGAGCCGATCGAGGCCGAAGCCTCGCCCGACGGCGTGCTCGGCTTCACGCGCGGGCGCTGGACCTTCACCAACACCGACGCCGAAGGCAAGGACGTGAAGGTCGCGGGCTACTACACCACGATCTGGCGGCGCCAGGCCGACGGCCAATACAAATTCGTGCTCGATATCGGCGGAACGGATTCCAAGGCGGAATAGGAAGGCTATTCCGCAACTTCGAGAGCGCGGCGAACCGCCTTGGGCTCGCGCGCGATCACGGTGAGCAGCACGCGGGCGGGCCCCTGCGGCTGGCGGCGGCCCTGTTCCCATTGGCGCACGGCCGCCGGCGTGAAGCCGAAGCGCGCGGCGAACTCGGTCTGCGACAGCTTCATTTTCTCGCGGATCGCGCGAACATCGACGATGCGCGGCGGCACGAAACGAATACGCCCCTCGCGTTCCATGCGCTTCCATTCGCGTTCGGAAGGGGGCTCGGTGCCGTCCTCCCGCGCGTGGCGCGCGATGTCGGCTTCCGTCGTCGCATTAGCCTTCGACCAGTCGAACCTGCGGGCCAAGGCCTTTGCTTCCTCCATGGTAATGCTCACGAAACGTCCTTGCTTCTTTCCGTTTCGCTTTGCGGAACGAGATGATGCGGACGACTTCCTCACGGCTTGTGTACGCGACGAAGTAAACTTCGTCGTGCCAGACGCCGAGCGTGCTGATTCTTTCCTCGCCATAATCCTTCCGCCTGTCGATCCACTCGATCCTGGGTCCGTCGAAAATGGCCGGTACCAATCCGAACGGGAGATTGCGTTCGCGGAGATTTTTCGCGCTCTTCCGCGGATCGAATTCGAAGCGCATCATATCGCAATCCGCCTATATGTCAATGACGTATAGCGGACTGCATCGCGCTGGGCTGGACGTCTCGTGCATCGCATTTCCCAGCCACAGTCGCTAGACGCGAGAAACCGTCAAGTCTCGGAGGCGGCCGCCAAGCCGATCACCTCGCGCGTGATGGCGTTGAGGTCGTAATGCTTGGGCGTGTAGACGGCCGCGATGGTGCGGCGCCTGTCAAGGCCGCTTGGCGGCAAGCTTTTGCCGGAGGTGGTCAAGGGCCGATTCCAAATGGGGCAGACGGTTTTCGACAAGCTCCCAGACCAGGCGGAGGTCTATACCGCGGTAGAAATGCGCCACCACGTTTCGAAAATCCTTGATGCGGCGCCATTCGATGTCCGGCGCCAAGGCCTGCATTTCGGGCGGAACGCGGCCGGCGGCTTCGCCCAATATCTCGAAGTTTCGGAGAACGGCATCGACCGTCTTTTGATCCTTGCAAAATCGCGCATAGTCGAGCCCTTGGACATAATCCAGGATGTTGCGCACCGAGCCGTGCATGTCGGCGACGTAAATGGCGTAGTTACGCGGCTTCGGCATCGACCGCTTCGGCGAGAATGTCGTCTCTCAACTCGGGTCTCAAGCCGTTGGCCGTCGCCAAGTCCACTCGCACTCCCAGCGCGTCCGACAGGTCCTGCTGCAACGCCACGAACTCGAGCAAATCCGGCGTGGTCTTATAATCGACGATCAAGTCGAGATCGCTCGCGGAGGACGCCTCGTCGCGCGCGACCGAGCCATAGATGCGCAATCGTTTCACGCCGTGCCTTGTCAGCAATGGCCTGAGCTCGCGCAATTTCCCGATGGCTTCGTCTCGGCGCATGCCGACACTATATCGCAAATTCCTCGCGGTTCCCATGCTCTTCGCGAGTCACGCGCCGTCAACCAATCGGACGATTTCGCGCATGATGGCGTTGAGGTCGTAATGCTTGGGCGTGTAGACGGCCACGATGCCGGCGGCTTTCAGCGCGGCCGCGTCCTCGGGCGGGATAATGCCGCCGGCGACCACCTTCACGTCGCCCAGACCCGCCTGGCGCAAACCTTCCAGCACCGCGCGCGCGAGCGTCACATGGCTGCCCGAGAGGATCGATAGCCCGACGACATGCGGCCTCGCGCGCTTGGCCGCCGCCACGATCTCCTCGGCCGTGAACCGGATGCCGTCATAGACGATGGCCATGCCGACATCGCGCGCGCGGACGGCGATCTGCTCGGCCCCGTTGGAATGGCCGTCGAGCCCGGGCTTGGCGACGAGGAAGGTCAGCGGACGGCCGAGCTGCGCGGAAACCTTCGCCACCTCGTCGCGCAAGCTCACGATGGCCGCGTCGTTGCGCGCGGGCGCCTCGGCCGAGACCCCCGTCGGCGCGCGGTATTCGCCGAACACGCCGCGCAGCCTTTGCGTCCACTCGCCGGTCGTGACCCCGGCCTTGGCGCACGCGATCGAAGGCGGCATCAGATTGCGGCCCTCTTTCGCGGCCAGTTCGAGGCTATCGAGGGCGGCGGCCGCCGCCTTGGCATCGCGCTGGGCGCGCCAGGCCGCGAGGCGTTCGATCTGGCGGGCTTCGGCCTCGGGATCGACGGTCACGTAGTGTCCGTCGCCTGCGGTGAGCGGCGAGAGTTCCGTCTCGGTATAGGCGTTGACGCCCACCAGCATTTGCGCGCCAGACTCGATGGCCTCGACGCGTTCGGCGTTGGAGCGCACCAGACGTTCCTTCATATGGGCGAGTGCGGGCTCGCTCGCCGCCCCCCCCAATTCCTCGATGCGCGCGATCTCGGTGCGGATCAGCCCGAGGAGCGCCTCGACCTTCTCCTCGATCACCTTCGAGCCGTCGAAAATGTCGCCATAATCCAGCATGTCGGTTTCGAAGGCCGCGATCTGCTGCAGCCGGAGCGACCATTGCTGATCCCAGGGACGCGGCAGGCCGAGCGCCTCGTTCCAGGCCGGGAGTTGTGCGGCGCGGGCGCGCACGTTCCTGGACAGGGTGACGCCCAGCATGCCGAACAGAATGCGATAGACGTTGTTTTCCGGCTGCTGCTCGGTCAACCCCAGCGAATTAACCTGCACGCCGTAGCGGAAGCGCCGGAGCTTCGGCTCGGAAACGCCGTAACGCTCGCGGGCGATCTCGTCCCACATGCGCGCCATCGCGCGAAGCTTGCAGATCTCGGTGATGAAGCGTACGCCGGAATTGACGAAGAAGCTGATGCGCCCGACCGCGTTGGGAAACTCGGCATCCGGGATCGCGCCGCGCGCCTTGGCCGCGTCCAGGACCGCGATGGCGGCGGCGAGCGCGAAGGCGGCTTCTTCGACCGCGCCGGCGCCTGCTTCCTGCAGATGGTACGAGCAGAGATTGATCGGATTCCATTTCGGCATTTCCGCGGTCGTGAACGCGATCATGTCGGTGGTGAGGCGAAGCGAAGGCTTGGGCGGGAACACATAGGTGCCGCGCGCGAGATATTCCTTGATGATGTCGTTCTGCGTGGTGCCCTGAAGTTCGCAGAGCGCGGCGCCCTGCTCCTCGGCGAGCGCCGCGTAGAGCGCCAGCAACCAGGGAGCGGTCGCGTTGATCGTCATGGAGGTGTTCATGCGCGCGAGCGGAATGGAATCGAACAACGCGCGCATGTCGCCCAGATGCCCGACGGGCACGCCGACCTTGCCCACCTCGCCTTTCGCCAACGGATGGTCGCTGTCGTAGCCCGTCTGGGTGGGAAGATCGAAAGCCACCGAAAGACCGGTCTGGCCCTTGGCGAGGTTCGTGCGGTAGAGCGCATTCGAGGCGGCCGCGCTCGAATGGCCCGCATAGGTGCGGAAAATCCAGGGCTGATCCCTGCCCGATGTCCCGTGCGGCGGACGGTCGCTCATCGCGCCATCAAAGCCCCTGCTACGCTGCGGCGCAACATGCCGTTTCGGCTTGACGTGGTAGTGGAACGAATTTGAAATTCGACACCGCGTGATATCGATCTTGCAATCGAATTTCAAATTCAAAAGTTCCACTAGAATCATAGAGTTGCTAGTGTCCTTGTCGATTCTGAAATTCGTCGCGAGGCTGATATCAAATGATGCGAATTTCAGAATCGGGACACTAGCATTTCCGTGGCCCCCGTGGCCGCGGGACGAGAGGATCGAACCATGACCAAATGGCTGGCGGGCGTCGGGGTCGCGTTGGCGCTGCTGGGCGGCGCCTATTACTGGCTGATCGTCGAGAGCCATGCGCCTTCCGAGCTCTCCTATCGTATCGACCTGGGCGAAGTGCGCCGCCTCGCCGACGCCATGCCGGGGGAAAAGGCCGGCGCGATCCGCGTCGAAAAAATCGCCGCTTTCGAATTCCCCGCGACCGGCGTGGTCGCCGGCGACGGTTGGGATCCGGCGGCGCTGCCGGTCTATTCCTATGAAATCGTCTTTCCCGACAGGACCATTCTCGTCGACACCGCGATGGACAAGGCCACTGCCGAGGCCGTGGGAACCGTTTTCTTCGACGAGGCGGCTTACGCGCGCATGAGTGCGGCGATGGCGAAGGCAGCGCTGATCCTCGTCACGCATGAGCACATGGACCATATCGGCGGGCTGACCGCGCAGGCGGACGCCAAAGCCTTGCTGGCGCAAGCGCGCCTGACGAAAGAGCAGATCGCCAATCTCGACCGCGCCAGGCCCGCCGCGTTTCCCGAAGGCGCGCTCGACGGTTACGCCCCGCTCGACTACGACGCCTATGCCGCGCTCGCCCCCGGCGTCGTGCTGATCAAGGCGCCGGGTCATTCGCCGGGCAGTCAGATGGTCTATGTGCGCACCGCGGACGGCGAGGAATTCCTCTTCCTCGGCGACGTGGCATGGCACATGCGCAACGTCGAACTCGTGCGCGAACGCGCGCGCCTCGTGACCTGGTGGTTCCTGAACGAGGATCGCGATGCGGTGTTCGGCCAGCTCGCCGAGCTCCATCGCCTGCGCGACGCGGAATCCGCGCTGCACATCGTTCCCGGTCACGACGCGGGACCGGTCGACGATTTGATCGCGGAGGGATTGCTGGTCGCGGGCTTTGGAGCGCAAACGGTGCAAGCGCGGCCGTCCGACGCCCGCGCGGCGTGGGAACACGAGCTCGCCGAAGCCAACGCGGCCTATGCCGGCAATCGGCGCGCGATCCTCAAGGTCGACGACGCGGTCTATTTGAAGGACGGCGAGACGGCCGCGCTCGTGGCCCCGCGGCCGGGCGAAGCGCGCTACCGCTGGGTGATGGGCGGCAGCCCGGACGCGCTGCTGAGCGCGCGCTATGCGGACGGCAAGGGCCTCGTCCTGCGCGCGGAGGAGACGATCGATCTCCTGGCCGAAGGCGCGCCCGAGTCGATCGCGATCAATCCCGCGCTCGAGGTGGCGGGCGCGCTCACGCAGATGCAGCCCGGCGAAACGGGCCTGCGCGTGATGGTCTACAACCAGGATCAGGCCGCGGCCAAGGCGTTCTCGGGATCGGATTATTTCCCCTACGATCCCGCCTATCGCATCACGGCGCGCTTCGCGCCGGCGGCGAAGCTCGAGCCCAAAATCTTCCAGACCTCGCGCGGCTGGTACAAGCAATTCTTCCTCGCCGGCGAGGCGGTCTTCGCGCTCGAAGGCCGCGACATCCGGCTGCCTCTTTATGCGTATACGGACGATCGTGCCCGGATCGCGGAGCTCGGCGCCTTCTTCACCGACGCCCTGACCGGGACCGAGACCTACGGCGTGGGGCGCTATCTCGACATCGCGGGGTTCGGCGCGTTCCCGCCCAACTATGTCGCGCTCGATTTCAACTACGCCTACAACCCGAATTGCGCGCGCTCGGAGCATTACAATTGCCCCTACGCGGTGGACGACATACCCGTGCGATTGCGCGCAGGCGAGCGCGATCCGCACGCGGCCGAACGCCGCGCCGAGATTACGCCCTGATAAGGCTATGCAGTTTGCTTGCGATCTTGCGCTGCGTGTTCTGATCGACGGCGCCGTAATTCGTGGGCGCGATTTCATTCTGGGTCGCGGTGATCACGAGGCTGGCGACGACGACATAGTCGTGCAGTTCGGCCGTTTCCGGCTCGTCGCTTTTCGCGCCGCCAAGCCACGACAACGCCGTCGCCTTCGTCTTCTTTTGCGCGAGCGCGATATGCCATTGGTCCGCCACGATCGCGTCGCGCGGGCGCACCGGGCACAGCCAGACGATACCGCTGGCGGCCCTCAGCTCGTCCGACGAGACGACGACGGCATAGAATGGCTGCGCGCTCGCCTCGTCCGGCCACAATTCGGCCGGAACGCGAACGATCGACCATGCCAGTAGACGCTGCCCCTGCCCCATTGGGTTCCGTCCGATATTTCAGACCCGGCGAAACGCTTGCGATCCGCGCGCTGGCCGCGGCTTCTTGTCGTCGCTTCCCGAGTCGGCCGTCACCTTGCGGAAAACCACGCCGCCCTCGCCAATGTCGTAGGCGATCCGGTCGCCGGGCCTGACGCCCAGTTCCCGCATGACGCGGTCGTCGAGCGAGACGGTGCCGTCCGGCCGGATGACCGACGAGTATTGATAGGCGATGCTCATCGCGTTCTCCTGACGCATTAAGCCTTCCTTAATTATGCCCGTTTTGCCGCGCGGCGGAAAGCGAGAGCCGCCTGCCAGCGGACAGCTTTCCGTGTCCGAATCACCGGAATTGAAAGGAAAGACCCATAATATTGCGCCGCAAAATAAATTCTTGCGTTGCAGCAGAGCCGGGGGCTTAATGATTGCCCAAAACCGGCGCCAAGCCGGTGGGACGGCGCGGGGGGGTGGGCAAGCCCGGCGCGCCGCGCCCGAAGCGGGAGCGGAGATCATGGCGCAGGCGGGCGGTCAGGCTGGCGAGGCGAACCCTAGCCTCGAGGTCTACAAGGATCTTTACGAGCCGGGCGATATCCCGCCGCTCGGCCATGTGCCGGCGCGGATGTATGCCTGGGCCATCCGCAAGGAACGCCACGGACCGCCCGAGCAATCCATGCAGATCGAAATCGTGCCCACCTGGGAGCTCGATTCCCACGACGTGCTGATCCTCGTGATGGCGGCGGGCGTCAATTACAACGGCGTGTGGGCGGCGCTCGGCACGCCGGTTTCGCCCATCGACGGGCACAAGAATCCCTTTCACATCGCGGGATCGGACGCGGCCGGCATCGTTTGGGCGGCGGGCGCGAAGGTCACGCGCTGGAAGGTGGGCGACGAAGTCGTCGTGCATTGCAATCAGGACGACGGCGACGACGAGGAATGCAATGGCGGCGATCCGATGTTCTCGCCGTCGCAACGCATCTGGGGCTACGAGACGCCCGACGGCAGCTTCGCCCAATTCGCGCGCGTGCAGGACCGCCAGCTCATGGAGCGCCCCAAGCATCTCACCTGGGAAGAATCGGCCTGTTACACGCTGACGCTCGCCACCACCTACCGCATGTTCTTCGGCCACCGCCCGCATATCCTGCGGCCGGGCCACAATGTGCTGGTGTGGGGGGCAAGCGGAGGGCTTGGTTCCTTCGCGGTGCAGCTTTGCGCGGTGTCGGGCGCAAACGCGATCGGCGTCATCTCCGACGATTCGAAAACCGACTTCGTGCTCAGCCTGGGGGCCAAGGGCGTCATCAACCGCAAGAATTTCGATTGCTGGGGCCAGATGCCGACCGTCGGCACACCGCCATACGACGCCTGGACCAAGGAAGCGCGCAAATTCGGCAAGGCGATCTGGGCCGTCACCGGCAAGGGCAACGACGTCGACATGGTGTTCGAGCATCCGGGCGAGGCGACCTTTCCGGTCTCGTGCCTCGTCGTGAAGCGCGGCGGCATGGTCGTCTTCTGCGCGGGCACCACGGGGTACAATCTCACCTTCGATGCGCGCTATGTCTGGATGCGCCAGAAGCGCATCCAAGGTTCGCATTTCGCCAATCTGTTGCAGGCGAGCCAGGCCAACAAGCTGATGCTCGAACGCCGTCTCGATCCCTGCATGAGCGAGGTGTTTTCCTGGAGCGACATTCCGCGCGCGCACACCAAGATGTGGAAGAACGAACATCTGCCGGGAAACATGGCCGTGCTCGTCAACGCGCCGCGACCGGGCTTGCGCACGCTCGACGACGTGATCGAGGCCGGCCACGGCTGACGCGCGCCCCTGTTGCATGTGCGAAGGCGGATGCGAAGGCGGGCGACGGCGAAACGCCGCGTTCTGGCGCCTTGCGCGATCCCGCCGAACCTGCCCGAATGCGGCGGGGTAACCGCATCAGGGGGAAACCATGCGCGCGATCTTCGCGGCGGCCGCGATGCTGCTTCTTGTCGTCGTGCCGGCCGCGGCGGGGCCGGCCGAGGATTTGGCCCAGCTCCTCGAGGATTACGACGAGGACGGCCTCAGGCTCTATCCGTCGGGCGCGCTGTGGCGCGGCGAGGAGCGCTATCTCGACCGCTATGAAGAGAACCTCGCCGACGCGCATCTGGCCGAGCGCCGCGCGCTGAACGCGGCCTATCGCGCGCGGCTGGACGCCATACCGCGCGGCGGGCTTTCCTATCAGGACGGGCTTTCCCACGACATCTTCGCCTGGCAGTTGGGCGACGACGCGGACGGCTTGGCGCTTTCCGAGCGCTTCAGGCTGATCCCGCTCAATCAGTTCTACGGCGAGCATCAGAGCTTCGCGCGCGAGATGCAGTGGCAGAGCCGCTTCCCCTTCCGGACGGCGGCGCACTACGACAAGGCGGTCGCGCGCATGAACGGCTTCGCGCGCTGGATGGATCAGGCCATCGCGCGCATGCGCGAAGGCATCGCGCAAGGCGTGGTGCAGCCGCGCGTCGTCGTGGAACGCATGATCCCGCAGGTCGAGGCCCAGGCGAACAAGAGCGCGGAGGAAAGCGTCTTCTATACGCCCGTCAAGAACTTGCCCGATACGATCAAGGGCGCCGAACGCAGGCGCGTGACCGCGGCCTACGCGAAAGCGGTGGGCGATGTCGTGCTCCCGGCCTATCGGCGGCTCGCCGAATTCCTCGCCGAGGAATATTTGCCTGCGTCGCGCGGCCCCGTCGGGCTTTCCGCCATGCCCGGCGGCAAGGAGATGTATCTCTATCTCGTCAAGAGCACCACGACGACGGCGCTCACGCCCGACGAAATCCACGCCATCGGCCTCGAGGAGGTCGCGCGCATCGCCAAGGAGATGGAGCGCGTGAAGAAGGCGACGGGCTTCGAGGGGACGCTCGCCCAGTTCCGCGCGTTCCTGCGCAGCGATCCGCGCTTCAAGTTCAAGGACGAAGCCGCGGTGTTGGCCGAGTATGAACGCATCAAGGCGCAGATCATGGCCCATGTCGGCGCGCTGTTCGGCACGCTTGCCAAGACGGGGTTCGAGATCAAGTTCTTCGAGCCCTTCATCGCGCCGACCAAGGCCTCGGCCGAATACAATTCTCCGTCGGCGGACGGCGCGCGGCCGGGCATCTTCTGGGTGAATTCCTACGACCTGCCGTCGCGGCCGACCTATACGACCGAAGTGCTGGAGAGCCACGAGGCGGTGCCCGGCCATCATCAGCAGATCACCGTCGCCATCGAGAACAAGAGCTTGCCCGAGTTCCGCCGCTTCGGCGGGCCGACGGCCTATGTCGAAGGATGGGGGCTCTATTCGGAATCGCTCGGCAAGGAGCTCGGCCTCTACACCGATCCCTATCAGGATTTCGGCCGGCTCAGTTTCGACATGTGGCGCGCCTGCCGGCTGGTCGTCGACACCGGCATGCATTGGAAGGGATGGACGCGCGAACAGGCGATCCAGTATCTGCTCGACAACACTTCGCTGACCGAAACCGACGTCGTGGCCGAGATCGAACGCTATATCGCGATCCCGGGCCAGGCGCTTGCCTACAAGATCGGCCAGCTCAACTTCCTCGCGCTGCGTGCGAAGGCGGAAAAGGAACTGGGCGACAAGTTCGACATCAGGCGCTTCCACGACGCGCTGCTTCTGGACGGCGGCATGCCGATCGCGATCCTCAACGCCAAGATCGAGGGCTGGATCGCGGCGGAGAAGGCCGGCGGATAGATGCGCGCCAAACGGCTTTTCGTTCAGGTCCACAAATGGGTCGGCCTGATCGCCGCCATCCAGGTCGCTCTGTGGATGGCGAGCGGGCTGGTGATGAGCTGGTTTCCCATCGGCGAGGTGCGCGGCGAGCACAACATCCGCGCGCCGGCCGATGAAGTCGTCGCAGCGATAGATCTGGTCCCGCTCGATGCGGCCACGCGGGGCGCCGCGCTCAAGGAGGCTCTGCTCAAGAGCGTTGCTGGGCGCCCCGTTTGGCAAATCGCGTTCGCCGACGGCGCGAGCGCGCTTATCGATGCGCGCGACGGAACGCGTCTCGATCCCATCGGCGAGGATTTCGCGCGCGCGATCGCGCAGGCCGATTTCGCGGGCGAAGGATCGATCGCCGAAATCGCGCTCACGAGCAACCCCGGCATCGAATATCGCGCCGCGCTTCCGGTATGGCGGATCGTCTTCGACGACGCGGAGAAAACCCATCTCTACGTTTCGCCGCAGACAGGGCGCGTGGTCGCACGGCGCAACGCCGTGTGGCGGCTCTACGATTTCTTCTGGATGCTTCACATCATGGATTACGAGGCGCGAGAGGATTTCAACCATCCCGCGATCATCGGCTTCGGGGCACTGGGACTCTTCCTCGCCCTCTCGGGAGCCGGGCTTCTGTGGTGGAGCGTGCTAAGGCCGCTCGTCCGGCGGCGCAAACAGGGTGCGGAGGGCGACGGGCTGGGCTAGGGTTGCACTGCAACAGAAATCGAGCTGCCGTTTTCCGCCCATGTCGCCGAGTTCCGCTCTCCTGCCGCCCCACCTGATCGCCCGTTGCGAGGAGGCCGCGCTTGCGGCCGAAGGCCTGCTCGTCGCGGCCAAGGCGCGGCTGCGCGGCCGTCTGGGCACGGAGGGCCGCGTGGGGGCCGCCGCGCTCGACCGCGAGCAGCACGCCGCCCATGGCCTCGCCTGGCTCGCGACCTATGTCGAGGCGTTGCGCCAGATGACGCGCTGGGCGCGCGCGCTCGAGCATGAAAAACGCTTCGGCGCGCTCGAACAGGCGATCCTGCTGGCGGCCTTCGGCGAATATCTCGCCCAGATCGCGGGTGGCATCCCGATGAGCCAGGGCGAGTTCGCGCGCGCCCACGATCTCGGCCTCGACGACGACGATCTGGTCGCGTTCCGCGGCGAAACGATTCCCGAGCTGATCGCACTTGGCAGTTCGCAAGCCACACGCGACGCCATCGCCGATCATCTCGCCGCGCATCCGAACGCGATCACCTTCGGCGATCCGGGCCTCGACGAGACGATGAATCTGGTCCGCGAGGAGTTCTATCGATTCAGTCAGGATAAGATCGCGCCTCACGCCCATGGCTGGCATATGCGCGACGAATTGATTCCACTCGACGTGATCGCCCAGATGGGCGCGCTCGGCGTGTTCGGCCTCACGGTTCCCGAAGCCTATGGCGGCGCGGGGCTCGGCAAGACCGCGATGTGCGTCGTCTCGGAGGAGCTCTCCCGCGCCTATATCGGGGTCGGCTCGCTCGGCACGCGCTCGGAAATCGCGGCCGAGCTGATCCTGACCGGGGGCACCAAGGATCAACGCGGTCATTGGCTTTCCAGGATCGCGAGCGGGAGCATCCTTCCGACCGCGGTCTTCACCGAACCCAATACGGGATCGGATTTGGGTTCGCTCGGCGCGCGCGCCGTGAAGGAAGGCGACGTCTACAGGGTCTACGGCAACAAGACCTGGATCACCCATGCCGCGCGCGCCGACATGATGACGCTGCTCGCGCGCACGAACCCGGACGAGAAGGGCTATCGCGGTCTTTCCATGTTCCTGGCCGAGAAACCGCGCGGCGACGCGGCCGACCTGTTCCCGGTCAAGGGGATGAGCGGCGGCGAGATTGCCGTGCTCGGCTATCGCGGCATGAAGGAATACGAGATCGGCTTCGACGGCTTCGAAATCCCGGCTGCGAACCTTCTCGGCCGCGAGGAAGGCCAGGGTTTCAAGCAGCTCATGCAGACGTTCGAATCGGCGCGCATCCAGACCGCGGCGCGCGCCGTGGGCGTGGCGCAATCGGCACTCGATCTCGGGCTACGCTACGCGCTGGAACGCCGGCAATTCGGTCGCGCGATCATCGGTTTCCCGCGCGTGCGCAACAAGCTGGCCGCCATGACGGTCGAAATCGCGATCGCCCGCCAGCTCGCCTATTTCGCCGCGCGCGAAAAGGACGCCGGCCGGCGCTGCGATCTCGAGGCCGGCATGGCGAAACTGCTCGCCGCGCGCGTGGCCTGGGCGGCGGCCGACAACGCCGTGCAAATCCACGGCGGCAACGGCTTCGCGCTCGAGTACCCGGTGAGCCGTGTGCTGTGCGACGCGCGCATCCTCAATATTTTCGAAGGCGCGGCCGAAATCCAGGCTCAGGTCATTGCGCGGCGCCTGCTAGACGATTCAAACTGAGCGCGATGAGTGAACCGCATCCCATCGACGATCTCTTCGCTCTGATCGATGCGCGCAGGAGCGCCGATCCGCAGGAGTCGCACACGGCCAAGCTGCTTTCGCAGGGCCGGCTCAAATGCGCGAAGAAGATGGGCGAGGAGGCGGTCGAGACCGCGCTTGCCGCCGTGGCCGAGGACAAGGCGGCGCTCGCCGCCGAATCGGCGGATTTGCTCTATCACCTTCTCGTTTTGTGGGCGGCGTGCGAGGTCAAACCGGCGGATGTCTACGCGGCCCTGGCCGAACGGCGAGGGCGCTCGGGCCTCGCGGAGAAGGCTTCGCGCAAGAGCGAACCCTGATCAGTTCGAACTGGCGTCGTCGGCGAGCGCTTTGACGAGATCGAGGATGCGCTTGCGAATCCTGGATTCCTTGATGCGCATGAAGGCAAGGCTGAGCTGCAGCCCTTCGCCGCTGGAGATGAATTCCATCACGGGCGGCGCATCGGCGTCGGCGAAGCCGCGCGGCGACTTCGTGGTGATGCCGCGCTCGACGTCTTCGTAGAAATAGCTCACCGGCACGTTGAGGATGTCGGAGATTTCGAACAGGCGGCCCGCGCCGATGCGGTTCACGCCCTTTTCGTATTTTTGGACCTGTTGAAATGTTAGCCCCAAAAGCTCGCCCAGCCGTTCCTGGCTCATACCGACGAGCATGCGCCTCAGCCGCACGCGAGTGCCGACATGCGCGTCGATGGGGTTGGCCTGTTTTTTTGTCACGGCTTGCGTATACCCTTGTTAGAAATTTTGATAACTCGCAGGCTCTATCAGGATGACAGACGCGTCAAGCTGGATCGCCGCGGTCGCGCCAGCCAAACTGCCGCACTTAAACAGAAAACCAACAACCCGATGAACACCACTGTATGGTAAACGGCAAAAGCCGTCATCTTCAACGCGACCGGCAGTTTCGCGTCCAACGCGCCGACGGCGCCAAGTTCTAGTTTTACGCGCAATCGGCCATTCCCATCGATGACGGCCGAAATACCAGTATTTGCAACACGAATGATCGGCAATCCTTCCTCGATTGCACGCACGCGCGCGGTCAAAAGATGTTGAGCGGGTCCGGCCCATGGTCCGAACCAGGAATCGTCGGTCACGTTGAGAAGCCATTGCGGGCGCGGCTGGGCCGTCACGTCGGCCGGGAAGATCGCCTCGTAGCAGATGAGCGGCCCCATCGGCGGCGCGCCCGGCACGTCGAGCGTGGCGCGTCCCGGGCCGGGCGTGAACCCGCCGGGCCCGCCGACGATCTTGGTGATGCCGACCGCGTCGAGGAGCGACTGGAACGGCAAATATTCGCCGAAGGGAACGAGATGGGCCTTGTCATAGCTCGCCAGCAGGCGCGCGCCCGAGCCGAACACATAGAAGCCGTTCATCACGCGCACGTCGCCGCCGTCGCGTGTGATGCGTACCGCACCCGTCATCAGGATGCGCGACGGGCGCGTCAACGCGGCGATGTCCGCCATCGCACGCGGTTCGCGCGCGAGCAGAAAGGGAGGTGCGGCTTCGGGCCAGATGATATGCGTCGGTTCTTCCCCCGCATTCATGCGCGAAAGATCGACGAGGCGCCGCCAATTGCGCTCGCGAAGTTCCGGCCGGTATTTTTCGTCTTGCGGGACGCCGGGCTGCACGAGGCGAAGGCGGACTCCAGGAACCTCGGAATCGTCGGCCGCGCTTAGCCGCAACGCGCCGCCCGCCCCGATCAGCAGAAAGGCGCCCGCGCATGCCGCCGGCAACCACCACCGCCGCATGCCGGCCGTATCGCGCGCCAGGCATGCGAGCGATCCGCCGAAGAGAAGCGTCAGCATCGAAAGCCCGTAGGCGCCGATGAAGGCTGTGCTCTGCAGGAGCTCGAGCGACGCGCCCCAGCCATAGGCGGGCAGGTTCCAGGGAAAGCCCGTCAGCACGTGGCCGCGCAGCCATTCGGCCAGTCCGAAAAGGGCCGCGAACAGGAAGATGCGCGCCGCGCCATGGGGCCAGAAACGCGCCGCCAGCGCCGCCGCCGCCGCGGGGAAGAGCGCGAGCCCGCCTGGAAAAAGCAGAGCCACGAACGGAAGCTGCCAGGCATGGGCGTCGGGATCGACCATGAACGCGTAGCCGATCCAATGCAGGCCCACCAGAAAATGGCCGAAGCCGAAGGCCCATCCGGCCCAGGCCGCCGCACGAACGGCGCGCGGTCCCTGCGCGGCGCCGTCAAGCAGAAGGACGAGAACCCCATAGCCCAGGAGAAGCAGCGGGAAGACGAAGAGCGGCGCGAAAGCAAGGCTTGCCAGCGCGCCGGCCGCGAATGCCGCCGCCATGCGCCGCCAGCCGCCAAGACCGCGCAGATATGCCGCCGTTTGATCGAACAGCTTCACCGCGGATCAGCGCGCCGCCGCGTCTTTGCGTGCGGCGTCCGCGACGCGCGCAGCCGGCGGCCGGATTCTGAGGCGCCCGACGCGTCTGGGATCGGCTTCGAGAATTTCGAACTCGAACCCCGCCGGGTGGAACACGATCTCGCCGCGTACCGGCACGCGGCCCACCAGCGAGACGACCAGGCCCCCCAACGTGTCGACGTCTTCCTCGGGGTTGACGGGATACAGATCGAGCCCCGTGCGCGCGCGGAAATCGTCGAGGTCGGCGCGCGCGTCGGCGTCGAAGCCGCCGTCGGAACGCGCCTGGATTCGCGGCGCCTCGTCGGTGTCGTGCTCGTCGTCGATATCGCCGACGATGATCTCGACGAGATCCTCGATCGAGACGAGCCCGTCCGTGCCGCCATATTCGTCGACCACGAGCGCCAGATGGATGCGCGTCGTCTGCATCTTGCGCAGAAGGTCGAACGCGGGCATGGACGGCGGCACGAACAAGACGTCGCGCTTGAGCTTCACGATGGGCACTTCGGGCCAGCGCAACAGACCGTCCGGGCCGATTTCGACAAGCCCGACGACATCCTTGATGTGCACCATGCCGATCGGATCGTCGAGCGTCTCGCGATAGAGCGGAAGGCGCGAATGCTGGGCCTCGCGGAACACGGTGACCAGCTCGCAAAGCGGCGCGCGCTCTTCCACCGCGACGATGTCGGCGCGCGGGACCATCACGTCGTGGACGGGAAGCGCGCCGAAACGCAGCAGATTGCCGAGCATCAGGCGCTCCTGCGGCTTGAGCTCGACGTCCTCGCGCGCGCTTTCCTCGATCACTTCGGCGATGCTCTCGCCGATGGCGGAACTCGAACGCAGGCTCTTGAGCGCGCTGGCGAGGCGCTGGCCGACACGCGACAGAAGCGGGCGCGGTTCGTCGGTCGTCTCTATCGCGGCGGTCGTGGAACCGGATGGGTCGGGATCGGGCATCGTCTCGGCGATCGTATCAGGCGGCGCGCGCGGAGGACACCGCATAGGGATCGGAGATGCCGAGCGGGGCCAGAATGCGGGCTTCCAGGCGCTCCATGGCCTCGGCCGTACCGGCCTCGGCGTGATCGTGGCCGAGCAGATGCAGGACGCCGTGCACGGCCAGATGGGCCGCGTGATCGGCCATGGTCTTGCCTTGCGCGCGCGCGTCGGCGAGGGCCACGTCATAGGCGATCGCGATATCGCCGAGATAATCGCTCTTTCCGTCGCCCGGAAAGGAGAGCACGTCGGTCGCCCGGTTCTTGCCGCGGAAGGTCTTGTTGAGTTCGCGGAGCTTTTCGGCGCCCGTCAGAAGAAGCGTGAGCGCGGCGGCGTCTTGCCCGCCTTCGCCAAGCGCGCGCCGCACGGCGCGACGCATCAGGGGACGCAGCCCCGGCGCGCGCCAGCGCGTATCTTCCAGGACGAAGACGAGGCGCGAACCGCGTCGCGCGATTTTTCGCGGCCGAGCCGGAGTCATTCCCGATCCTTCCGCGGGCTTCGCGACTCGCGCCGCGTGCCGGGTTTCATGGTCTGCGCATTATAGGCGCCGACGATCCGCGTGACGAGGGGATGACGCACGACGTCGGCCTCGGTGAAGCGCGAGACGGCCACGCCTTCGAGGCCCGCGAGAATGCGGAGCGCCTCGTCCAGCCCGGCCGGCCCGTTCGGAAGATCGCTTTGCGAGGGATCCCCGGTCACCACCATGCGCGAATCCTCGCCGAGCCGGGTCAGGCACATCTTCATCTGCGCCGAGGTGCAGTTCTGCGCCTCGTCCAGGATGACGAAGGCGTGTGCCAGCGTGCGCCCGCGCATGAAGGCGAGCGGCGCCACCTCGATGACGCCCGATTCCATCAGCTTCAGGCATTGCTCGCCCATCGTGCCGAACAGCGCGTCGTAAAGCGGGCGCAGATAGGGATCGATCTTCTCCTTGAGATCGCCCGGCAGGAAACCCAGTTTTTCGCCCGCTTCGAGCGCGGGACGCGAGAGGATCACGCGCTCGACGCGCCGTTCGAGAAGCAGATGCGCGCCGAAGGCGGCGGCGAGATAGGTCTTGCCGGTGCCGGCGGGACCGATGCCGAAGACGAGTTCGTGCGTGCGCATCAGATCGAGATAGGCCCCCTGTGCCGGCGAGCGCGCGCGCACGAGGCGGTTGGCCGCGGTCTTGATCGACGCGGTTCCGAATTCCTTGGCAAGCGGGTCGTGCGGCTCGCGCGCGGCAAAGCGGAGCTCCGCGTCCACGTCGGCGGGTCCGATCTCGTCGCCGGCCGCGAGCCGCGCATAAAGCGCGCGTAGCACGGATGCCGCGCGTTCGCGGGGCCCGCGTTCGCCTTCGACGGCGATGAGGTTTCCGCGCGTCGCGATGCGCACGCCGAGTTTTTGTTCGATGCGCGCGAAATACCGGCCATGCTCGCCCGAGAGCGCGGGAAGATGACGGTTCTCGGCGAATTCGAGCGTCAGCTGTTCGCGCGCGGGCGGGGTTACGGAGCGGGCGGAACGCGGCTTCGTCAATGGAGCGCCACCTCGCGCGCGGCGCGCATTGCCGGACGCAAATCGCCGAGCGCGCCTTTCAAACTGTTGGGCTGCACGGCTTCGATCGCGACGTCGCGGATCGTGCCGATCAGGTGGGCCGCGCCCGCGACGTGGACCGGCTGGAGATAGGGGCTGCGGCCGATCGCCTGCCCCGGCTTGCGGCCCGGCTTCTCGAAGAGAACCGAAAGCGTACGCCCCGCCATCCTCGCGTTGAAGTGCGCCTGCTGCCGCGAAAGCAGGCTCTGCAGGATTTCCAGCCGCGCGGCCTTCACGTCTTCGGCGACCTGATGCGGTGCCGCCGCGGCGGGCGTGCCCGGGCGCGCGCTGTATTTGAAGGAGAAGGCCTGCGCGTAATCGACGACACGCACGAGCGCGAGCGTGGCCTCGAAATCTGCGTCGGTTTCGCCGGGAAAGCCCACGATGAAATCGGAGGACAGCGCGATGTCGGGGCGCGCGGCCCGGATGCGCGCGACGAGCTTGAGATAGTCTTCCGCGCCATGCTGGCGGTTCATCGCCCGGAGCACGCGGTCCGAACCCGACTGCACGGGGAGGTGCAGATAGGGCATGAGCTTTTCCTCTTGCGCATGCGCCGCGATCAGATCGTCGCCCATGTCGCGCGGATGGCTCGTCGTGTAGCGCAGACGTTCGAGCCCGCCGATGCGCGCGAGGCGCCCGAGAAGCCGCGCCAAGCTCCAGGTCTCGCCGTCCGGACCGGGCCCGCCATAGGCGTTGACGTTCTGGCCCAGCAGCGTGATCTCGCGCACGCCGCGCGACGCCAGACGCCGCGCCTCGGCTTCGATCTGGGTCACGGGGCGCGAGAATTCGCTTCCCCGCGTGTAGGGTACGACGCAGAACGTACAGAACTTGTCGCAGCCTTCCTGCACAGTCAGGAACGCGGTGACGCCCGCCAACGCCGTGTGCTCCGGCAGCGCGTCGAATTTCTCTTCCGCCGGAAAATCGGTTTCGAGCGCGTGCCCAGCGCCGCGCGCGATGCGCGCGATCATCTCGGGCAGGCGATGATAGGATTGCGGGCCCACCACGATGTCGATCGCGGGTTGGCGCGCGAGCATTTCGCGCCCCTCGGCTTGCGCCACGCAGCCCGCGACCGCGATCAGCATGGGCGCGCCCGCCTGCGCCTTGCGGTCCTTGAGCCGCCTCAGACGGCCGAGTTCGGAATAGACCTTTTCGGCCGCCTTTTCGCGGATATGACAGGTGTTGAGGATCACGATGTCGGCATCTTGGGCCGTCTGCGTCTGTGCAAAGCCGAGCGGCGCCAGGAGATCCGCCATGCGCGCGGAATCATAGACGTTCATCTGGCAGCCATAGGTCTTGATGAAGAGCTTCTTCGTCATTGGCCCATCATGTCCGTCCGCGCGCCCGGGAGATTTGCCTTATTTGCCGACATCCTGGTCAAGGCAGGCATCGCTCACGCCGCGGCTTCGCCGGCCGATCCGGCTTGCGGGATCTCGTCCTCGAACGGCTCGTCGTCCTGCACCGGCGGCGGTGCGCGATGGATGCCGGCCAGCGCGCGCGCTACGCCCCGGCGTACCGTCGTTTCCGCGATCTGCGCAAGCTGCTTGCGGCCGCCGGCGGCATCGATGGTAAGCGGTTCGTGGAATTCCACCACCACGTCGATGGGACCCGTGGCGAGCGCCTCCCAAAGATGCGGCACAAGATCCATGTCGCCATACCAGGCGAAGAAGGGCCGGTTCTCGCGCCCCATCGGCATGCCGTGCAAGGCGACATAGGCGATGGATACGGGCTGCACCGGCACGTGGTGCGCGACGGCGTTGCTGCCCACCGGTATCTCGGCCGCCGAGAGCAGCGCGCTCTTGAAGGTGAGCACGCGATTGCCGTCGCTCGAGGTTCCTTCGGGAAAGAGAACGAGCGCGTCGCCTGCGAGGATGCGTTCGCGAATCTGATCGCGATCGGAGGCGGTGTTGGATCGCCGGTTGCGATCGACGAAGACGGTCTGCTGGAGCTTGGCAAGCATGCCGAAGAACGGCCATGTCGCGACTTCGCTCTTGGCGACGAAGGACGCGCGCACGATCCCCGAGAGGATCGGCATGTCGAGCCACGACGCATGGTTGGACGCCATCAGCACGCCGCGATCCTGCACCGGCGTACCCAGCACTTTGATGCGGATGCCGAAGATGCGGCAGATGAAGGCGTGATAGATCAGCGGCAGGCGGTAGCGGTAGGGCAGGCGAAATTGCACGGCCGCCCATTGCAGCGGGATGGTGACGAGCGTCGCCAAAAGGAAGATGGCGAGGATTCCGCCCGCGCGGAGACTTTCCATCCCATTCATCCCGCGCGGCGACCCGACTTCTTGTCCTTCGGCACGCCATAGAGTTCCAGCCGGTGGTCGACCAGATCGAAGCCGAGTTCTTCGGCCACGCGCCTCTGGAGTTTTTCGATCTCCTCGTTGCGGAACTCGACCACCTGGCCGGTCGACAGATCGATCAGATGGTCGTGATGGATTTCGCTGGCTTCCTCGTAGCGCGAACGGCCGTCGCGGAAATCGTGGCGTTCGAGAATGCCGGCGTCCTCGAAGAGCTTCACCGTGCGATAGACGGTCGCGATCGAGATGCGCGGATCGACAGCGGAGGCCCGGCGGTAGAGTTCCTCGGCATCCGGATGGTCGGCCGCGGCCGACAGCACGCGCGCGATGACGCGGCGCTGTTCGGTCATTCTCAGGCCCTTGTCGTTGCAGAGCTGTTCGATCCGGTTCACGCGCGCGTCTCCAGGCCGAGGGGGCTTTACTCTAGTCGAGTCCGGTGTCATCTCCCAAGGGCAGATCGGCTCTCAAGACCAGCGCATCCTCGCTATTTCCATAATAGCGTGGTCTTTGGCCGACTTCGCGAAACCCGAGGCCGGCATAGAAATGCCGCGCCGGCAGGTTGCCGGCGCCAACCTCGAGAAAGATCATGCGCGCCCCCCGCGCACGCGCGTCCCGCATGGCTCTTGCCGCGAGCGCACGGGCCAGGCCGCGCCTACGCCAGGAAATTTCCGTACCAAGTGTAAGGAATTCGCATTCGCCGCCCGCCGCCCGCGCGAGCAGAAACGCGCGCGGCGCCCCGCCGGCCTCGGCAACGAGCGCGAACGCGCCGGGCGTGGCGAGAAGCCGGGCGAAGGCATCGGCCGTCCAGGCCGCCTCGAAACTCGCCCCGTGCAGGCGGGCCAGGCATTCGAGATCGTCGAGCCCGGCCTGCCGAATGAATGCTTCGCCGTTCACGGCCGCGCGGCCGGAAGCTTCGCGTCGGGCGCGCGAAGATAGAGCGGGCGCGGCGGTGTTTCGCCGGCGGGAGCATCCACGCCCAGCCGCGCCACGAAGACGGCGTCGGGATTGCGCACGCCGGAATCCGTCGCGGCCACACCGCGCGCAGCAAGTGCTGCCGACATCGCTTCGGCCGCGCTGCCCGCGAGCGCGACCGGAGAGACAGTCATCGCGGCGAGTACGTCGAGGGCCCGGTCGAACGAAAGGAGCGCGGGCGCGAGCCGCGTTTCCCCGCCGGCGCCGCGCGCGCCGAGGTAAACCTCGCCGCGGCGCGCATCGACGATCGCGGCCGCGAGCGGCGCGGATTCGTGCGCGAGGGCCTCGGCCGCCATGGCGTCGAGCGAAGCGACGCCCGCGAGCGGACGCCCAATCGCGAGCGCGAGGCCGCGCATGAAGGCGAGCCCCACCCGCGTGCCCGTGAACGTGCCCGGACCGATGGTGACGGCAAGCCGGTCGATCGCGCCCATGCCAAGGGCTGCTTCGCGCATCACGACATCGACCATCGGGGCCAGCGCTTCGGCGTGGCCGCGCGCCATCGCGGCGTGACGCTTCGCAAGCACTTTTCCGTCTTCCACCAAAGCCACGGAACACGCGCCGAGCGCGGTATCGACAGCCAGGATTTTCAAGACGGCATCTTCAAGTCAGAGAATCGTGCAGGCGTCGTCGAAGGAGAGCCGCGGGCTGCGCGCGAACAGCCCGTCGGGATCGCCGCGGCCAATATTGCACAGGAAGTTCGACTTGACCTGCGTACCCGCGAAGAACGCGCGATCGACGCCGGCGTTGTCGAAGCCCGACATGGGCCCGCAATCGAGCCCGACCGCGCGCGCGGCAATGATGAAATAGGCGCCTTGCAGCGAGCCGTTGCGGAACGCCGTGGTCTCGGCGTGCTGGGGATCGGCGAACCAGGTCTTGGCGTCGGGAGCGTGCGGAAACAATTCGGGCAGCCGCTCGGCGAAGGCCAGATCGTGGCCGACGATCGCGGTTGCCGGTGCCGCCATCGTTTTCTCGGCATTGCCGGGCATCAGAAACGGCTTGAGGCGTTCCTTCGCCGCCTTCGTCACGACGAACACAATCCGTGCGGGGCTGCAATTCGCGCTCGTCGGTCCCCAGCGCATGAGGTCGTAGACCGCCATCAGCATCTGCGGCGTGACCGCGTCGGCGCGCCATTTGTTGTGCGTGCGCGCCGTGCGGAAGATGACGTCGAGCGCTTCGTCGTTGATGGCGTGGGACATGGGCGGCGGCTCCGGCGGGTTGCGGCGCGTCCTGCTTCTCGTGTGGCGGACGTTCCAATGGAATCTGGCTGTCATTCCCGGCCGAGCGATGCGCACGCATCGCGAGGGGAAGGGAACCCAGGTCTTCCCGGAGAACCCTGGGTCCCCTTCCCTCGGCGCTTCGCGCCTCGCCGCGGATGACAATGTGGTTTTACGCGAACGTCCAATGCTCTAGCAACGCGCGGCGCG
>Ga0326597_10003002_pt1 | contig 24681 bp, 21 predicted proteins | sample RVTome_12_FD_203789 | JGI IMG/M metagenome (GOLD analysis project Ga0326597, IMG submission 203789) | Soil microbial communities from uranium-contaminated site in the Upper Colorado River Basin, Wyoming, United States - RVT100D185 | ecosystem: Environmental > Terrestrial > Soil > Contaminated >... | reverse complement strand
AGGAATTATCAAAAATATTGATTATGTGCAGGCAAACGCCGAACATTTGCCGGTTCCTGACAACAGCTTTGATTGTGTCAGTATTGCGTTTGGTCTGCGCAACGTGACAGATAAACAGACTGCACTCCGGTCGATGTATGAAAAGACCAGATACGGCGGATGCATGATTATCCTGGAGTTTTCCAGGATGGTATTGCCCGGACTCATGCGATTATATGACGCTTATTCCTTCAAGATTATTCCCTGGCTGGGCAAGGTCGTCGCAGATGACGAGGAGAGTTACCGCTATCTGGTTGAATCCATCCGCATGCATCCGGATCAGGAAACCTTGAAACACATGATTGAAGACGCCGGTTTTACCAGGGTGAACTATTACAATCTGTCCGGTGGTATCGTTGCCGTACACAAGGCATACAAGCTATAAGAAGCGATGGCAAAAGAATTCATCGAAAATATTGAAAAACTTCTGAATCGCATATTGCAGCAGGATGAGGCAATGCTGAGTGCAATTGGCGAACTCACCGGCAAGGTGATTGCCATAGAAATCATCGGCCTTAATCATGTAATTTATCTTCAGTTTTATGCGGCAGGGATCACGATAAGGAAAGAATGTGCCGGTAAAGTGGATGTCACAATAAAGGGAAGACCCGTCACCCTGCTGGTCATGTTATTTACGCGTGAAGAAAACACAACGCCACGTGACATGGAGATCATCGGTGACGCCGGGCTGGCACAACGATTTCAGTCAATAATGAAAAACATGGAAATTGACTGGGAAGAATATCTGTCTCACTGGATGGGTGATACCCTGGCACATAAACTTGGTAATCTGTTCAGGGACGTACATGAATATGTGAAAGAAACAAAAAACACTATCGGTATGGATATCAGTGAATATCTAAGATATGAAAAGGAGATACTCACTGATCAATCCGAAGTTGACGAGTTTATTGCTGCTGTTGATTTTATTCGCAATGATGTGGAAAGGCTCAGGCAACGTATCACAAGACTGGAAGGAAAAATGGTCTAAAACCTCAGGTCCCATGGTCAAGTTCGGCGAATTATTCAGACTGCTCAGCATACAGCGTATTCTCATCCGCCATGGCCTGGATGAGATCGTATTTGCCACCCATCTGTTCAGACCGATCCGGTTTTTATTTTATTTATTGCCCTGGAACTGGTTTCGCCGCAATCATGGACCGCGCGCGGACCGTTTGCGCCAGGTACTGGAAGATCTTGGCCCGGTCTTTGTGAAATTCGGGCAATTGTTATCAACGCGCCGCGATATGTTGCCGGAGGATATCGCAGACGAGTTTGCAAAACTGCAGGACAATGTCCCGCCGTTCCCGGGTAGTGAAGCACGCCGCATCATCGAAAAATCATTTGCACAGCCGATTAATGAGATCTTTCTGGATTTTGATGAAACACCCCTTGCCTCCGCCTCGATAGCACAGGTGCATGCTGCAAAACTCAAAGACGGCAGGGAGATGATAGTCAAGGTGGTACGGCCGGATATTGAAAAAGTCATACGTCGTGATCTTGGACTCATGTATTTTCTTGCGGACAAGGCCGAGCGATATTCGGAAGATGGCCGGCGTCTTCGCCCGACGAATGTAGTCTCTGAATTTCATAAAACAATTATGGGCGAGCTCGATCTCTTGCGTGAGGCGGCGAACGCCTCGCAGTTACGCAGGAATTTTGCCGATTCAGACAAGCTCTATGTGCCTGAAGTAGACTGGAGGCTTACCCGGAAAAATGTCATGGTCATGGAGCGCATCTCCGGTATACCGGTTAGTGATATCAAGGGTTTGCAGGCCGCGGGGGTTGACCTCAAGTGGCTGGCGGAGGCGGGTGTTGAGATCTTTTTCACGCAGGTCTTTCGTGACAGCTTCTTTCATGCCGATATGCATCCGGGCAATATTTTTGTTGCGAAAACCATCCCCGATCAACCACCGCGCGTGATGGTGGTGGATTTCGGCATCATGAGTTCCCTGAGTGAATTTGATCAGCGCTATCTCGCCGAGAATTTTCTCGCCTTTTTAAACCGCAATTATCAGCGCGTGGCTGTATTGCATGTAGAGTCCGGCTGGGTGCCGCAGGGGACACGTGTGGATGAATTTGAATCCGCGATACGTACGGTATGTGAACCCCTGTTTGACCGGCCGTTGCGCGAGATCTCATTCGGCACTTTGTTGTTGCGTTTGTTTCAAACAGCGCGGCGTTTCGGCATGGTGATCATGCCGCAACTTCTGCTGTTACAAAAGACGCTGGTCAATATTGAAGGGCTGGGACGGCAACTCTATCCTGATTTGGATATCTGGAAAACGGCGCGCCCATTGCTTGAACGCTGGATGAGCGATCGAGTCGGATTTCGCGGCCTGATAAAAGGAACGAAAGAGAATTTGCCACACTGGCTCGATCGTCTGCCGGAACTGCCCAACAAGACCATCGATCTTATTGAACGCTTGCGTGATGGCCGGATCCAGATTGAATGGAAATCACAGGAGATTGAAAAGCTGCGTAATGAAGTGCGTTTGAGCAATCAACGCACGGTGCTGGCCGTGATCGGTTCAACCTTTATCATCTGCGCGGCGGTGATCTATGGTCTGGATGGATATTCACCCGTCATGGTGAGTGGCGCTCCGTGGCTCACCTGGGTATTTGGGACGATTGGATTAGGGTTATTGGTTTTTTCAATGGGAGATTAAAAAACCGGTGATTAGTGATTGGTAACTGGTTATTGGTAACCAATCACTAATTACGAATTACCGATCACTGGTTCTTGCGCTACTGCGGCCTCGCATCATGGCTAGGCACAAGGGGAATAAAAAAATTCAATCCTTGATTGGTTCAATGCTTTCGATCTTCCGTTTTACATCCATCGGATCATCAATTCTGTTAAATACCAGATCGCTGATACCTTTGCCGGTGACTTTAACAGTGCCGAAGCCAAGAATTCTTGCCATGACACCCTGTTCGATCTCCACAGTTTCAATGGAAGATATCTTAATTTCATCGGAATGACGGCTGATGATCCCGGTCTTGAGTATTACCCGTTTATTGGTCACCCCCATTTCGGTATTGCGGAGTTTGAGCCATTCCCATATCGCAAGGGGAATCGTTATTACGAAAATAATCCAGAGAATCATGGGCAGTTTTGCAATCCAATGCAGGTCAAAGATGGCCCGAATTTCTTCGCCGGTAGAGAGGGATTCTTCGATGTAGGACATGGGAGTTCCTTTTGTTATTCGGAAGTATATTAACTTCCTATTTCTTTTTCACAAAGATTTCGCCTTGCCCGGCGAGTGACTTCTTTTTAAAAAGAAGTCACCAAGAAAACTTTCTCCGGGTGCCTTGGTTTGCGACTTCCCTCATTGTTCGTTGCGCTGACGCGCCGCTCAGATTCGCATCCCTGCTCAGCTGAGCTGAAAATTACATCCATGTAATTTTCGCGCTATCGCTGCCTCACAATTCGGCAAGGCACACGGAGGAGAAAATAAATAACTTCTCTTTCTCTTTTGTGTTTAATGAGCCTGCAATCTGTTATAGAGATATGTACAAAATCTCTCTACAAATATTAGAAACGTGCCCAATGTTGAAAACATCCAAAACAACCATTTATTCCATTCCTCAGGAGAAGTATTTCCTTCCATTGTGACAATAGACGATCCCCAACCAAGTCTTCCTACGCCTGCGATAAGGAGTAATGATGTACCAATAACTGCCGTAATAAGTCTATTTTTAACAGTCATAAAATACGGATATTTGTTGATAATTGTTTTTGCCACGATCCAAGCCATAATACCTCAGCAAAAACTATTATTGCTGTTACAAAATAAGAACAAAATACGTTAATCATTTTTAATACTGAAATTACGTTAGAGTTATTTTATGGCCTAACTAAGGCTGTTTCGACTTCGATGCGCTTTTCCTTTCCAACCAATGTTTCGATGAGGGTGAGGGCGAAGTCCATGGCGGTGCCGGGGCCGCGCGAGGTGATCACATTACCGTCTTTGACGACGGGTTCATTACTGATTTCAGTATTCGGTAAATCCATTGTATCGAGGAAGCCGGGATAGCCTGTTGCTTTCTTGCCATCCAGTATGCCGGCGTTGGCGAATACTTTGGGTGCGGCGCAGATGGCGGCAGTGTATTTTTTACTATTGGCCATTTTCCTGAGAAGTGCCTTGATGCGTGGATCGTTATCGAGATGATCGGCGCCAGGGAGTCCGCCCGGCAGGACGACCATGTCGTATTCCTGTTTTAATGCAGTATCGAGGTCGGTATCGGGAACAAGTTTGACGCCGCGGCTTGCAATGACGGGTTGTTTATCCAGCCCTGCCGTCGTAACCTCGATCTTCGCGCGGCGCAGAAGATCAATGATGGTAACGGCCTCCAGTTCCTCACAGCCCTGCGCTAAGGGTACAAGTACTTTCGCCATGATAGTTTACCCAGTTTTTCAACCTGCGCCCTTTTTCAGTATTGCCAGACCTTTTAATACATTCAACGCCTGGTAAAGTTCGTAATCTGAGGTGGACAGGGCCACTTTATTCTCTGCATCCTCCACTTCTTGCAGTTCCGGATCGCCCGTTGTAACAGGTTCATCCGTGACGGGTTCATCAGTCACCTGGCCGTTCTCCAGATGACCGCTCAGATGGGCTTCCTTGATGATGGTGTCATCTTCAGTATCAGCCTTGGCAACGGTTACCTTGTCAATGACGATATCCGGGGTGATGCCTGAGGCCTGAATGGATCGTCCATTAGGTGTGTAATAACGCGCCGTGGTCAGTTTGACCGCGGCTTCATTGGTCATGGGCAGGATCGTCTGGACCGATCCTTTACCAAAGGTCTTCTCACCCATAATGACCGCCCGTTGATGATCCTGTAAGGCGCCCGCAACGATCTCCGATGCCGATGCTGAACCGCTATTTACCAGTACGACGATGGGACCATTATCGAAAACATCAGTGGGTTTTGCATTAAATTTTAATTGGGAATCCTTGACACGCCCTTCGGTATAAACAATTAACCCTTTGTCCAGAAACAGATCAGAGACGTCCACTGCAGCACTCAGTACGCCACCCGGATTATTGCGCAGATCAAGGATGATGCCCTTCAGATCATTATTATTTTCCTGTTTCAGTTTATCCAGTTCCTTGTTCAGGTCTTCAGCGGTGTGGGCCTGGAAGTGTGATATACGCAGATAACCGTAACCCGGTTCCAGGGTATTCGACCGGACACTTACCACCTTGATGACATCACGCGTGATTGTGAACTTGAGTGGTTTGTTTTCGCCGTCGCGCACCACAGTCAGCGTTATATCCGTGCCCGGTTTGCCGCGCATGAGTTTAACGGCGTCATCCAGGGACATGCCTTTAACCGGGGTTTCATCCAGGCGAATAATAAGATCACCTGCCTTGATGCCGGCGCGTTGTGCAGGTGTATCGTCGATAGGCGAGATGACTTTGACAAAGCCGTCTTCAAGGCCAACCTCGATTCCGAGACCGCCAAACTCGCCTGTGGTTCCTTCCTGCAGGTCCTTGTAGGAGTCTTTATCAAGATAGGCGGAATGAGGATCAAGTCCGGCCAGCATGCCGCGAATTGCATCTTCCAGCAGCTTTCGATCTTCGACGGGTTCTACATAATCATTCTTGATCTTGGAAAATACCTCAGTGAATGTACGGAGTTCATCCAGCGGCAGCCCTTCAGCACTGGTATTTTCAAGGGTATTGGCCTCATTCTGGCCGATGGCGATTTGCAGCCCGAGGCCGAGCAGCAACAATAAAATGAAAAAATATCGAACAAAACTGGTCATGGTTTACTCCATTTATACATATGTGGACTATGCGGCAGAAGCGTTACAGTTGATTAACAGGCTGTAGAAAAACTACTGCGCTTGGCATAACCGCGTTGCTCGCAGGCTCAAAATGCTCATTTACTGCCGTGTAAACTGCGCTTTTTCGCCTGTTCGCGCCTTGTTCTGCCTGCGCTCGAAACATTTTTCTATAGCCTGTTAGTCCTTGCACTTGTAGTTAGTTATCTTTACCGGTTAAACGTTCATTTATATACAGGTAAGCATACAGGCGGCAGACGTGCAGTGACAAGTTCAGTCTGCTTGAGGCCTAATTTTTACACCACAGGGCAGGATTCAAAGGCTCACCGTGGTGACGGATCTCAAAATATACGCCGGGTTCCTTCTGCCCGCCGCTGTCTCCGACATAGGCTATTATTTCCCCCGCCAGTACCCAGTCTCCCGGTTTTTTTAACAGGTTCTGATTGTAGCCATAGAGACTCATATAATCATCGCCGTGGTCAAGGATGATGAGCAGTCCCATATTGCGAAACCAGTCTGCAAATATCACCTTGCCGGTATGAACTGCACGCACCTCATTGCCGGGTTCGCCGCTAATCTTCACGCCCTGCCATTTCAGGGCGGCCCCTCGGCGTATACTGCCAAAGCTGTTAAGAAGTTTACCTTTTATTGGCCAGTTAAGTTTACCCTGGAGTGTATTGAAAGGCGGGATATCTTCAAAAAAGACAATACTATCTTCACGTTTATCGAGTTCCTGTAGCAATGAAGCCAATTCCTGTTCGTGTTCCTGAAGTGACTTTAATTGCAGACCCTGTTCTGTGATGTAGTCCTGCAGGCGCACCAGAATTGCACTGCGGGATTCCCGGTAGGCCCTGATTTCTTCGCTCCTGGCGAGCTGATGTACTTTAAGTTCCTCGAGGGCGTCAGTTTCAGTCTGAATGGCTTCACGCAGTTGACTGATCAGATCTACTTTACTGCTGATGGAATAGATAGAAGAGGTGCGTGCGCGATTGTAATAATCGTAATAAGCGAGCACGCGGCCTACAAGGACCGGATCTTCCTGGTTCAGCAGCAATTTCAGATAATCACTTCGGCCGGTCATGTAGGCGGCCCGGATCTGTCCGGCCAGGTGCTGGCGCTCGGTCTCCAGTACTTTTTCCTGGCGGGCTATGGCATTATTCAATTCATCCAGTTTTAAATGTTTCAAAACGATCTGTTCTTCAAGCCCCTTCAGTTTTAACGCCTCTTTTCCGGCCGCAATCTCGTTTTTGCGTAACTGATCCTGCAATTTATCAGACTCATCGAGGGCCGCATCCAGGCCGGTTTGCACGTCCTTGATCTGACTTCGTACAGATTCAAGTTCAGCGGCCTTGTCTTCAAGGGCAGGTTTATCCCCGGCGCAGGCAGCACCGGCGGCGAACAGAAATACGAGGCGGGACGTAAACCGGAAGAGGGGTACGATTTTATTCAAGCGATTCAGATTACTTCGCAACAATGGCCTGTGCGGGTTCTTTAGCCAGCTTGAGCAACGGTTCACCGGTCATTTCTGCCGGCATATCCAGACCCATGAGATATAGCATTGTCGGCGCGATATCGGAAAGGACACCGCCGTCAGGGTTGAATTCGGCAGGACGGCCGACATAGATCATCGGCACCGGGTTGCATGTATGTGCCGTGTGTGCCTGCGATTTGATCTTTTCCGTGGTGTAGGCGCGCAATTGTTCCGCATTGCCATGATCCGCCGTAATAATAATTTCTCCACCGGTTTTACCGGCGGCTTCTATGACCCTGCCCAGACATTTGTCAATCACCTGAATTGCCTTGATGGTCGCCTGAAAGTTGCCGGAATGTCCGACCATATCTGCATTGGCATAATTACATATGATTGCATCATATTTACGGCTTGCAATGGCCTCAACCAGCTTATCGGTAATCTCCTGGGCGCTCATCTCCGGATTCTGGTCGTAAGTTGAGACATGTGGTGAGGGCACCAGGATACGATCTTCCCCCTTGAATACCTGTTCCTCGCCGCCGTTAAAGAAAAATGTGACATGTGCATATTTTTCCGTCTCGGCAATACGCAATTGCCGCAATCCCAGTTTTGCAATGTATTCACCAAATACGTTTTCCAGATGTTCCGGAGGAAACGCCACCGGGAATTCGTAATTGGCCTTATATTCGGTAAGACTGATAAAGGCCCCGAGTTTGGGAATGCGTTCCCGTGGAAAACTCCTGAAATCAGATTTGGTAAACGCACGCGCCAGTTGTCTGGCACGGTCTGCGCGGTAATTGGCAAAAACGATGACATCACCGTCCTGTACCTGGATCGGAGGCTCATCTGCACGGGTGATGGCCGTTGGTTTTACAAACTCATCTGTTTCACCGCGCGCATACGCCATATCGACGGCAATAAAGACATCATCTGATCGAAAATCTGCCTTGCCCTGACTGATCAGGTCGTAGGCAGCCTGGGTCCTGTCCCAGCGTTTATTGCGGTCCATGGCATAGTATCTTCCGATGATGCTGGCAAACTTGCCCTTGCCCAGTTTCTTCATTTTTAAATGTGTCTCGTGGATGTATGCTTCTGCGCTTTTTGGGGGTGTATCACGGCCATCCAGAAAGGCGTGCAGGAAGATATTGTCCACGCGGCATTGGTCTGCCAGTTCCATCAGTGAAAAAATATGATCCTGATGGCTGTGTACCCCGCCCGGTGACAGCAGCCCTAATATATGCACGGCCTTATTTGTAGCCGCAGCCTTTTTGAAGGCCTTGATGAGGGCCGCATTCTTGAAAAATGAGCCGTCTTCGATGGCGCGGGTAATGCGGGAGAATTCCTGATCGACAATCCGTCCGGAGCCAATATTCATGTGGCCAACTTCAGAATTTCCCATCTGTTGTGCAGGCAATCCAACATCTATCCCGGAGGCCTGAAGGAGCGTGTGTGGACAGTCCCGCCATAACCGTTCCCAGACGGGCTTGTTGGCGCTGTGAATGGCGTTATAGACGGTATTTTCTGAATATCCCCAGCCGTCGAGGATGATCAGGACGATGGGTTTGATTGCTGGTCGCATTTACACATTATTAAGGCATTGAAAGACCATGTCGATATTGGGGATTGACAGTCAAGTAATATGCCTGGTGCCGGGAACCTGTATTTTGCCCGGAGTTTATAACCCGCTGAAAATTTCAACATAGTGGCAGGAGATATTGAGCCCCATTAACTCTAGGTCGGGCGTAGTTTAGCATGAAATAAGTATTGGCCTATATTGATTGCCGGGCCTCGGTAACATATCCCGGATATTTTTCATCTGCCGGATATTCACGTATCATTCTCGGCTCATTTACAGCGCCATTGCCGGTCGGGGCAGAATAAAACGATATACTCAACTATGGAACATTTCCCTGAATTTGTCGCAAACCATCTGTTTCTGTTTTCACTGCTTGTTGCAATTTCCAGTCTGCTGATCTGGAACCTGTTTGGTAATACCATGAGCGGGATATCAGAGGTCATTCCGATGGAGGCCACTCGTCTGATCAATCATGAGAATGCTATCGTGCTTGATCTGCGCAGTGAAAATAATTTCAAGGATGGCCATATTTTAAATGCCATAAACATTCCTTCCGGAAAATTACCGGAACGGCAGAATGAATTAAAGAAATACAAGGAACGCCCGGTAATTTTATCTTGTAATAACGGTGCAGAATCTGCGCAGGCTTCACGTATCCTGAAACACAATGGTTTTGAAAAGCTCTATTGCCTGAAGGGGGGACTACAGGCCTGGCGTAATGCAAACTTGCCGCTGACGCGGGAACATCCTGCCGAACAGACATCTTAATCCGGAAGAAAGCCAATGACAGATACACCAGAAAATAATCAGCCCACCGCCAATAGTGATAATAAAAAGAGTGGTCAATTTTCACTGCAAAAGATTTATGTAAAGGATATTTCTTTTGAAACGCCGCATTCTCCGAAGATTTTCACTGAAGAATGGGCGCCTGCCGTGAATATGCAAATTTCAAATGAAGCTAATTCTCTTAACGAAGAATTGCATGAAGTGGTATTGGCCGTCACCGTCACGGTTACCATAGGCGAAAAAACTGCTTATCTTGTCGAAGTGCATATCGGCGGCATCTTTCATATAAAAGGTTTCCAGCAGAATGTCATCGAACGCATGGCGGCAACCGTTTGTCCTAATATACTGTTCCCGTTTGCGCGAGAGGTGGTCTCAGATCTGGTGACGAGAGGAGGTTTCCCGCAATTGTTATTGGCACCGGTAAATTTTGAAGTGCTGTATGCACAACAGAAGCAGCAAAGCGAAAAAAGGGAATTAGAGAAAAGCACAGAAGCTGAAACCAAGCACTGACAACCATGTAATTAGTAAATAGTGATGACGTGCATGGATGCACTAATGCCGCGGGCGCAGTAATGCGCGTGAGCGGCGAGTGATTGGTGAAACCTAAAATGTTTGAGGTTTGAGGTTTGAAGTTAAACCTGAAACCCGAAACCTGAAACCCGAAACTTTGAACCTGAAACGTTTATGGAGAATTCGGAAAATTATCCAATACTTGTAGCCGGGGCCGGTTCCTGGGGTACTGCATTGGCGATAGTGCTTGCACGGAATGATCATAAGGTCTATCTCTGGGATATCGCCAGTGAACATATCCGCTTATTGCAGGAAGAGGGAATTAATTCACGCTATCTGCCGGGTATCGAATTACCTGAGCTGCTTGTCCCCGTAACCAATTTTACAGATCATCTGAAAGAAGTTAAGGATGTCGTTATCGCGGTTCCCTGTAACAGTCTGCGCGATATTTTGAAGGTATTGGCAAACAACAGTCATGCGGATCTGAATATTTGTCTTGCATGTAAAGGCCTGGAAACCGGCACACAAAAACTTAATCACCAGGTGGTACAGGAATGTCTCGGTGATATCCCGACCGCTGTATTATCCGGCCCATCCTTTGCCAGGGAAGTTGCGCAGGGTTTGCCTACTGCAGTAACCATTGCCTCCGGAGATATTGCCATCGCCGGACATTTTGCAGATTATTTTCACAACGACGTTTTTCGCATCTATACGCATGATGATATTGTTGGCGTGCAGGTCGGTGGCGCCGTGAAAAATGTCATGGCCATTGCCGCCGGGATCGCTGACGGACTCGGGTTTGGTGCAAATACCCGCGCTGCGCTGATTACCCGTGGTCTGGTTGAGATTATTCGTCTTGGTGTGGCACTGGGCGGCAGACAGGAAACCTTTATGGGCCTTGCCGGATTGGGCGATCTGGTGCTGACCTGCACTGATGATCAATCACGTAATCGAAGACTGGGTTTGTTGCTGGCAAAAGGAAAAAATGTTGATGATGCATTAAGGGAAATCGATCAGGTAGTCGAGGGGGTACGCACCGCAAGTGAAGTAATGAAGCTGTCAAAAAAATATCAAATAGAAATGCCTATTTCTGAACAGGTGTTTAATGTATTACACGGCGACACGTCGCCGGCAGACGCTGTACAGATGTTGTTATCAAGAGACCCGAAACCGGAATTGCAGTAGTAATTATTATGCAGGATCAGGCCAGACAGTTACTGGAACGATATTGCAGACAATCGGATAACGCCGCCTTCAATTCGTTCTACCGTTCACAGGCCAACCGGCTCTGGCGATTTCTGCGCGCGCGCGGTTGCAATGAAGATGCAGCTTATGATCTCCTGGCCGAGGCCTTCCTGAAATTCATCCAGGTGGTGTGCAATGATCTGCGTGCGCCCGTCGCGCTTCTCTATCGTATTGCGATTAATCTGCATATCGACAGTTACCGGCATGATAAAGCGTCGCCCATTAAAACAGACAATGATCTGGTTTATCAGTCTGTGGATCACTCAACTGAATTCCGTGATGAACGTGATTACGCAGAATATTTAATGAAATCCCTGCCGCAGAATGAACAAAATCTGCTGTTCATGCGTTATTGGTCCGGATTCACCCATAAAGAGATTGCAGGGATACTGGACATGCCGGAAGGTACCATCAGGCGGCAATGCGCCGCCATCATCAAGAAACTGAAACAGCGCTGGCAGGAGGAAGGCGATGCCGCATAACTTCCCCGTGCCGGATACAGAACACCTCGAGCGTTTGATCGCCGGGGTCTTTGCTGCATTGCCAGAACCGGATATGGCCCGTCTGACCAGGATTGAAGAAAGACTGTCACGCAAATTAAAGACGCGCAGACGCCAATCGCAAGCGAACAAACTGCCCTGGTGGATCGTTTTATTACTGGCTGGCGGATTTGCCACCGCGGCCTGGTGGACGGGCGAACGGTGGTTTAATAAACCTGCACCAATTCCAGTTGAGGATCAATTAAAACCATCCGAAAATGAGAAAACGATGAGGCATGATTTGGATAAACCAGGTACGGAATCAGGTTCAGATAAGCAAATAGAAGAACAAGCGGCAACCCAGGATAAAAAATCACCGGTGATCTATCAGAGAGAAAATTTTTAATATGTTTGGTAACGCACATCATTTCACAGACCGATTTTCCTTCAGTGCTGCACTGTTGCAGCGCCTTGTGTATCTTTTATTGGTTGTCCTGCTTGCCGTCCTGCCAATGAGTGAGGCAATGGCCGCGATTACATTCCGCGATTCCTCTCAGGCCGGGGTAGCCGCCACTGACAACGTTGCCTTTGGTGCAGTCGGGGGAGCCGCCAATGGACCGAGCGGCAACGTAACACCCGGCCTGCCGGGCGGCACCGCTGCCGGTCATTTTCTGCTCTGTCTCGTTGAGTCGCGGGACAACGTCGCACATGCTATGGCCGGCTGGACTCAGCTCTACACGGATGTCTCCGGACTCACCCACCGCGCGAGTTTGTTTTACCGCGTTGCGACTGCTGTCAACCCTACCACAGTGACACACACAGGGGGTGCACGTATTGTCGCGCAGATCATACGCTTCACGGGGGTGGATACGGTCGACCCGTTTGACACCGTCAACAGCCTGACGGTTTCTCCCGCCGATCTCACTACCGAGGCTGCAAGTATCTCGACAACGACTGCCAATTCCATGCTGGTCTTTGCCGCACACATGGCGGATGCCTATACTACGCTGACCATCTCGGCGGGCGGGCCGCTGACGCAGCGGTTCAATAGCACTACAGGGGGTATGCCAGGTACCAGAGGTTCAATCGCGGTCTTTACCGACCTGCGGTTGGCGACGGGCGTGCAGGCCGCAGTCACGATGACGCGCAGCGGAGGACCGAGCGGACCTGCCGTCAGTCACGGCGCACTCATTGCGTTGCGTCCGGCCAATCTCAAGATCAATGTCCCAGCCTTGACTGCATTAAACGATGTCATGATCGCCTCGATCGGGGTGCGTCCATCAACGCTCACGATCAACCCGCCCGCGGGCTGGACCCAGGTCGTGAATACCCCGCAACCGGCGGGTAACAGCCAGCGCCAAGCGACTTATGTCAAGGTCGCCACGGCCACGGAGCCCGCGAGTTACACCTGGACTTTTTCAGGGGCTTCCACCGGCGCAGTGGGCGGGATTATCAGTTTCAGCGGTGTGGACACTGCCACCCCCGTGAATGCTTTTGGCGGCAACGTCACACCCTCTGCTCTGACTCATACGGCTAACAGCATTACTACCACGGTTACGAACACGATGCTGGTGGCCAGTCATACGATGACCTCCGCAGTCAACTGGTGTGCGCCGGATCCACCGTGCCCGCCGGCAGAGATGACTGAAGCCGTGGATGTCGCTTCACTGGGAGTGCCGAATATTGTGGGCATCTCGATCGAGATGAGTTATCTGGCCCAGGCCGCCGCAGGCGCGACCGGCAATCGCACGGCGACAGCATCCGGCTTTGCCGATACAGGCACCGGGCATCAGGTGGCCCTGCGCCCGGCCATCTCTGTCGATCATTACGCCATGAGCCATTCGGGGCTGGGGGTGACGTGTGAGGCGGAGCCGGTGACGGTGACGGCCCATGATGCCCTGCATGCGGCGGTCGCGCCGGGCACGTCGACGACAATGACGATCAACACCAGCACGGGCCTGGGCGATTGGGCGATCAGCGGTGGCACAGGCACATTTAATAACGGCACGGCTAATGACGGCATTGCTACCTACCAGTTTGGCAGTGGCGAGACCTCGGTGGCCCTGTTTCTCAGTCACACGACACCCGCCACAACACCGGATGTGGATATTGATATCGTTGACAACAATGCGATCACTGATAATAACGGTGACCCGGCAGAAGATGCCGTGTTGGAATTCGTTGATGCCGCATTCCGGTTTTATGCCGGGGATGGGGTGACGCAGGTGGCCAATACCCTCGGCACGCAGATCGCCGGCAAGGAATCGAATCTGGCGCCGGGGAATCAGGTCATCCAGTTGCGCGCGGTGCAGACCAATACCGATACCGGCGCGTGTGAGGCGCGGATCACTGGTGCGCAAGCGGTGGAGATGGGCTTTGAATGTGACAACCCTACGAGCTGTCAGGCGGGCGAGCGCGTACAGATCGATGATACGACCGACCTGGATCCGGGTAACAATCAGGGGACGATCACTGTCTCTGCGGGCAACTACGACTCGGTGAGCCTCGACTTCGGCGTGACGGGCACCGCAGCGTTCACGTTGGATTACTCAGATGCGGGGCGTATCCGTCTGCATGCCCGCAAGGCGCTGGCGGCGAGCGGAAATGATCCGGCCTTTACCCTCTATGGGCCGTCCAATTATTTTATCGTGCGGCCGTTCGGTTTTGATATTGATTCGGACGGCAAGCGGGCGGCGGACTGGGGGGATGACAGCACGTTGAACGGTACGGCGGGGGACAATACCTATGCAGCGGACGCAACGGGAACTGCATTTATGAAGGCGGGCGCAAGCTTCAATGCGACCGTGCGGGCGGTGGTGTGGGCGGCAGCGGATGACGGGGATAACAATGGGGTACCTGACGCTGGTGCGAACCTGACCAACAATGCGGCGACACCGAATTTTGGGGAGGAGACTGCGACGGAACTCGTGAACGTGACGCGCACTGTCGTGCGTCCGGCGGCGCCTGGAGACCCGGGCATGTTAACCGGGGGCAGCAATCTTGACCTCGGCGGGGGCAGCGGTGCCTTGACCACGACCATGAACTGGGACGAAGTCGGGGTGATCAATCTTGCCGCTGTACTGGTGAGCGGCGACTATCTGGCAAGTGGTGCCGATGTGACGGCCACCCATCAGAACTTTGGCCGTTTTTACCCGGACCGGTTTGCGATCGTGGACAACGGTCCGGCATTTGCCAATGCCTGCACGCTGGGGGTGACTCCGTTCACCTACCAGGACCAGGCCTTCTACTATGGCACGGGTACAGCACCGGTGCTGACTGTGACGGCCCTGAATGAGGGCGGCGGTGTAACGGAAAACTATGGCGGGGGCACGGGCGGCGTGGAAGGCTTCTGGAAGCTCAACTCGACGTTGGCAAGGACTTACACAGACCAGGCGGTGGTTGCGGCCACGTTTGCTGAGGTGCAGGATGCGACTGCGACGCTCACCAATCATACCGACTTTGACGGGGACGGGACGCTGGCGCTGGATGATGTGGACAACGGCGATGCATTTATCTATGCGCGGGTAAGCGAGGAGGCACAATTCAGTGCGGACGTCGATCTCGGTTTTACGGCGGTAACGTTGACGGACGGTGACGGGGCGTGTTATGACCCGACCAATGATGGGACATGTGATGCCTATGTCATTACCGGGGTGAGTGGCACAGATCTGCGCTTTGGGCGATTAATTATCGGCACGGCGGCAGGCTCGGAGTTGTTGCCGTTGTCTGTGCCCGTGCGCACGGAATACTTTGATGGGACGGCTTTCATTACTAACACGGACGATGCCTGTACGCTGCTGGCAGTCACAGACCTGGATCTTGACAGTGCGGTGGAGGCGGGGCAGACAGACGGGGATGTGGACATCAGCAACGGCGCGGGTTGTGCGGGGACAGGGGTGGCGACGGCCACGATTGCAAACACCCCCTTTGTAAACGGCGATGCGGGTTTGTCCTTCAGTGTCGCCAGCCCGGCGGCCGGGTGCACGGGGTATGCGGACGTGACCCTGGATCTGGGTGCGATCCCCCTGACGATCGGGGCGATCACCTATCCGGACATGACCTTTTTGCAGTATGACTGGGCCGATGCGGACGGGCTGGGGGATGGCCCGTATGATGAAAACCCGGCAGGCCGGGCCACCTTCGGCATCTTCGCGGGGCCCCAGGAGTTTATCTATATCCGTGAACCGTGGTAGTAATTAAATAAAATCAACAAGTTAGCTCAGTAACACAGTCCGTGCACAGTTCCGGTGCGTTTCGTTTAATTTTCAGTCGATAATGGCATATATATTGCTCATTTTTTAAGCAATTCTTCCTATTGTTGTCGTTTGTATTTTTCAAAATTTACATTGACAATAAGTAGTTAGAGTGAAAAACTTAAGTTAAGTGTAATATAAATGTACTTAATACCCGGGTCGCTTAATACCAGCGTTATCCAGTATTCAATTTAGCGCCGGGTTGGGGAACATCATTCTTTAATAATTAAACACGGTTGAGAGGTGTTGGGGTGCTGGGTTTTCTACAGAAAAAAGTGCGCAAGGATGCCCAGGTTGCCGTGTGCACTGATGAGCATGCGATTTCCATCGCACGCATACGGCGCGAAAAGGATGTGCCCCCCATGCTTGATCTGTGTGAAGTTCAGGAGCATGAGAATCTTTCAGTACAGGGGGCTGAAATTGCAAGACTGACCAGGGTCCATCATTTGGGCGATTACAACTGCGTCAGTTCCCTCGAACTGGGTAATTACAACCTGTTGCTGGTCGAGGCGCCCGATGTCCAACCAGATGAACTGAGGGCAGCTATCCGCTGGAAGATCAAGGACCTTATTGATTTCCATATCGATGATGCAGTCGTAGACGTATTTGAAGTACCAAATCAAAAGACCGCCGGCCGGAACAAATTGATGTATGCAGTCGTTGCCCGGGCCGAGATAGTCCAGCAGCGAGTTGATCAACTGACCAGGGCGGGGCTCAATCTGGGTGCAATTGATATACCGGAACTTTCATTACGCAATATTACCGCCTTATTACCTGAAGACGTCGGTGGTGTCGCACTGGTCTATATCGGACAAGATAGCGGCCTGATTACCATTACCCGGCAATCAATTCTGTATTTATCACGGCGCATTGAAAGTGGTTTAAACAGACTGCCGGAAAAAGCCATTCTTGCTAATGATCAAAATGTCATTCATCAATGGCTGGATGGCATCATCATCGAGATCCAGCGATCGCTTGATTATTATGAAAGTCATTTCTCCCAGCCACAGGTGTCATCAATTGTTGTCGCGCCTCTTGGCAGGGAAGTGCCGGATGTGCCTGCCTATCTCTCCGGTCAATTAGGTGTGTCAACACGAATGTTGAACGTGAATGAATTGATTGATGTTGCTGCACCCGTTTCTTCGCAGATGCAGTCACAGTGCCTGCTGGCCATCGGCGCGGCCCTGCGACAGGAGTCAAGGACGCTATGATTCAGCAAATCAATCTTTATCAACCCATGTTCCGCAAGCAGAAGAAGGTCTTTTCTGCCATGACGATGTTACAAATCTTTCTGTTTTTTGTTTTTGTATTAGGCGGACTGTACGGGTATGAGTTATACCGGATAAAACCTTTTCAACAGCAGGTATTAAAGTTGGACAGGAGTTTTGTAGAGCTAAACGCGCAATTGGCAAAACTGACCAGCCAGCAGCCATCAACAGCAAAGAGCAAATTACTGGAGAGCGAGGTTGAGAGACAGACAAAAGATCTTGATGAACTTAAGCGCGTACAATTTATCCTTACCAAACACGAGTTCGGTAATGCCACAGGATTTTCTTCCTACCTCGAGGCCTTTGCGAGACAACATGTAGATGGCACCTGGTTGACCAGGGTTTCGATTGCCGGTGGAGGGACAGTATTGGGACTGGAAGGTAAAACTCTCTCATCTGAACTCGTCCCGATCTATATCCAGCAACTTGCAGAAGAAAAAACGCTTTCAGGTTCATCTTTTAATGTCATGGAATTGCATCGGTCAAAGGAAGAAGAAGCGCACCAGCTTGTGTTCAAAATCAGCACAAATTAACAGGCCAGGATAGATGGATAAGCATAAATGGATAAATTAACAGCCTTCATAGGCAAGATTGATAATTTAAGTATCCGGGAGCGCGCGGCGGTACTGCTGGGTATTCTTGCAGTGCTTTATACCGGCTGGAATGCGTTTCTCATGCAACCTTTGGAGAATCAACGGAAAATAATTACATCCGAGCTGCAGCAAAAACAAGCGGCCCAGGTGGGGCTCAATGCGCAAATACAAAAAATCATAGAGGACGGCCGCAAAGATCCGAACCTGGAAAACCAGGAAAAGCTGGCTGCAATGAAATTGGAAATAATGAAAATAAAGGAGACGATACAAGCATCAACCGCACATCTTGTTTCTCCTAAAAATATGGCAAAGATACTGGAAACTGTCCTGCATAAAACAAAGGGTCTTGATTTGGTTGAAATCAAAGGGCTTGGCGTAAATCCACTGATTGATAAAGCCGGGATTGAACAGATACAGGAAACTGAAGAGCAAAAGGAAGAGAATGAAAAACCTTCAGATACTAATATGGGGAATGCCTATAAGCACGGGCTCAAGATAGAATTCGAAGGAGATTACATGGCCACATTAAATTATCTGCGGGAACTGGAATCGTTGGAGTGGAAATTCTTTTGGGACAGGTTTGAACTGGAAGTGAAGGAATACCCTCAATCACGGGCAACTATCCAGGTATTTACCTTAAGCCTGGATAAAAACTGGATAGATGTATAAGTTACAGTATATGAACAGTCAACAATGGTCATGATTACAATTCTGAATTTATTTCCTGTCATTTTGCTTGCTACCACAGGATTACCTGATCCTACGCGTCCTGCGGATTATGTTTCCATTCCTGAAAATATAGTGATAGAAGAATTACCAGAGGAACTGATTGACTGGAATGTTACGGCAATTCGTATCGCAGGCAGTGATCGCAGTGCGATAGTCAATGGGCGTTTGGTCAGGGAGGGAGATGAGATTGGCCCGGCAAAAATTCTTGAGATACAACCCATTTCCATTGTTCTTGATTATAATGAAACACAAGTGGTCGTCAGATTGTTCAATAACATGGTACAAAAGAAAATGAGAGAAAAGCAATAGCAGCCTACATTTATGAATATCAAAAAAATACAAATCGCATTATTAATTTCAATCATCATCTGCATATATGGATGTGAAACACGTCCTGCACGACAGGATGTTGTTGATAAAATGGAAGCGGATGTTGAACAATCGGTATCATCAAATGCACAGCAGGAAGAGGTGCCTGAAAATATTGCCCAGGCACTGGTACCAACGATTAATCTGGACATCTCGAGAGTCCCGCAAATTGAAGATGAGCAGCGGTTTGATATTTCCGTCAATAATGTACCAGCCGAACAATTCTTCCTGAGCCTGGTCGATGGAACACAATACAATATGGTTATTCACCAGGAAGTCAGGGGTTCTGTCACATTGAATCTGCGCAATGTCACGATACCGGATGTCATGGAAGCGGCACGTGATGTCTACGGCTTTGAATTCGTCAGTACTCCCTATGGTTTCCAGGTGTTGCCTGGACGATTGCGCGCGCGCATTTATCAAATCAATTATCTGAATGTGGAACGTTCAGGCAGTTCACAAACGCAGGTCAGTTCCGGGTCGCTTACGCAAAGTACGGGAGGTGGTGATTCATCAGATGGAGATGGCGGTGGTGATAGTGGTTCATCGGATGGATCGGGTCAAAACGTAACTCCTGCTACAAGTTCACAGATACGTACACAACAACCCCCAACAACGTTCTGGACTGAACTGCAAAGTTCTGTTCAGGCAATAGTCGGTACAGGGGAAGGGCGCAGTGTCGTGGTCAACCCTCAATCGGGGGTGGTCGTTGTCAGGGCGTTGCCGAACGAACTCAGGGAAGTCGAGGCATTTCTGCAGGCCACGCAACTGATAGTGCAGCGCCAGGTTATTCTTGAGGCAAAAATCCTCGAGGTGAGACTTAAGGAAGATTATCAGACGGGTATCAATTGGGCCGCATTGCTTAGTCCAGGAGACAATTCCATCACCGCTGCAAATATCGGGGGCGGCAGCGTACTGGTTGATGAGTCGGGTGTGAGTTCCATTGCCGGGAATACGGGTAATCTCGATCCAAATAATTTAGTACCCATTGCAGGCGCTCTTTCGGAGGCATTTGGAGGTGTCTTTACACTTGCGCTCGAACTGGGTGATTTCACTGCTTTCATTGAGCTTTTAAAGACCCAGGGTAATGTTCAGGTATTGTCCAGCCCGCGTGTTGCTACAATGAATAATCAGAAGGCCATTATCAAGGTCGGGACGGATGAATTTTTTGTTACTGAAGTGACAAATACCGTCTCTTCAACCGGCGTAACGACAAATGTCTTCCCGTCGATTGAGCTGACCCCGTTTTTCTCGGGCATTGCCCTGGACGTGACGCCACAGATCAGTGAAAGTGGGTATGTCACCCTGCATATTCATCCTTCCGTCAGTGAGGTGGTGGACCAACAAAAGACCGTGACGATAGGAAACGTGTTACAACAGTTACCGCTGGCATTGAGCACTGTGCGTGAATCAGACAGTATTGTAAGGGCGCGAAATGGGCAGGTCGTTGTAATCGGAGGATTGATGCAGGACCTTACCAATGACAACGAAGCCACTGCCCCGGTTCTCAGTGATATTCCCATATTGGGGAATTTATTCAGGCATACCAAGAACCGTTCCATTAAAAGCGAGCTGGTTATTCTGTTAAAACCCATTGTGGTCGCAGGCAGTGAGGAATGGAATGGCGCCCTGAATCAATCTGGGGGAGAAATAAACCAGTTGCGCGAGTCAATGTATGATAAATATCCCAAGTCGTTTTTGAATGATCTTTTCAAGCCGGTAGAAGGACAGCCGTAATTATCCTATGTGCACATTTTAGTGATGTGGATAGAGGGAAAATAAATGTATTTGCAGCATTTCAAGTTAAATGAACTGCCGTTCAGCATAACCCCGGATACCAGCTTCTTCATGAATCGCGCCGGCTATCAGGACGCGCTTAATGTATTACTGGTGGCCCTGCGTAGTGGGGAAGGTTTCGTCAAGGTGACCGGCGAAGTAGGCGTAGGCAAGACCATACTGTGCCGGAAGCTGATGAACTCATTAGGCGCGGATTATGTTATTGCTTATATCCATAACCCTTATATCAAGCCTGACAGCCTGCTGTTTGCAATTGCCGATGCGTTATCAGTCCCTTATATAGAACGCGTTTCCCAGCATACGTTGCTTAAATTAATTACCCGATCATTACTCGATCAACACAGTAAAGGAAAACAGGTTGTTGTGTGTCTGGATGAAGTTCAGGCCATGCCGGTTCAGACCCTGGAGACACTCCGGCTGATTACCAATCTGGAGACTGAAAAACGCAAATTGATCCAGGTTGTTTTATTCGGGCAGCCTGAGCTGGATTCATTGCTGAACCAGCCTTCGGTCAGGCAGCTTAAGCAGCGCATTACCTTTTCCTACCGATTGCTTCCCCTGAACCGGGTTGCATTGATTTCCTATATACGCCATCGGCTCGAAATCGCCGGATACCAGGAGAAGACTTTATTTACCAGAAGAGCGATCGAGTTGATTTACAGACATAGCATGGGAATACCCCGTCTTATCAATATCATATGTCACAAGGCGTTGATCAGCGCCTATGGTGAAGGCGCTGATAAGGTAACACACAGACATGTTTATATTGCCGTAAAGGACATGGAAGAAACAAAATATTCTGATCAATCAAATATGAAATTATGGTTTCAAATCTGGTCCAGGTGGTTGTTTGGCGCGTTGGGCATGATCGGACTGATTGTTGCCGGTGGATTCCTGAATGATATATTCGGATTATTTGCATGAGTCTCATTAATAAATTACTCAACGATCTTGAAGGCCGCCAGGCATACCTGTCCAATAATCAGGATTATGTGCTGGATGGGCTCTACTCCGCCTATGATGTAGAAATGCGGTATCAACCGGGCAAAAAAAAATATTATTATATTATTCTTCTGTTTATTTCCGCCGCTATATATCTTTCCCTCTCGTATTTTAATTACTATCTTAATAAAGAAAGTTACATCAATGTACCGGCAAATTTTACCAAATCAAACCCCGATGCGATTGTAAATACTGATGTTATATCTGCACGTAATCCGGAAATAATTGAAAAAAATAATATCGCTGAAGATAGCCAAATTATTCATAAATATAATGTCAGCCTGAAACTCGATCAGGAATTGAAATTTATCAGCGAGAAAATTTTTGACACGATTAGTGGACAATCAAAAGCAAAAGCCGCCATTCAAAATATTAATATTGAATCAAATGGTGAAATTATTACCTTAACATTTCTCCTTCCCATTGAAACTGATTATCTTGTTTACTCGCTTGAAGCCCCTGACAGGACTGTATTTGAAATTGATGATGTGGATTATTCAGGTGAATTACCGGATATTAATCGGCTTGATTACATCACCGGTGTTCGTAAACGGCTTGATGAAGATGGTAATTTTATGTTTGTACTCGAATCACAAAGACCCCTTTTAATTGAAAAAACCGACATTACAGAGATTGATAATCAATTCCAGTTACAGGTTTCCTTGTTACCGAAGGAAGCGCCGGAAATAATGGAAGCAGATGATTCCAGGCCACTCGTTAAAATTGATGAATCAATAGCGCAGGGGCAGACTGCCTTGCAAGGCGCTGTTATTAAAATACCTCATGAGGGTGTTTCAGTTTCAGAAACGGATAAATTGCTGTATGAGGGCAACAGGCTTTATCAGCAAGGGCAGATCACGCATGGCCTGGAGAAATTCTACACGGCAGTAAAAGCTGACGAGAGTCATGTATCAGCGAGATCAACACTTGCGGCAAAATTGATCGAACAGGGGCAGCGTGATTTGGCGTATTCCGTGCTCCAGGAAGGTTTGCGCCTTTATCCCGGACAAACAGAGTGGACAAAATTGCTCGCACAGGCCTATATAGATGCCGGAGATTTGCATACAGCCAAAGGAATATTGTCAGAATCAATCCCCGACGCCTCCAGAGATCCGGATTATCATGCGCTTTATGCTGCACTACTGCAAAAGCTGGAACTGCACAAAGAAGCGGCAATCACCTACCGGAATTTGCTGCAATTGTATCCTGATAATGGAATCTGGTGGATGGGACTTGCAATCTCGCTGGAGGCCATATCCAGAAACAAGGATGCCTTGTTTGCATACAGAAATGCGCTTAACGGGCAGTCATTGACGCCTGAAACACATCAATATATTACTCAGCGTATCCGTTTCCTCAATCAGCAGCTTGCCAATGATCCCGCGTAAAAAAATCAGGCTGGGCGACCTGCTGGTCGAGAGCAAGCTGATTTCCAAGACTCAACTTGAAGACGCTCTTGCCGAACAGAAGAAGAGTGGCCGCAAATTAGGCCGTGTCCTTATAGAGAACGGATATATAACAGAGGACCAGATGCTTGAGGTCTTGTCCAAACAGCTCAGCATACCGTTTGTCGATCTGGTGCATTTCAACTTTAATCCTGATGTTATCAAGTTAATTCCTGAAATACAGGCACGCCGGTTTCGTGCTGTAGCGCTCTCGAGTGATGTTAATGGGGTATTGGTCGGAATGGCCGATCCAACCAACATTTTCGCCTATGACGAGCTGACAAGAATATTAAAACGCCCGGTTCATCTCGCAGTTATTCGGGAATCTGATCTCCTCAGGACGATTGATACGGTTTACCGCAAGACTGATGAAATTTCAGGGTTTGCCGAAGAGTTGAGCGATGAACTCGCCGAAAGTGATATCGATCTTGGCGCATTATTATCATCGGCAGATGTAACGGATGCACCGGTTGTCAAACTTCTCTATTCGTTGTTTGAAGATGCATTACAGATCCATGCCTCGGATATTCATATTGAACCTGACGAGGATGTTCTGCGTATTCGCCAACGTGTGGATGGTGTATTGCAGGAACATACAATGACTGAAACCCGGATTGCCCCTTCGCTTGTGCTCAAACTCAAGCTGATGGCGGGACTGGATATCTCTGAGAAACGTATGCCCCAGGACGGAAGGTTCAGCGTCAATGTCAAGGAACATAATATCGACGTGCGTATTTCAACCATGCCAGTTCAATATGGTGAATCTGTTGTCATGCGTTTATTAGACCAGACGGGGGGCACGCTTGATCTCAATTCGCTGGGTATGCCGGATACAATCCTGAAACGATTTGAACGGCTGATCAGGCGTCCGCACGGCATGATCCTGGTTACAGGACCGACCGGCAGTGGCAAGACAACCACGCTTTATGCAGCGTTGAAGACGCTTAATTCACCTGAAAAAAAGATCATTACCATCGAAGACCCGGTTGAGTATCGTCTATCCAGGATTAATCAAATCCAGGTCAAGACAGATATCGGATTGAGTTTTGCAAGGGTATTGCGATCTGCGTTGCGCCAGGACCCGGATATCATCCTGATAGGTGAAATACGGGATGAGGAGACTGCAGAAATCGGATTACGGGCAGCAATGACCGGACATATGGTCCTATCAACGCTGCATACCAATGATTCCGTCAGTACCGTTAACCGCCTGATGGACATGGGGATAAAGGGCTACCTGCTTTCATCCGCACTACACGCCATTCTTGCGCAACGGCTGGTGCGCCGTATTTGCCAGAGTTGTGCGCAAGCAGCGGATTTGAATT
>Ga0326597_10003001_pt1 | contig 24683 bp, 18 predicted proteins | sample RVTome_12_FD_203789 | JGI IMG/M metagenome (GOLD analysis project Ga0326597, IMG submission 203789) | Soil microbial communities from uranium-contaminated site in the Upper Colorado River Basin, Wyoming, United States - RVT100D185 | ecosystem: Environmental > Terrestrial > Soil > Contaminated >... | reverse complement strand
CGCCCAGGCCGTGGGTGAGGGGATCCAGACTGGCGCCCAGGCCGTGGGTGAGGGGATCCAGACTGGCGCCCAGGCCGTGGGTGAGGGGATCCAGACTGGCGCCCAGGCCGTGGGTGAGGGGATCCAGACTGGCGCCCAGGAGGTCGGCGAGACCGGTCGCACCATCATCCAGGAAGCCGGCGAGACGGGCCGCCTGGTCGTCGAGCAGGCCGGCGAGGCCGGAGGAAGGATCATCCGGGAGGCCGGCGAGACCGGTCGCACGATCATCGAGGAAGCTGGCGAGACGGGCACCACGATCATCCGAGAGGCCGGGGAAACCGGCCGGACGATCATCGAGGCTGGTGGCGACATCGGTCGCACGGTCATCGACGAAGCCGGTGAGACCGGCCGCACCATCATCGACGAGGGCGCCAGCATCATCGACGTGACCGACGGGGTCGTGACTGACATCACGGACACGGCCAGTGACGAGTTGCTCGAACTGGTTGAGGTGGTCCGAGGTGAGGTGGCCGACCTCGACGGTCAGGACTCGGCGTTCGACGACCTGATCGAGTCGCTGCAGTCCGACCTCGACGAGGCGCGGTCGCTCATCGAGGAACTCATGGAGGACGTCGACGACCTGTCGGCGACGCAACAGGAGTTGCTGCAGGAAATCCGCGTGTTGGCCGAAGCAGACGAGAGGGGGGATGCGGCCGACGCAGACCTGGAGATCGACCTGGACGCAGGACTCGACGTTGATGCAGGGGTCAGCGTTGGCGGGGTCGAGGTGGCGGTGGGGGTGGCGGCGGGCGTCGGGCTTGACCTTGACGACGACGGGGCCTTCGCCTCTGGGTCAGCTTCGGTCGGGGCGTCCGCGACCGCCGGAGCCGATGCTGCCGAGGACGCGGTGGACGACCTCGACGACCTGGCGTTCGGTGCTGGGACCGCCGCAGCGGACGTGGCAACGGGCGTCGTGTTGACCACGGCCGGTGTGACCGGAGCCGTGGCGCAGGCAGCCCTTGGCGACCCGGCCGGCGCGCTGGAATCAGCGGAGGACATCGTCGACGAGCTCGAAGGCCAGTCGGACGGCTCTGAAGGCGATGACCTCTTCGCGGTGCCGGAACCCGAGGCCGAGGACGATGACGGCGGGATCCTGGGCTCGATCGGCGATGCCCTGGAGGACGTCAAGGACTTTGTCTCCGACCTGTTCGACTGACGGGTCGGGGTGCCCGCACCCCGAGCGGTCGTGACGCTTAGGCTGGGCAGCCGGCCTGCTTCCTTGTTCGACCCGGTCCCGTGGCAGCGCCCGACAGGTGGATGGTCATGGCGTATGTCCTCGGTGTCGACCTCGGCACGACGTACACGGCGGCGGCCGTGTACCGCGACGGCCAGGTTCGCATCGCCGAACTTGGCAACCGGTCGGCGGTCATCCCGTCGGTCGTCCTGGTCAAGGAGGACGAGAGCGTCCTGACCGGTGAGGCTGCGACGCGCCGGGCGATCAGTGAGCCGGAACGGGTTGCGCGCGAGTTCAAACGGCGGCTCGGCGATCCGACGCCGCTGTTGCTGGGTGGTCGGCCCTACTCGTCGGAGCAGCTGCAGGCGAAGCTGCTGCGCTGGGTGGTCGGCCACGTCACCGAACGCGAAGGGGCGGCGCCCGATCGCATCGCCATCACCCACCCCGCGAACTGGGGGCCATTCAAGCTGGACCTGTTCACCCAGGCGTTGCGGCTGGCGGACCTCGAGGACGTGGTGACCCTGACCGAGCCACAGGCCGCCGCCATCCACTACGCCAGCCAGGAGCGGGTGGATCCGGGGACACTGGTCGCGGTCTATGACCTGGGTGGCGGGACGTTCGATGCGGCGGTGCTGCGCAAGACCGAGCGGGGGTTCGACATCCTGGGAGCCCCGGAGGGCATCGAGCGACTCGGCGGGATCGACTTCGACGAGGCCGTGTTCGCCCATGTCGTCCGGTCGCTCGGCGGGGCGGTCGAGGAACTCGACCCCGACGACCCGGCGGCCAGGGCTGCCGTTGCCCGGCTGCGCCACGACTGCATCGAGGCCAAGGAGGCCCTGTCGGGGGACACGGAGGCGTCCATCCCCGTGGTCCTGCCCAGTGTGAGCACCGAGGTCCGCCTCACGCGGGCCGAGTTCGAATCCCTGATCCGGCCGCCGCTCACGGACACGCTGGAGGCCATGCGACGCGCCCTTCGGTCGGCTGACGTGACCCCGGCGGACCTGACGGCCATCCTGTTGGTCGGCGGCTCGTCGCGGATCCCGCTGGTTGCCCAGATGGTCGGGGCGGAGTTGGGACGACCCGTGGCCGTGGACGCCCATCCGAAGCACGGCGTCGCGATGGGAGCGGCCCTGGCCGCGGCCGACGCCCTGGCCTCCTCGCCGGGCACTGCGGCCGTGGCCCTGATTCCCGAGCCAACAACGCCAGACGTCGTGGCACCAGAGCCAGCGGCCGAGGTGGTGGCAGCAGGGGCGGCGGCGGAGGCCATGCCGGAGGCCATCCCGGAGCCCATGCCGGAGCCCATGGTCGAGCCCATGCCCATGCCGGAACCCGCGGTGGAGCGCGACGAGCCGGTGCTGGCCGGGGTGGGGGGCCCCGCGGCACCGGCGCGCAGCAAGTGGCCAGTCGTGGCCGGCGTCGCGGCGCTGGTCGTGATCGCCGGCTTCTTCCTGCGGCCCGGGGGTGGCGGTCGTGAGCCGGACATCACCGGGACCCAGGGCACCGGGACCGACAACGGGGGCGTCATCGACCGCACTGATGCGCCCACCGACGACACGACCACCGCATCCCCAACCCCGACGCCGAGTGCGACCCCGAGTCCCACGCCAACCCTGGATCCCAACTCGGCCGAAGCCCGTGGGATCACCGACCCCGACGAGGTGCTGTGGCTGACGCTCACCGATGTGGTGCGCAACGCCGCCGGCCAGTTCGAGGTCACCTACGAGACCAGCAACTACGAGGCCCTGATCGGCAACGGGATCGCCCACGTCCACTTCTACTGGCCACTCTGGGATCCGTCGACCGTCGGTTCCGGGGGTGGTGCCGGTGCGGACTGGGCTGCCTGGCCCCCGGCGTCGGGACCGGCCAACGCGCCCCTGGCCGCGGACCAGTACTCCGTGGCGACCCTGCCCGAAGGCATCACCCAGATCTGTGCCATCGTCGCCAACAACGACCACACCGTGCACGAACCCGCCACCGCCCAGGAACGTGGCCACTGCATCGACCTGCCGACTGAGGCTGGCGGCTGATCCGGCCTTGGTCAGGTCGCCTGGCCCTCCAGGGCGCGCAGCGCTGCGAGCGCATCCTCGAATGTGGCGACCGGGATCACGCGCAGGCTGGGTGGTGCGACGGCGGCCGCTGCCTCGGCCTGCGCAGCCGGGGCGAGGAAGATCTGGGCGCCGCTGTTCACGGCCGCTTCGACCTTCTGCTCGATCGATCCGATCGGGCCGACCTCGCCGGCCAGGTCCATGGTGCCCGTGCCCACGATTCTGCGCCCGCGGCTCAGATCCTCGGCCGCCACAAGGTCGTAGACGCTCAGCGCGATCATCAGGCCCGCTGACGGGCCGCCGATGTCCACGCCCGGGGCCAAGGAGACGTCGAACGGAAGGATGAAGCCGGTGACGATGGTGTCGAGGCTGACGCCCAACCCCGGTCGGGTCATGCCGCGTACCTCGCCGGCCTTGACGACCACGTCGACCAGCTCACCGTCGCGTTCCACGGTCAAGGGGACGGGCTGCCCGTCGGCCAGGTCGGCGCCGACGTCGACCAGCTCGGTTGCCGTGGAGACCTCGACGCCGAGGATCGTCACGACGATGTCATTCGGCTGCAGGATGTCAGACGCGGGGGCGCCCGGGACGACGTCGACGACCAACGCGGCCGTTGTCAGGTCCACCTGCTCCCCTGCTGCGCGCAAGCCGACCGTGATGGCCATGTCGAAGGCCTGGTCGAACACTCGGGCCTGCTGTTCGAAGTATGCGGTGCGGTCCAGGCCCGACGGCAGGACCTCGTCGAGGCGCCGGAGTTCGTCGCCGGCGATGCTTGACCCGAGGAGTTGCGTGAGTGATGGCTGTCGGACGGTGACGGTCAGCAGTCCGAAGTCGCCGGTGATTGCTGTCGTGGCCGCCTCGATCGCGATCAACGGCGGGATCGAGGATGCCGTGCCTGGAGAGAACGTGAACAGTGGCATGGGCACCAGCAGGGCCGCCAGCAGGACCACGGCCGTGGAGCCGACGTAGAACGCCCTGCGCAGCAGCTCAGGCCTTGTCATGCGGGCCCTCCCGACTGCTCGTGTCGTCTTCGCCAACCCGGTTTGCCAGCGACGCCGGCAGTCCCGGCGGCGGCACATTCGGGGGCGGCAGGGTGGCCAGGCTGGGGGTCTTGCGCAGCGTGGCGAGTGCTTCCCGGACCTGGCCGGCGGTCAGCGTGGTCACCGGGCCGTCCGCCAGCTCGACCAGGACGACCGGATGGCCACGCAGGACCTCGATGAGGTCGAGAAGGGGTTGGGACGCCCTGATCCGTGGCAGGTCATCGCCCTGGCGCATGACTTCCTCGACCAGGCGAAAGACCTGATCCTGCGGGTGCATGTCGACGACGTCTTCGAGCACGAACGCTCCGACGACCTCGCCGTCACGCGCCACGGGGGCGATGCTGCGGCCATCGACCTTCATCCGATCGACCTGGATCGACACCGAGATGTCGGCCCGCACCGGCTCGGTTGCGGCGACGGGCAGGCCGCCCGCAAGTCGGCCCTCGACCAGCGCATTGAACGTCACGACGGCGCGCTCGCCACGGGCGGCGTTCCAGAGGAACCAGCCGACCAGGAACAGCCAGATTGCCGACCCCGTTGCGCTGTCCTGCGTCAGCATTTGCGCTGCGACGGCCCAGACCAGCACCGCGAAGCCCTGCCCGGCCCACGCCGCCCCGCGCTGGGCGCGGGCACGGTCGTCGGTGATCCACCACAGCAACGAACGCAGTACGCGGCCGCCGTCGAGTGGCGCGCCCGGGACCAGGTTGAAAACGGCCAGGCCGAGGTTCAGCCAGCCGAGCAGCCCGAACACCGCCGACACCTCGGCCGGCCACTGCCAGTAGTCAACGACCGTGGCCAGCAGTCCGAAGGCGGCGCTGCACACCAGGCTCAGGAACGGTCCCACTGCGGCGATCGCGAATTCGGCACGCGGGGTTGGCGCGTCGTCGTGCATCTCCGTCACGCCGCCAAAGAGGAACAACGTGATTGCGGACACTTCGATGCCTCGATGTCGTGCCTCGAGGGCATGGCCCAACTCGTGCACGAGTACGGAGAGGAAGAACAGCACCGCACCCGCAAGCGCCATCACGATGGCGGGGCCGGCGCCGAAGCGGACCGCGAAGGTCCCTTGGAAGCTCCACGCGATCAGCAGCGCAATGACGATCAGGCCCGGGTCGACCCGGACCTCCACACCACCCATGGTGGCGATGCGCCATGCGCGAGGGAACACGAGTCCTCCTGGAACGGACGGTCTGGACGGCAACTCACGTGAGGGTGCTCGCGTTCCCGCCCGACGTCGGCATCCCGTGGCGCTGGGCGCACAGCGCCAACGCCGCGCGACGCCCCAGGCAGGAGTTCGTACCTGTCAGCCGGAAGGATCGTTGCGACGGCTGAACCCATTCCCCTCGGAGCCTGCCATGACCACTCGCGCCTCGCGCCTCGCGCCCTTCTTCCTCGTCGCCGCCACGGCCCTGTTCGTGACCGGCGTCGTCACCAAGTCCAGCCTGTTCATGCTGCTGTCGTTGGCGGCCACGGCCAGCCTGCTCGTGAGCCTCGGCCTCGAGGACCGTCGGATGACCAAGCAGGCAGGCGCGACGACGGAGCCGGTCGCGACCGCCGCTGCGGCGCCCGCCACACGCCCCGTGGACGAGGCGCTCGTTGCCGCCGACGTTGCCGCTGGCGTGGCCGCTGCCTCCAAGGCCCGCGGTGAGGTCGACACGACCATCGACCTCGACAACAACACCATCACGCAGTCCGTCGGCGACCTCGCCGTCAAGGTCGACCTCGACAAGGCGCTCGACGTCGAGGACCTGTTGGCGACGATCACCGGCGTCGGCCCGGCCAAGGTCACCGCGTTGGCCGCGTCCTTCCCGACCCCGGTCCAGCTGCGTGCCGCGACCAAGGACGAGCTGACGGCGGTCAAGGGCGTCGGCCCGGCCCTCGCCGACCGCATCATCGCCGCGGTGCGCTGACCCACCGAGCGCGACACACCCACCGCGAACCCCGGCCTGCGCCGGGGTTCGCGCATGTCCGGCCCCCCGCGGGTGGAGGTCGGCTTGGTGTCCTGAGGTCCGTGGCGCCACACTGACCACGACCGCGCGACATCGCACGCCACCCGGCAACCTCGCGTCCGGAGTTGCAGCTCTTGGTGATTGCCGCCCCCGCCATCCGGCGCACGCGCGCCGTGCTGTGGGTGTTGGCGCTTGCGGTCGCCCTGCTGGCAATCCTCAGCGAGCCCGCGCATGCCCATGCCGCGGTGGAGGCCACCTTCCCCGCCGACGGGAGCATCCTGGAAGAGGCGCCCGTTGAGGTCAGCATCACCTTCAACGAGGGGGTCGGGGTGCCGACCGCCGGGCTGCGGGTCTACGACTCGACCGGCGAGCGGATCGACCTGGGCGATTCCGGGGTCGACCCGCAGAACACGGACAGGGCCCGGGTCAGTGTCCCGGGCGACGCCCGCGAGGGCACCTACGTCGTGACCTGGCGGGCCACGTCTGCTGACGGGCATCCGGTGAAGGGGGCGTTTGTCTACAGCGTGATCGCCGACGAGGGCGTTGGTGACGACCTGGTTGGCGCGCTCTTCGCCGGAGGCGAGGACACGGTCGTCGTCGTCACCTCGGTGGCCGTGCGCGGCGTGACGATGCTGTCCGTCCTGATGGTTGCTGGCCTGATCGGGTTCGGGCTGCTCGTGGATCCGGGCATCAGCGCCGCCACGGACGCGCTGGTGCGGCGACTGGCGTGGGTCGGGTTGGCCGCAAGCCTGGTCGGCCTGCCCGTCCAGTCGATGCTGGCAACGGGCTTCGGCCCGCTGGACGCGGTCGGGGCGACGCCGATGCTGGACCTGCTCGGTCAACCGGTGGGCTGGTCGGGCCTGGTCCGGGCCGCGCTGCTCGCAGGGGTCGTCGTCGGGCAGCGGCGGGGGCTGGGGAGCCTGCTGGTCGCCGGGTTTGGTGTGGCGGCCCTGCTGTCCTTCGCCCTTGACGGGCATTCGCTGACCCAACAGCCCATCGCCGTGATGTTCGTCGCGGACGTCGCGCACTTGCTGGCCGGGGCGACCTGGCTGGGCGGCCTGGTGGGCCTGGGGATGGCGGTGCGTGCGCGCCGACGTGCAGACGACCCGATCGATGCCGCGGCGGTCGTGGCGCGCTTCTCGGGTGTCGCCACCTGGGCCCTCGGGGCGGTCTCGGTCGCCGGCTCTGCGATGGCCTGGGTCACCGTGCGCCAGCCGCGGGCATTGACGACGACGGACTACGGGCGGACGCTGCTGGCCAAGGTGGCCATCGTCGCCGTCGTGGCTCTGGTGGGCCTTTACAACAACCGCCGCCTCGTACCTGCGGTTGCCGGCGGCGTGGGTGAGGAGCCGGACGCGCGACCCGCGCGCGTCGCCGATGTGGCCTGGGCGCGCCTCGGCGGCACGCTTCGTGCCGAGGCGGGCCTGCTTGCCGTCGTCGTCCTGATCACGGGCCTGCTCGTGGGCCTGCAACCAGCAGCACAGGAGGCGGGCATCACCGGTGCCTTCTCCACTTGCGCCCCGCTCGGTGACGACCTGGAGGTCAACCTTGTCATCGATCCGAACCGGGCCGGCCTCAACGAACTGCACGTGTACGTGCTGACGCCGACCGGCCGCGTCGCCGAGCAGGTCGAGGGCCTCCGCCTGGAACTCGAACAGCGCGACCACGCGATCGGACCGATCGAACGCGAACCCCTCGTGGCCGGGCCGGGTCACTGGACGCTTACGGGCCGCGACTTCTCCATCCCCGGCCGTTGGGCCGTCACGATCCGGGCCCGTACCGGCCGGTTCGACGAACAGACCACGACCATCGAGGTGGTCGTCAACTGACCCACCTCACTGCGTCCGCATCCCCCCGGACGACCACCCGCGGAACCCACCCGCCATCCAGGAGCAACCGAATGATCCGCACCCTCCGCCGCGCAGCCGCCATCGGCGTCGCCGCGACGTTGCTGACTGCGACCGCAGCAGCCGCGCACCCGCAGTTCAACCCGAGCGAACTTCCGGCCGGTCAGCCCATCGAGACCCACGTCGTCGTGCCCCATGGGTGCGGCGAGGCGCAGGACGGAGCGACGACCTCGATCGAGGTGGCCTGGGACGACCGCGTCCGCGCGGTGCCGGCCGAGACCGAGGGCTGGGAGCCGTTCCTCGAGGCCGGCGTGGCCTGGGGCTGGCGCGACGCCGGTGGCGCCACCACCGACGTGATCACGTTGCCGGTGGCGCTGTCGGTGGAAGGCGAGTTGGGCACGCACATCGACCTCATCGTCCGCCAGGCGTGCGACGCCACGGGTGACTCCAACCTCTGGGGAGCTGGCGATCCGGCGTTCCCGGCAGCGCGGCTCACGATCGCCGAGGCCGTGGCCGAGGGAGCCCACGCTGACGACGCCGACCACGCCGACGACAGCGCTGATGACGCCGACGACATGGCGGACGACGCCGACCACGCTGACGACGGCATGGACATGGCCGATGACGCGGAACACGCGGATGACACGACCGAGGGCGTCGCGCCTGTCGATGAGGCCGCCGACCACGGCGACGCTCCCGCTTCGGCAGGTGCTGATGGGCTCACGATCGGCGTGATGGCGTTGGTCACCCTTGGCGGCATCGGTGGGATCCTGCGCACGGGTCGCAAGAAGTGACCGAGGGGGCAGCCGTGCGGCAACGCCTTCTCAGGCTGACGGGCAGCGTGCTTGCGTTGCTTGTCGGCCTGGCGTCGCCGGCGTCTGCCGATCCGGCCGGACCCACCAACTACCGCACCGAGCTTTCCACCGCCACGCTGGGGGCGGCCAGCCTCGAGGTGTTTGGTGGCGATTCGTTCCTGGTGCTGCGGGTTCCGGCCGGGCATGAGGCCATGGTTCACGGCTACGAGCATCGGCCGCAGGACGGGGTCATCGACAACTACCTCCGTTTCGACGCCGACGGGACGGTCTGGGTCAACGAACGCTCGCAGGCGCGGTGGCTCAACGAGGACCGCTACGCCCAGACCGAACCGCCAGCGGACATCGGAGCCGACCTGCCACCCGAGTGGGTCCAGGTCGCCGATGACGGCGCCTATGCGTGGCACGACCACCGAATCCACTGGATGTCGCCCGACCTGCCCAGCCGGATCGACCCCAGCGACGGTCGCCAGGAGGTCTTGCGCCAGTCCGTCCCCATCACGGTCGACGGGGAAGCCCTGGAGGTCGTCGCGATCGTGACGTGGATCCCGCCGCCAGGGTCGCTCGGATGGCTGGGAGTTGGCCTGGTGGCGGCGGTGCTCGCCGCCTTCGCCGGGCGGCGCGGGACCGGGGTCCGGATGGGGGTGGTTGCGGTCGCCGTGGTGGTCGGCCTGGTCGTCGCGTCCGGCAACGTGATCGGCCTGCCCGCCGGCGTGCCCGCCGTGTTGCCGCCCCTGCTGTTGCCGCTGGCTGGGTTGGTCGTGCTTGCAGCCGCGCTGCTGGTCACCGGCCGTTCGCGGGATGGGCTCGTGGTGGCTGCGGGAATCCCCGTTGCCGTCGCTGCCCTGTTGGGCCTGGGGGCACTGGGTGCCGCGGTGGTCCCCGGCACGCTGCCTGCCCTCGTCGTGCGCCTGGGCATCTCGGTGTCGGCCGGCCTGGCCGTCGGCGCGGCCATCGGACTGATCATCGAGGTGTTCGGCCAGGACCTGGGCGTCGGGCTCGACGACGCATCGGTGGAGTGAGTGCCCTCGCACTCGACCGCGCGCAGCCCAGGTTCAGGGGTCGATCCCTGGCCAATTGGCCCCCACGTGTTTTCGCGAAGCGACACGACCCGTCACACTGCGTCCTGTCACCATCGCAACCGGTGAGGGTCGAGTGACGGAATCCGCGGGCAGCGACGGGGTCGTCGACCTCGAACGCGTCCAGCGCGAACGCGCATTGGTCGAGGACAACCTGCCCGTCGTCGACCACGTCGTGCGATCGATCCGTGCCCGTTTCCCGCGCTACGTCAGCTACGAGGAATTGTGGAGCGCGGGGGCCTTGGGCCTCGTGGAGGCGTCACAACGGTTCGACGTCACCCGCGGCGTCCCGTTCGCGCCGTATGCCTTCCAACGTGTCCGCGGCGCGATCATCGACGCGGCCCGCAATCGCGACTACGCCACGCGGACGTTGCGCCGGCATCTCCAGGAGCTGAACCGGGCCCAGGCGTCCCTGGAGCAGAGCGACGCCCATGTGACCGACGCGCTGTTGGCGGAGCGCATGGGCGTGAGCGCTGATCGCGTGAACGAGTTGCGTGCGCGCGCGCGTCAGGTGCTCCCGGTCAGCATTGAGAACCGGACGTCGGTCGACACCGAGTTCGCCGAGTCCCTCGTCGACCACGACGCCGACGTCGATCCGGTTGCCCGCACCGAGGCGAGGGAACTGCGCGAGATGCTGGCGATGGCGGTTGACCGCCTGCCGGAGCCTTACGCCGAGATCGTGCGTCGCCACGACCTGCAGGGCGAGCAGCTGCAGGTGCTCGCCGCCGAACGTGGCGTGTCGTTGGCGCGGCTGAGCCAGTTGCGAACTGAGGCCATCAACTGCCTGCGTGCCTGGTTCTCCACCCAGCTTGACGAGGTGCCCACGCCGGAGCCGGGTGCGCCCGGGGCACGGCGGCGCTCGACGTTCCTGGAGGACATGCGCGCCATCGGCTGACCCGCCGTTGTGTGGTTCAGGCCCGACGCCCCGTCGCACGTGCACGACACGGCTGGTTCAGCGCAGCCCGACCAAACGTCCGTCGGTGAGCAGCACCACCAGTCGGTCCGCGACGACGATCGGTGCGGCGGCCGCGGGGGCGGGCAGGCCGAACTGCCAGCGCGGCTCGCCATCGCGCAACGCCAGCGACTGCAGCGTGCCGCTGGCGTCGGCGTAGACCACCTCGTCGCCAATCGTGACGGGCACCGTGGCCGGAACGGCCGCGACGGTCGCCGACCAGCGCACCGCGCCGCTTGCCACGTCCAGCGCGGTCACGACGCGTCCGCGGACGTGGACGACGGTCCCTCGCCCGATCGCCAGCGGCGTGCAGGCACCACGCGCCGCGACCTGTGACCAGATGACCGTTCCGCCGGCCAACTCCCGGGCGACCACGCCATCGGGTGTGGGCACGACGACGAGATCGTCGACGATGGATGCGACACCGCAGCCGCCGGTGTCCGCACTCCAGACCGGTCTCCGTGTGGTCCGGCTGAGGGCGACGAGGCTGGCGCCGACGTCGGGTTCGATGTCGGGCGGCTGCACCTGGCGCTCCGGCCCGCGAGCCACGTCCGCGTCGGAGTCGTATGCCGCCGGTGCGATGATGCGGTCGCGGTCGACGGCCAGCGGACCGCGCGGGAGGCCGCCGCGAGCGGCATAGGCGCGACGACCGTCGGCGATCGCGTAGCCATGGACCTCGTCGCCCACCGGGACCCAGACCACGCCACCGTCGAGGGTGAGCGGCCCCTCGGCGGTTGGCGCGTCACCCTCACGGCTCCAGCGGCCCACCCCGGACAGGGAGTCGATCGCGACCAGTCCTGCACGGGCGCCATCAAACGACAGGGGCGACACCACGGTCGTCGTGCCGTCGGTCACGACAGGCCCGCCCTGGCGATCTGCGGGGAACTGGCCGAACCCGCGACGGATGGACGCCAGGCGTTCCCCGGTGCGCCCATCCACGATCGCCGTGCCGTCCGGCGCCTGGACCACGACGATCGCGCCGTCGGTGGCCAGCCCGACGACCGCCGGTGGTGGCAGGGCCGTACGCCAACGTGTGGTCCCGTCCGGGTCCAGGGCCAGGGTCAGGGCCCCATCGTCGACGACCAGCAGACGGTCCGACGCGGCGGTGCTCGCCCGGGCGCCAACGCCGACGACGCCCAGGACCGCACCCGTGCGACCGTCGAGCCTGAATGCATCGCCGGCGCGCGATCGATCGAAGCCCAGGACGGAGTCATCGGGCAGCGTCACGACGCCGTGGCCCGGGGATGGCCGACTCGAAGCTGGCATCCGCCAGCTGTCCTGCATCGTCTGGCGGTCGTAGGCACCGACCGTGCCGTCGTCCAGCGCGTATATGGCAGTCGCCGACGTCAGCGCCAGGCCGGTCACGACGCCCGCTGGGCGGGGGTAGCGCTGGGTCACGGCCCCGGTTTCGATGTCCACACCGTCGAGCACGGTTGTCCCGCCGACCAGGACATGCGTGTCGTCCACGGCGATGGGGGTGAACGGCATGGAGGCCGGGTACTCGCGGGCCCACCGGATCGCGCCCGACGCAACGTCGAGGCCGACCAACAGGGCATTGCCGGCGGCCACGTTGGACTGCAGCACCACTCCCACCGGCCGCGACGCGACCGCGACGATCGTTTCGCGCCGCATGGCGACCAGGCCGACGACCGACGCGTTCAGCGTGGCGTTCAGGTCGGTGTCCCAGGCAGGGCCGCCACCAAACGACGTTGCCTGGATGTGCCGGTCGTCGGCCTGGATGAGGATGTCGGCCTGCCCGATGATCGGCGTCAGGGTCGGCACGGTGAGCGCGTACGGGCGACCGTCCGAGGATCGGCGATCGACAATGTCGCCGGTGTCGCGGTCCAGCAGCAGGATGCCGGTCTGGGCGGCCTGGGGGGCGCCGACACCGTCGCGCAGCACCACGACCGACACCGCGATCCCGACGTCGAGGACCGCGACCCCCCGGGCCTGGACGGCCCCGTTGCCGAGGTCGTGGGTCCAGTTCACGATCCCCGATGACGCGTCGAGCGCGGTCACGGCGTTGTTGCGGACCGTGGCGACCAAGGTTTCGCCAACCGCAACGTGCTGGTCGACCTCTGCCGGGGTCGGGGCGACGTCGAGGTCAGCGGTCCAGGCAACCTCCGTCGGGCTGTCGACCGTCGACAGGCCGACCTGGCCGGTACGGGCTGCGTCGCCCCGTGCTGTCAGCCCACGCGGGCTGGTCGGGGCGGATCGGAGCACGGACGCGGTGGCCAACCCCAACAGAGCGAGGCCAGCGATGGCCCCCACGGCGATCGTGCGACCCTGTCGACCGCGCTGCTCGATCGGCCGACGGTGCCGCTCGGTGTCGTGCTCGTGGAGGTCGAGCGCGTGACCGCACCACCCGCACCACCGCACGGTGGCGCCGACGTTGCGGTGCTGGCAGGACGGGCACGAGATCGCGGGTGGGTCTCGACGCAGCAGTCCTGCCAGCCCGGTCATGGCGAGGGGCTCTCGGCGGGAGCCAGCGAGTCCGGTGTCGGCTGGGTCGGCTGCGTCGGCGCTTCGGCCGTGGGTGTCGGCGTCGGGGACGGTTCGGGGTCCGGATCCGGGCTTGGTGGTGGGAGGATGATGGGGCCGTCGTCGCTCTCCGTGGGTGACGGCTCCGGTTCGGGTTCGGGGTTCTCCGCGCCCTTTGACACCACGATCGTCACCTCCGAGCCCGTTGGCAGTTCCGTGCCGGGCTCAGGATCCTGGCGGACCACGAAGCCCTCAGCGGTGGTGTCGGAGAATTCCCGCACGACGAGCACCTGGAACTCCTGCTCCTCGAGCAGGCGGAGGGCTTCGAACTCGTCCAGCCCCGCGACTGAGCGAACACGGACCAACTCCTCCCCGGCCGACACGACCCAGTTCACCTGGGTGCCGCGTGCAACGCGTTCCCCCGCCGCGGGGTCGGTGCGCAGGATCAGGCCGGGTGCCACGTCGTCGGAGAACTCGGTGGACCGGGTGATGGGGACCAGACCGGCGTCGCGCAGCAGTTGCAGCGCTTCCTCTTCTGCCAGGCCGGTGACCAGGGGCACGCTCACCTGCTCGCGGCCGCGGCTGGTGTACAGCCGAACGACGGTCTCCGGTGAGACCTGGTCGCCGTGGGGTGGTTCCTGGCGGACGACCCGTCCTGCTGCGATGTCGTCGCTGAACTCCGAGCCGGCCACGACGGCCTGCAGGCCGACACGGTCGAGGTTGTCCTTCGCCGTCGTCTCCTCGATGTTGGTCACGTCGGGCACGGTGACGCGCCGGGCCTCCTCGCCCGAAAGCATCGAGCCGAGGAACCAGAAGGCTCCGAAGGCGGCCGCGAGGGACAGCAGCCCCAGCAGCGCGTACACGACGGCGCGTGTCCCGCGGGGGCCTTGCGGATCGGGGTTGTTGGGCATCATGGCGTCCAGGCGGGCGGTCTCTTCATGGGGTAGTCGCGCCGGTGCCGTGACGGGCTGGCCGGCGCGGGCGCGCAACAGATCGGCGCGCAGCTCGGCGGCGCTGCCGTACCGGTTGGCGGGGTTCTTGGCCATTGCCCGCAGCACGATCGCCTCGGACGCCGGCGTGATCGAACCGTCGATGTCGCGCGGCGGACGTGGGTCTTCCTGCACGTGCTGGTAGGCCACCGTGACCGGAGAGTCGCCCGTGAACGGCTGTGAACGGGTGAGGGCCTCGTACAGCACCACGCCGAGCGAGTAGACATCGCTGCGTTCGTCAACCCGTTGCCCCTGCGCCTGCTCGGGCGACAGGTACGCGGCCGTCCCCAGCACGGCAGCCGTCTTGGTGACCGTGTCGGCGTCGATGGCGCGGGCGATCCCGAAGTCGGTGACCTTCACGACGCCGTCGTCGCCCAGCAGGATGTTGCCGGGCTTCACATCACGGTGGACCAACCCCTGGCTGTGTGCGTACGCCAGGGCCGAGCACACGTCGGCGCTGACCTGCAGCGCGCGGTCTTCGGTCACGCCGCCGGCCCGGATTGCATCGGCGAGGGAGCGACCGACCACCTGTTCCATGACGATGTACGGCACGCCGTCGTCGGAGCCGGTGTCGTATGCCGCGACGATGTTGGGGTGGTTCAGGCGGGCAGCGTTGCGCGCCTCCAGGCGAAACCGCTCGACAAACCCGTCATCGTCGGTGAAGCGATGCAGCAGGACCTTCACGGCGATGGGCCGCTGCAGCACCAGGTCTTCACCGGCGAAGACCTCTGCCATGCCACCACGACCCAGCAGGCGGTCGAGCCGGTATCGGTCGCCGAGGACGCGCACGTGCTCCACGCGGTGCTCCGAGGTGGGGTGGGTTGTTGCGGCTCGGGCGGTGCTGACTCAGCGCCACCTGCGACAGGCGGGGGTTCGGCAACCGCCTGGTCGCGGCTGCCCGAGGCTACCGATGTGGGCTCAACGCAGTCCGAGTGCGGTCTCCATGACCGCCTGCGCGATGGGTGCGGCGACTGCGCCGCCCGTGGCGTCCGCGCCGGCGTCAGGCAGCACGACGGCGACCGCCACGTCGGATCCGGCGAAGCCGACGAACCACGCCGTCGGGGTGGCGTTGGGGTCCTCGGCCGTGCCGGTCTTGCCGCCGACTTCGACGCCGGGGATGGCAGCACGGCTGCCCGTGCCACGGGCCACGACGTCGACCATCATCTCGCGCAGGAGGGCGGCGGTGGTGGGCGTCACGGCCTGCTCACTGAAACGTCCCTCGACCCATGGGCCTTCGTTGGGGCCGCGGACGACGCGGCCCGACGCGTTGCGCACCTGGGCGACCACGTGGGGCCGGACCAGGCGTCCCTCATTGGCGATCGCGGCGGCCACGAGTGCCATGTGCAGGGGGGTGGTTCGGACGTCGCGCTGGCCGAGGGCCGACTGCGCGGTGGCCGGGTCGTCGAGGTCCTTGGGCAGGCGCGAGCGCAGTGTGGGCAGGTCGTACGGGATGTCCCGGTTGAACCCGAACCCCTCCGCCACCGCCGCGAGCCTGTCCGCTCCGAGGTCCACGGCGAGGCGGGCGAACACGGTGTTGCAGGACACGCGCAGCGCATCCGCCAAGGTGATCGCCTGGCCATCGCCGCACGGTCCCGGGGTGTAGTTCTCGATCGCGACCCGGGTCTGGGGCGGTGTGTACGACGCGGTGTCCTCGAATGACGTCGAGGGCTCGAGTCCCTGCTCCAGGGCGGCCGCCGCGACGATCAGCTTGAACACGGAGCCGGGTGCGAACGTGCCGCGGGTCACGCGGTCCAGCAGCGGTCGGGTCGGGTCGGCGTTGAGCGCGTCCCATGCACCGAGGATCTCGGCGCCGTTGTGCGTGGACAGGATCCCCGGGTCGTAGGAGGGGCTCGAGTAGGAGGCCAGGACACGTCCCGTCGTCGGCTCCAACGCCACGACCGCGCCGACGCGATCCCCGAGTGCGGCCCGTGCGGCTTGCTGAACGCGTGGGTCGAGTGTGAGTTCCACGGTGGCGCCGACGAGCCCCGAGCTGGACAGCAGTGCGGCGAGGTTCTGGTTGAGCAGCTCCCTCGGCGTGCCCGTCAGTTGGTCGTTGAAGGCCTGCTCCAGCCCTGAACGCAGGAGGACGAATGAGTACCAACCTGTGACATGGGCGTAGAGCGGCCCCTGGTCGTAGACGCGGAGGTAGGCCAGGTCGTCGCGGGTCGGCGTGGAGCGGACGATCTCCGAGCCGGCGACCACGATCGGCCCGCGCTCGACCTGGTACTCCGCGATGATCGCGCGGCGGTTTGCCTGATGGCCGCCCAGTGCCTCTGCGCGCAACAGTTGCAGGAGGTGCAGGTTGGCAATGAGGGCGCCGAACAGCACGACCAGCACGATCCCGAATCGGCGAACCTCGCGCGTCATGGTCTCGCTCCGGTCAGGGCGGAGGGGTTGGCAGCAGCCTCCGGGCCAAGCAGCTCCACACGCCGGGCCTCGTCGCCCACACGCAACAGCACGCCGAGCAGCACATAGTTCGCGACCAGGCTGGATCCGCCGTAGGAGACCCAGGGCAACGTGATGCCGGACAGCGGCACGACCCGCGTGAGCCCGCCCACGACGACAAAGACCTGCAGGCCGAGCGTGGCGGCCAGGCCGGCGGCCACCAGGGTGCCCACCTCGTCGCGGGCGGTCAGGGACATGTGCAGGGCGCGTGTGACCAGCAGCAGGTACGCGACCAGGACGGCGATTGCGCCCAGCAGGCCGAGTTCCTCGCCCAGGACTGCGAAGATGGCGTCCGTCGCGGCATACGGCAGGTCGTTCGGGCGCCCCAGGCCGAGCCCTGTCCCAGTCAGTCCGCCAGTGCTCATCGCGAACGCGACCTGTGCCAGTTGGTAGCCGGCCCCGTCGATGTCGGCCCACGGGTCCAGCCAGATCGACACGCGAAGCCGGACGTGGTCGAACATCCGCCACGCGATCGCGCCCCCGGCAAGAAACGCCAGCGAGCCCACGGCCGGGTAGGTGACTCGGCCGGTGGCGATCCACAGCAGCACGATGAACGTGCCGAAGAAGAGCATGGCGGTCCCGAGGTCGCGCTGCACGACCATCACCAGCAGGCTCGCGCCGGCAGCGGCCAGCACCGGGCCCAGGTGGCGGGCCGGCGGCATGAGCAGCGGGCCGATCCGCGTCGTCGCGACGGACAGCAGGGCGCGCTTCTGCTCCAGGTACCCGGCCAGGAAGCCCACCATCGTGAGCTTGGCGAGCTCACCCGGTTGGAACGACATCGGGCCGAGGTTGATCCAGAGACGGGCACCGTTGATCTCGCGTCCGATGCCGGGCAGCATGGGCAGCAGGAGCAGCAGCACGGTCAGCAGGCCGAGCGTGTAGTGGTAGCGAGCGATCTGCCGTGGGCTGCGCAGGACGGCAAGGACGATGACGAAGCCCAACACCGCGATCGTCGACCATGCCATCTGAAGGCCCGCCAGCCTGGTGCCCTCGGCGAGGTCGACCCGCCGGATCAGGACCAGGCCAATCCCGTTCAGCAGGACGACCAACGGAAGGACCACGGGGTCAGCCAGCGGCGCAAGCCGTCTGGTGGCCGTGTGGGCGATGGCCGCCAACGCGCTCAGGCCGGTGGCCTGCAACAACGGCAGCCACAACGCTGGCTGCTCGGTCGCCAATTCCAGCAGGAACCCGGCAGCCGTGGTCAGTGCGATGGCCCAGGCGAGCAGGTTGGCCTCGTGGCCCCGACGGGTCGCCGCCAACTCCAGGGCCACGGTCGACGGCCCGTGGGCGCCGCGACCGCTGGTGGGGCGGCTGCTGCCCGCCAAGGCGTCCTTGGAGGGACCGTCCGCGTCGGCGGTCACGGCCCCACCGACGCCCGTCGACCGCTGGCCGGCGGTGAGTCCTCGCCGGCCTGTGGAGCTGACTCCACGATGCGACGGGCGTCATCCAGATCGGTGGCCGGGATCCCATCGGTGAGCCGGCGGACGTAGAACTCTGCAACGTCGCCGGTCGTCAGCGGCGTCGGCTCCGAGATCCACGACAGGTCGATCGGCCCGAACTGGATGGGCACGCCCTGGTAGATGACCACCTGCTCCCCGTCGAGACCCACGTAGTAGGACCGCGACAACAGCCAGCGCCCCCCGCCAAGAGTCGCGATGCCGAGCACCGCGAGTGCGATCACAATTGCCGTCCAGCGCTGCAACGGCGTGACACGCGGCCCGTCGTCCGCCCGGGCCTCGCCAACACGGCCGAGCCGACCCAGTCGCTGCGCCCAGTCGCCAGATGGGGGGCCACGATCGGGCGTCACGACGACCGGGGCGGGCATGAGTTGTGAGGTCTCGTCATGCACCGCAACGGGTTCTTCGGCCTCGGCATGGAAGCGCAAGAGGATGATCGTTATGTTGTCCGGTCCCCCGGCGGCGTTGGCCAGGTCCACGAGGCTGCGTGCAGCGGCCGGCGCATCGTGTTCGAACTCCAGGAGGGTGCGGGCGATCTCGCTGTCGGCAACGACCCCGGTCAGGCCGTCCGAGCACAGCAGGAGCTGGTCGTCGACGTGCAGGTCGATGGTCAGGGAGTCGACGTCGACGTCGGCACTGACGCCGATGGCGCGCGTGACGACGGACCGGTGCGGGTGAGTCGCGGCTTGGGTCGGGTCCAGCTCGCCCTCGTCGATCAGGTGCTGGACGAGCGTGTGGTCCGTGGTCAACTGCATCAGCTCGCCGTTGCGCAAGAGGTAGGCGCGCGAGTCCCCAACGTGGGCCACGTGGACGCGGCGGCCCTCGAACATTGCGGCGGTCAGCGTGGTGCCCATGCCCCGGTACGTCGGCTCGTGGGCGGCCTTGCGTACGACCGCGACGTTGGCCTCCACGATGGCTCGGGCGAGGGCGTCGCGTGCCTCATGGGCATTGGCGAAAACCTTGCCGTCAAGCCGGGCGACGGGTTCGAGCGCGGTGGCGCTGGCCACCTCGCCGGCTGCGTGACCGCCCATCCCGTCCGCCACGGCCACCACGGAATCCCCGGTCCAGACCGCGTCCTCATTGGCCTCGCGGACCTTGCCCGTGTCGGTGAGGGCTGCGATCTCCAGCCTGGTCACCGGCGCACCTCGACACGCGTCTTGCCGATGCGCACCTGGTCGCCGGCCGCCAGCGGTGTCGGCTGGGTGACCTTGGCACCGTTGAGGAAGGTGCCGTTGGTCGAGCCGAGGTCCACGACGACCCAGACATCACCGTCACGCCGGACCTCGGCGTGCTCATCACTGACGAACACGTCATCGATCGGGATGGTGGACCGACCCGAACGCCCGAGCACCGTTGGATCGGGGCCGAGGCCGAGGACCTGCGGGGAACCCGTCGGTGCGTGGACGACCAGTTCCCTCGGCTGGCGACGCGGGGTCTTTGGTGGCTCGGCACGTGCGATCGCTGGCCTGGGGGGCGCCGCCGAGGCGCCGCGCGAGCCCGGCGTCGCCAGATCGGCGGCGATGACCCGGATGACCCTGAACAGGAAGGCATACAGCAGTACCAGCAGCACGATCCGCAGGATCGACAACACCTGGATTGGCATCGTCAGCCCTCCACGATGGCGACACGTGCCTCGCCGAACTGGACCAGGTCGCCGATTTGCACGGGGTGCTCCGCAGCGGCTCGGCCGTTGACGCGCGTCCCGTTGGTCGATCCGAGGTCGAGCACCCACCAACCGTCGCCGCGCCGGACGAAAGCGGCGTGCGCGCGCGAGACCGTGGCGTCGTCGATCACGATGTTGCTGTCGGGTGTGCGGCCACAGACCAGGCGGACGCCCCTGAGCGGCACAACGGTCCCGGCGGTCGGCCCCGAGTCAACCCTGACCGCGGTCGCCGTTCGGGCCTCGGCGGCCGCCGGAGGGGCTGGCGCACCAGCCGGCGGACCGGGCGCTGACGGCTTCGGGGGTGCTGCGGGCGTTGACCCGGCGGAGGCCGCGGTGGCAGGAGCTGCGGCCGCTTGATCCGGGCGCGCCGACGCGGTGGGCGCCACAGGCACGGCGGTGGCAACGCGGCCACGGACGCGGAAGGTCCCGATGGAGACACCCTCGGCGACGGAGAGTTCCACCGTGACCGGACCGCGCAGGTGCCACCCGTTGTCGGCCGCCGAGGCCGTCACCACCTCGGCAAGTTCGTCCAGGAGCGCCTGTCCGTAGCCCCCCAGGCGCGCGTGGTCCTTGGCGTTGCAGTCGAACGCGTACTCGTTGGGAACGACGATGCCGTCGATGGTCACGTCGCGGTTGCCGTCGGCGTAGCGCTGGATGCCCTTGGCCAACTCGATCGGTTGCAGCCCGGATCGGAAGGCGCGCGCGAAGAAGCCCTCCACAGCGCCTTCGAGTCGCGCTTCGAAGCGTTGCAGGATCCGCCCGCCGCTGGCTCCCATCGCGCCTCCGTCGGTGGCCATGACGGCCAAGTTCGAGGGCCACCGTTCTGTCCGAGGTGGGGGTCCTCACCGGTTCGAGGGTAGCCCCGGGGGGCCTGCTGGACGCTCATCGATGGGCGCCCATGACGCTTCGTGGGCCCTTGGCGCGTTGGTACCTTGCGCGCGTTGCCGGTCATGCGCGGGTGGCGGAACAGGCAGACGCGCACGGTTCAGGTCCGTGTCCCTTCGGGGGTGGGGGTTCGACTCCCCCCTCGCGCACCACACGCCGGTACACGCCTCTGGCCAGCGGAAACGCTGGCCACAGGTGATTCCGGGGGCCTTCGCGGGCCCGCCTCCGGGCGGCCGGATCACCCCCGCGTGGACCCGGCGTGGACCCGAGCTTCGCAACGGGGGGTGGCGAGGAAGGCGGCGACGTTGCGCCACCGCGCGGCGAGTTGGGCGGTGACGGGGTCGTGGGCGCGGCTGCGGCGGAGTCGGGCGGTGGCGAGGTCGATCGGGTCGGGGTCGGGTTCGCGGGTGTGCGGGCCACCTTCGAGTTCGGCGGTGTGTTCGTGCAGGTAGAGCCGGTTGGTGAGCCGGCCGCGGGACAGTGCGACGTAGCCCCATTCGCGGTAGAGCTCGTCGGCGCCGAGCACGAAGGTGTGGTCCACGGTCGGTCAGCGATCTGTTCGATGGTTGCGATGTCGCTGCCGTCGGGGAGGCGCTCGGCGATGGCCCGCAGCATGTCGCGGCGGTCGAACGTGGACGCGTGGGCGGTGAGCCCGTCGGGTCCGACCAGATCGTCGAACAGACCACGCAAGTCGACGTCTCCGACGGCCTGCTGGTCGAGCAGCCGCGCCCAGACGCGCGGGTCGATCCCGAGGTCGTCGGCGCGGGTGCGCCACTGCTGGCGCAGGGTGGGTTCGTCGGCCTGGACATGCTTGGCCTGCCGGGTCGACAGCGTGGCGACCTGGGCGGCCTTGGCCGATGTCTCGCCGCGGGTGTCCAGTTCGGCCACGATCGCGCGGCGGCGCTGGGAGAACGCGTCGATCCACCCGCGGTCGACACCGGCCAGGTCGGCGGTGCCGTTGACCACCGGTTCCCACGCCACCCCCAACGTGCGGGTGAGCTCGTGGCGCAGGTGGGCCTGATACAGGAACCCGGCCGTACGGGCGTGGGCGAACAGGGCCCGGGAGTCCAGCGTGCGCCACACCCCGTCATCCGAGGTGCGGGCGAGGTTGGCGACGAGCACGTGGGTGTGCAGCAGCGGGTCCCCGGCCCGCGACGTCCGATGCCGGAACCCCGCCGCGACGAACCCATCGATCCCGACCCGCTCGGCCCCTTGCGCGCCGCGACGGGTCCGGCCCGCGTCACGTTCGAGGTACCCGACGGCGGCGTCGACCGCGGCGTCGTGCGCAGCCTGCACCCGGGCGGCGATCTGTTCGTCGCCGAGGGCCCACAGCAGCGACACCGACGTCGGCGCACGGAACGTCAGGTCGAACCCGGGGACCTTGCGGGCCGGATGCCGGGCCAACAACTCGCCGGTGGCCGGGTCCTGCCCGGCGAGCACCGCGTTGAGCTGTCCGGCGTTGACGTGGCCGTCGAGGCCGAGCGGCTCGAATCCGCGGCCGAGCCACCGGCCGGGGGATTCGCCCTTGCCGAGGTAATAGTCCTCCACACCGTGAGCGACGGTGTTGAGGTAGTAGTCCTGTGAGCCCGGGGCCATCCGTCCGATGTTCATGGCGTGCCGGTCAAGATCGACATCTGGCTCCCGCTCGGCTGATGCTCGTGAGGCAAGACCGTCGGGTGTGCCTCGTGGCGTGGCGCACATCGGTGAATCTGGGGCGTTCGTACCACGCCTATCGGGGCCCCGAAGGGCATGGACCCGCCGCGCGGCACCCAGGCGATGGTGACGGGGGACGATTCTTCGTTGCTCGTCACGGGAGCACCACTGGCAGGACATGTCCCAGCTACGGCGCGCCGTCCGCGACGTTGAAGTCAGCTGCCAATCTCCGAACGCGATGACCTGAGACCGCGCCACGGGCGCAAGCAGGGAGGGACGAGCGCGGCAGGCCAACCGCACAGGACAAGGGGGACGGCAGTCGCCAGTCCGATCACGGTGACCGGCCCCGCGATGTAGATCACGACGGGCGTCTCGAGAACGAGCGCGCCGGCCAAGCCGAGAAAGGCGATGGCGGGCCCAGGAGTGATGTAGGCCAGGGCGACCATCCCTGCGACTGCGACGGGTGGGGCGTCCGCCAAGAAGTCCGATCGGACCTTTGGCCACGCGCCCCACGAAAGGGCCAGCGCCGCCAAGAAGACCGAAGCGCCGAGCAGGCTTACAACCAAGCCGAGCATGGTCTCCATAGGCAGCCCCGAGGTGGACGACTGAGAAGGCGACTGATCGTAGGACTTGGCAGAGCTGCAAGTCGCCCGTCGAGCACCCAGCGACAGGTTCGCGACCAACGTGCTAACGGCGCATGGCGGCTCCGTTGGTTCTCGCGCAACAGGAACCCACGTGGAAGGACGAACCTGTGCACGACCACCACTCTTCACAGCTGAGGCTGCGTACCCCGAGTCGCCTGTGGGCGATCGTCGCGATTGTGGCCATCCTCGTTCAGGGAATGCCTGCGGGTGCCCTTGCCCAGGATGTCACCGTCATCACGGCCGAGATGTTGCGCGAGACGGGCAGAAACACATTGCAGTCGACCGGCCGGTTGATCATGGATTCCCCCTCGTTCGATCTTGATCAGGACCGCGACGTTCTTGATCTGGTCGCCCAACTTCCCGACGACCCGGGTGAGTTGTTGGCCAACCTCGACGAGGCCGCCGTCGAGGCGATCGCGACGAGGGCGCCTCAGCCCGCGGGAAGCTCTCGATACCTGGCCACGGCGACGACTGGGGAGACGATCGTCGTCGACATCACCTCAACGAGCGAGCGCGCCCAGATCACGTCGCGGGTAGTGCTCAATGGCACGGTCAGCCTGCTGTCGGACGTCGTCACGGAACGCGCAGCTCCGGCTTGATCGACGTCCGCACCGTGGACTCCGCGGGCCGGCGGTCGAGCCAACAGACGCAGTCGGACGCTCCGTGCAACGATGCTTGTGACCTCGTGGGGCTCGGTGCGGGTATCGCTGGTTCCACTGGCTGCGGCGTCGCCGTCGCGGTGGGTGTGCAGGCCGGCGTCCTACTCGGCGGCGTTGGGGCGATTGGGGGCGCGATCATCAGCGGGGTCGGATGTGGTCTCCTGGGTGGGATCCTCGGCCTCGGAACTGGCCGCGCCTGTGAGCAACTGGTCTGCGACGGAGAGACCACCCCAGATCTGGTTGTCATCGACGAATTCTCGTGCGACCCGACGACTGCGTGTTCTATGACGGCCTTCGGGATGTCGTCGACCGGGGCAACTTGTGCCTTCGTTCGGTTCCAGTGGTTTGATCCAAGTGGGAGTCCGAACTCTTACGGTGCCAGGACGGGGACGGTTTGCGGCGCGGGCTCGGGTGGGGTGCGGAAGTTCGTCGTGACCCTTTGGACCCCGACGTCGCCGGCACCTTGTGCGACGGTCGCGAACGCCGACATCCTCTTCTCTGGAGAGGGTGACACGGCAACAGCGCCTGTCCCGTCGGCAACGTTCATCGGCTGCGTTTGATCGACGGCCCGCTCGGTCGCCGTCGAAGCGCCAGAGGCTTGGTGGGTGCGGGGCGGTGATCGAGCGCGGAGGGCTGGCGTGGACCCGGCGTGGACCCGAACCGCGCAGAACACCGGGTGACGGGCCGTCACTCCTGGCACCCGCCCTGCCGAGATTCGGCGAATCTGGCACGAATAGGCACCCTTCGGGACGGTCCGGGACCTCGCCCGCACGGTTCAGGTCCGTGTCCCTTCGGGGGTGGGGGTTCGACTCCCCCCTCGCGCACCACACGCCGGTACACGCCTCTGGCCAGCGGAAACGCTGGCCAGAG
>Ga0326597_10003000_pt1 | contig 24683 bp, 19 predicted proteins | sample RVTome_12_FD_203789 | JGI IMG/M metagenome (GOLD analysis project Ga0326597, IMG submission 203789) | Soil microbial communities from uranium-contaminated site in the Upper Colorado River Basin, Wyoming, United States - RVT100D185 | ecosystem: Environmental > Terrestrial > Soil > Contaminated >... | reverse complement strand
GCGTGCTCGATCTCGCGCGCCGGTTCCTGCGCGCAGAAAAATCATAACGATCTGTTCTTGCCATGTATTTTGTAGACTCCGCGACGGGTGAACGCTACCCGCTCGATGAGCCTCGGTGGTGCGGCGGGAACGGGGCATATCTCAACCTCGACCCGGCGCCGGGCTTGACGCGCGGCGACATTGACGGCGGATGCCGCTCGGTGTGGCGCTACGCGAAGGCGCTGCTCGTCGATGCGCGCGCCGCCGTCAGCATGGGCGAGGGCGGTACGCCGCTCGTGCGCGGCGTGTGGGACGGATTGCCGATTGCGTTCAAGCTCGAATTCATGATGCCCACGGGTTCGTTCAAGGACCGCGGCATGACGGTGCTGGTGAGCTACCTCAGGAGCCGCGGCATCGATCGCGTCCTCGAGGACTCGTCGGGCAATGCGGGCGCATCGCTCTCGGCGTACGCCGCCGCGGCCGGCCTGGCCTGCCGCATCCTCGTGCCCGAGACTGCGTCCTACCCCAAGATCGCGCAAATCGCGGCCTGTGGCGCGGATGTCGTGACGGTCCGCGGCTCGCGCCAGGATGTCGCCGACGCCGCGCTTCGCATGAGCACGGAGATGTTCTACGCGAGCCACAACTGGCAGCCGTTTTTCCTCGAGGGCACGAAGACGCTCGCCTACGAGCTGTGGGAGCAGCTCGGATTCCGGGCGCCCGACAACGTCGTGGTGCCATTGGGCTACGGCAGCAACGTGCTGGGCTGCGCGCGGGGTTTCGAAGAGCTCGCGCGCAACGGCGAGATCGCACGCGGCCCGAGGATATTCGGGGTGCAGGCGGCGAACTGCGCCCCGCTTCACGCCGCGTACCAGGCGAAGCGCGACAGTCTCGAGGCGGTCGCGGTCAGGCCGACGATCGCCGAGGGCATCGCCTCGTCCAAGCCCACCCGTGTGCGCGAAGTGCTCAATGCGGTTCGCGGTAGCGGTGGCACGATCGTCGCGGTGTCCGAAGACGAGATCGTCGCAGCCCTCGGCGCGCTCGCACGCAAAGGGCTGTACGTCGAGCCCACGTCGGCCGCTGCGGCCGCGGGATTGACGAAGTTGATCGGCAGCGGTGCGATTCGCGCGAATGAAACCGCGGTGCTGGTGCTGACCGGCTCGGGGCTCAAGGCCTCGGAGAAGATCGGCGAACTGCTCAAGCTCCGCGCCAGGAGCGAGTAAACGAGAAACACCGTCATTCCGCCGAAAGCCGGAATCCAGAGCAAGCATCCCTCGCGGCATTGCATGCTAGTATTTCCTCGCCCAACGGGAGGAAGCGTGCATACCAAAGTTCATGTCACGCGCGGCGCGCGGTATTCCGCTTCACCGAGCGCGGCAGAACAAGAGGAGATTGATGCCCCGGATCTTCGACAATATCGAGCTTGATCTTCTCCCGGCACTGCGGGCGACGCTTGATGTCGCAAACCGTTCGGACTTCTGCGTCGGTTACTTCAACCTGCGCGGATGGAAATCGATCGACGATCTCGTAGAGAGATGGCCGGGCGGCGCGGGCAATCAATGCCGTCTGCTCGTCGGAATGCAGCGCCTGCCTCAGGATGAACTGCGCGAAGCATTCAGCGTCACGGGCGGCGAGGCTCGACTGGACAATCAGGCCGCCTTGCGACTGAAGAAGCGATTGGCTGAGGAATTCCGCAATCAGCTCGCGTTCGGCGTACCGACCAAGTTGGTCGCGTTCGCGACTACGTTTTCCTGCGCCGCGGGCGCTTGGCATCCGACAGCGTTTCGCCCCAGCGCGACAGAAACGCGGTGACGAACCCGTGTTCCCCGGCCGGTTCCACTGCCAGCGGCGCGAGCGCGAGCGCGACGGAGAGCGCGACGTGGTAGCCCTCCGAGCGCGAGGCGGCAGCGCGCTGATATGCCGGATGCGCCTGGTTGATGAGGACGGTCGATTCGACCAGCCGCCCGAGTTCAGTATCGCCCGGCCGCTCTTCGAATTGGACCGCGAGCCCCAGGCGCTGCGGCCGCCGCTCGCGCGGCGAAACTGGCAGATCGAGCGGGCCCGCGGGCGGTTCGGCATCCGACGGCGGCGCCTCGTTCTGCGGGTCCTGCCGGGGCGGTGCGGCGGGAATCTCGCGGTGCTCCTCGCCCCCGGGCGGTTCGGGCGCGATCACAGCGGCCGGACCCAGACCGGCGATGTCGCCCGATCGAGCATCCTGACCCAGCGGCAGGCGCTTCTGTCCGCCGCGCCGGTGCTCGACGAGCGATGCGAGCAGCGGAAAACCGTCACTCAGATCCAGCAATACGCGTTCCAGGTCGCGTTCCAGTACGCGCAACGACCGCGGACGTGCTGTTTCAGGTTGTTCGCGGCTGTCTCCCCATGCGGCCAGCTGGCGCAGCACGACTTCCTGAATCGCCTTGCGGAACGAGAGGTACGCGGCGCCGCGCGCCCCGGAGCGGATGAAGTCGCCCTTGTTGAGGGTGAGAGACGCGGCAAGCATGGGCACCTCGATTACGCCTCCGATGCGCTCGGGCGCGTTGGGCGAGATGCCGAGCCAATCCCAGCCGCGCTTGATGACCTTGCCGTAGGTGCTGATGGCGAGCCCGCGCTGATCCTCCGGCAGCGGGTGGGAGCCGCGCAGCAGGTACCCGGCCGCGCTGGGTTTGCGCTTGCGCCGCGGATAGATCGCGAGCGGCCCGATCTCGGGCGCGGTGCAGGCCTGCTTGCGCGATACCTCGTGGTTTACTTCAAAGATGACGCCGCGCGAATACAGCGGCGAGAGGATGCCGTCGAACGCGGGATCGAGCAGCGGCTGGTAGTGGCGCCGGATCGCGGCCTCGACGAAACCGCGGTCGACGAGCGGCGACAGCGGATCGGTGAGCGCGAGCCTGACCGCGGTCCCCCGTTCCGCGACCACCCCGGGCGGAGGGACCCACCGCCACGGCGCCTTGTGACGTGACCCAAGGTGCCATTGCGTGGCCACGTGGCTCTTGCCGCGCCGGGTTTCGGTCACGACTTCCTTGCACGCCAGCAGCCCGAGTTTGATGCCCACGCCGGCAAAGCCGATGCCCTTGCCTCGCGCTTTGGTGCTGGTCGCCAGATCGTGATAGCGCGCGAGTTCCCTGCGCTGCATGCCCGATCCGTTGTCCACGATGGTCAGGCTTGCGCCCGCGGAGTCGGTGGTGATGCGGATCAGGCTGGCGCCGGAGTCCAGCGCGTTCGCGAGTATCTCGGTGAGGACGGTCTCCTCGAGCGAGCCGGGATACGCGTCGCGCAGGTCTTCGAGCAGGTGCAGCAGGTCAACGCGCGTCTGTCCCACATCGATCTCGCTGGAAACAACCTGAAAAACCGACCACCCGGTTGGCCGCCGAAGCTAGACGCCGTGCTTTTTGAACCACTCCTGCATCCGTTTCCAGCCGTCCTCGGCGGCTTCCTTGCGGTAGTTCGGGCGGTAGTCGGCGTAGAAGGCGTGCGGCGCGCCGGGATAGACGACGATCTCGCTTGTCGCGTTGCCCGCGGCCTTCAACGCCGCGCGCATCTGCGCGACATGCTCCAGCGGGATGCTCGCGTCCTCGCCGCCATAAAGACCGAGTACCGGCACCTTGAGATGGGGCGCAAGCTCGACCGGGTAAGCCGGCTGCAGCGCGGCCTTCTGTGGCGCGACCAGCCGCCCGTACCACGCGACCGCGGCTTTCACCTTGGGATTGTGGACGCAATAAGTCCAGGTGATGCGCCCGCCCCAGCAGAAGCCGGTGATACCGAGCCGGGCGGTGTCCGCCTTGCCGGTCGACTCCGCATAGAGCACCGCCGCGTCGTGGTCCGACATCACCTGGCTGTCGGGAACGTGATTGACCACTTGGGCGAAGATTTCCTGGTTGTCGGTCATCTTGGTGACGTCGCCCTGGCGGTGGTAGAGGTCGACCGCGATGGCGAAATAACCGAGCTTGGCGAGGCGGCGGCACACGTCCTTGATGTGCTCGTGGACGCCGAAGATCTCCTGTACCACGAGGACCAGCGGAAATTTGCCGTCCTTCTCCGGCATCGCGCGGTACGCCGGGACCGGGCCGTCGCGGGTAGCGAGCTTCACTTCGCCGGCGACGAGCCCCTGGTCATCGGTGGCGATGACGGTGGACGCGATCGGCTGCACGATTTTCGCGAAGCCCTGCGGCAGCCATGCGGTCACGAGATCGCGCAGGCCGGATGCGGGCTGCGGCACGACGCCGCGCAAAACGGATTCGGACATGGGACGCTCCTTTTGCGGTTCAGATGTTGGAATTCTCGGTGCGAGAAAATTATACCTAAGGAGTTTGTCCGGGCGAAGTCCGAGAAACTCCCGGGGCCTTGCTTGACACTCGCCGGAGCCGGGGACTAGATTCACTCCTTCCCCGCGAGCTGGTCCACACCCGGAGCATACGCAGTGAAAGTCACTAAAGTCACGAGCTACACCGTTCATCCCGGCTGGCGCAAGAATCTCATCTTCGTCAAAGTCGAAACCGATGGCGGCATCCACGGCTGGGGCGAGGCGTACTCGCAGTACGATCGCGACCGCGCGGTGGTGGCGCAGCTGGAAGCCCTGGGACCGTACGTGGTCGGGCGCAGCCCCTTCGACATCAAGCATTTCACCCAGTTTGCCTTCGACGACTACGCCGCGCGCCGCGGCTCGGTGGAGCTGTTCTGCGCGGTGAGCGGGATCGAGCAGGCGCTGTGGGACATTGTCGGCAAGGCCTGCAACCAGCCGGTCTACAACCTGCTCGGCGGGCGCTGCCGCGACAAGATCCGCGTCTATGCCAACGGCTGGAGCTACGGCATGAAGGAGCCTGCCGATTACGCGCGCGCCGCGGAGAACGTGGTGGCGCAGGGCTGGAGCGCGCTGAAGCTCGATCCGCTGCCGGCGCCCTGGCGGACCTATATTCCGAAGGAACAGGAGGAGCGCGCGGTGCGCGTGGTCCAGGCGGTGCGCGACGCGGTCGGCTCCGGCGTCGACATCTTGATCGACCAGCACCGGCGGCTCGCGCCGATGCACGCGATCCGCCTCGATCGGCGGCTCGCCGAGTTCGGCCTCTACTGGATGGAGGAATCGTGCCAGGCGGAGTACCCGGACGAGCTCGCGGCGATCCGCCGCGCGATCGGCGTGCCGATGGTGATCGGCGAGGCGACTTACACCAAGACCGGCTTCCGGCCGCTGCTGGAGAAGCGGGCCGCCGATATTCTCAATCCGGACGTGGCGTGCTGCGGCGGCATTCTGGAGTTGAAGGAGATCGCGGCGATGGCCGAGCCGTTTCTCGTCGCGATGTCACCGCACAACTACAACTCGACGGTGGTCGCGCTAGCGTCCACCGTCCACGCATCGGCGACGATGCCCAATTTCACCATCACCGAGTATTTCCTGCCGTTCGTCGAGTTCGGCGACCGCATTTCGAAGAATCAGCTCAAGCCCAGGAATGGCTACATCGAGCTGCCGACCGCGCCGGGCCTCGGCATCGATCTTGACGAAGAAGCATTGAAGCAGGTGCCGGGCAAGCCGTACGCGCCGCGCAAACTGCGCCACCCGGCGGACGAGCCCGGCGGCGTCTGACGAAACTCGGTCGCGTCTAACGCGGCTCGCTGCCGCCCCACTCGCCGAGCGTATGATAGCGGCCGCGCTTCAAGTATTCGGGCGGCCGCTGCGGCGCGGCGCTCCCCGCTTCCAGCGCGGCCGGTGCAACCGCGCGGATGCCGGCCCGCGTCTCGGCGTTCCCGGCCGCGCGGGCGAGCGCCTCGGCATCGGTCCACGCGAGGCGGCCTGACTCGAGTCGCAGGCAGATGCGCCCCGTCGCGCGCTCGACGAAGTTGACCACCGGCAGCCGGCGCGCGCACTGCGCCAGAAACGCCACGTTGTTCTCCGCGGCCATGCGATCCTGATCCGGATACACCGCCTCCGGATCGCGTGCATTGACGTTGATCTTGCGGTAGCGGTCGATGTCCAGCATGCACTTCGCGTCGACGATGTTGATCTCGCCGTTCCAGCCGAAGGCGATCGTGCGCGGCCGATCGCCGAGCGGCACGCTGTTGTCGAGAAACTCGTAGTGCACGAGCTTGCTCTTGCGCAGCGCCCAGGTGAAGAACAGCTCCGGCATCCCCGAGAAGGCCTCGACGTTGTGGGCCAGCAGATCGTCGACTGCCTTGAAGCGGCCGACTTCGAGGCCGCGCTTCCAGGCCCGCTCGACGGTCGCGTGCGGCGGCGTGATCATGAAGAACAGGTAAACCAAGTGGCCGAATCGGGTGAGCAGGTTGCTGCCGGCCTCGTCCGAGTCGGGCGCGAAGCTGTCGAAGCGGAAGCGGTCGATCAAGAGATGCGACATCTCCCCGCGCTCGGCCTTCCGCGCCATGTAGCGGTCGAGCTTGCGGTGGACGACCTCCATCTCGAGGCCGGTAAAGCTGCCCGCGTATTTGTAGGCATCCCCGAGCGAGTCGTAGTCGAGGAGGTACTTGCGCCAGATGTCGGGGCTGATGAGGGCGAAGTCGTTCCAGTCGACGCCGATCTCGCCGGCGAGCTTTTTCTGCAGCGGTCGCATCGTGCTCTTACCGGACGCGGATGCGCCCTTGGTGTTCATCACCACCGGCTGCGCCTGCGCCGGCAGCAGTCGGTAGCCCTGCGCCAGAGTCGCCTTGCGCACCAGGGGATCGATCAGGCGGCCGAGCGCTTCGCTCCCGTGATCGTTGCAGGCGAGAGTCGTCGCGAGCGACGTAATCAGCGCCCGGTCGAGGCGCGTGCGCGGATGCCTGATGCGGATCGCCGAGACGATCCTGGCGAGCGCCAGGCGGGCGGCCCCCTTCAATGAGCCGTCGCCGGCCTCGGCGGCGTTGGTCCATCGTTCGAGAATCCGCTGCTCCCGCAGCCACGGGGCTTCTTCCCGCGCAGGAGACTTTCGGCCACGCCACAGGCGGAAAACGGCACCCAGCCCGCGCGCGGGGGCTTCGGCAGGCGCGGCGGCGGGCGCACCCAGCATCGCCGCGAGCTCGGCGTCGATGGACTCAATGAGCTTGCGCTTCAATTCAGCGTACTCACGCTCGATGTCAGTCATCACGGGTTCGAGGTGCCGGGTGAAAATGGTCTCGACCATGTTTCGGAAGTTGATCCCGAGGTCCTCCTGGCGCGGTCCGTCGGGCACCGACAATTCGGCGGTGACGCGGATCAGCAGCTCATGCACCGCGAGCCGCCGGGGGCGGAACGCGACCAGCTCCTCGAGCGGGAGACCCGTGAAGTCGCGCAATTCCTGCGCTACGGCGAGGCTGGTGAACACATTTTCGGGCCGCAGGATGGTGGACAGCGCAAGCAGCCCCGGCGGCGGCTCCGAACTGATGCCCGGATTCCACGGCCCGAACTCACCGCGCTCGGCCCGCGCAACCGTGCTCACAGCACCGGGAGCACGGTCACCGCGCCTCCCGCTGCTTCAAGGCGCGCACCGCAGCGCGCGCTGCTTTCGGCCAACCGGGCGAGCGCCGCCACTTCGTCCTGCGGGGCAGTGAGCAGGGTCTCGTTGCACTCGTTGTGCCGGACGAAGCGCAGCTCGACCTTCTTGATCGCGCGCGAGTCGAGCTCGACCTGAGCCAGCATGCCGACCCAGTCGCCGTGCTTGCGGCCGCCGTGCCCGGTGTGGAAAGAGAAGTTGCCGAGCCCGTAAAAAATCGGCTTTCCCTTGTAGAAACCGGCGGGAAGCGCGAAGTGGGGGCCGTGGCCGAGCACGACGTCCGCGCCGGCGTCGATTGCCGCGTGCGCGATTTCGGTCATGTACGCGAGCACGTTCTCATGGAGGCCCCAATGGTGCGAAGCGACGACGATATCCGCCCGGCGCTTGAGCGCCGCGATCTGCTCGCGGTATTCACCCAGGTATTCCGGATCGGCCCAGGTCAGGATTTCCGGCGGCACGCCGGGGCGGTTCCCCGGCGGCACCTCGGGCCGCGTCTTGTGCAACGGCAGCTGATACGCGGTGTGCCCGCGCAGTGCCGCTACCCCCGGCGTGTGCGCGCCGGCCTCGTGATTGGTCGGCCAGTAGACCGAGGTGCGCTGGAGGAAGCCGATCGTGAGGCCGTTGCATTCGACGATCGCCGGCGCGTATGCGGCCTCGCGGTTCGCTCCGCTCCCGGCGTGCAGGATGCCGAGCCGGTCGAGCTCCGCGAGGGACGAGAGAATCGCGTCGGATCCGTAGTTCACGTTGTTGGCAGTGCCCACGACGCGGTAGCTGGCGCGGGTGAGGGCGCCGCCCGCCCGCGGGGCGGCATAGAAGCCCTCGTCCATGAGCGAGCGCTCGCCCGCGGGCGCGTACAGGCAGCACTCGAGATTGCCGAAGACGCAATCGGCGCGCCCGAGCGTATCGGCCACGCGCGCAAACGGTGCCGCCGGGTCGGTGACGTTCATCAGATTGACGTCGCCGGTTAACATGAGCGTGCAGGTCACGATGTTCCCTCGGGTTGCGGCGCGCGCGGGCAAGACGGTATCGATGGGGATTATAGCTATAATGTGTCCGGCGCAACCCTGACCAAGGTGATGGCCAACGAATTCGGGCGCTACGGAATCACGGTGAACGCGATTGCACCGGGTTCGACGGCGACCCGCCGGTTTGAGGAGCTCGTTTCCATCACCGCGCGAGAACGTGGCGGTTTTCGCTGCGCCGCGGAGAAACATCTCTTGCGGGAGCGGACGAGTGATCCGGCCGGAGGACGTGGCGGCCGTGGCGGTGTTCCTCGCTTCGAAGCCAGCCGAACTGGTAAGTGGCTGCGCGATCAATGTTGACGGAGGGCGAACCCGCAGCATCTGAGCCGCGACAAAATGCTTGACAGTGCCGCACAGGAGCGACAAGCTTTTGCCCGGGTCGAAATAGTGAAGGGGTGACCCGACTCGGAGCGCGGGTGCGGTACCGCTTCCCACAGGAGGGGGTTGATGTTCAAGAACATTCTGGTCCCGACGGACGGCTCGGATCAGTCCCAGCGGGCGGTGCGCACCGGGGTCGAGCTGGCCAAGCTGCACCAGGCCAAGGTCACCGGTATTCACGTCATTCCCGACTATCACCTGCTGATTGCCTACGAGGGCGCATTTGATCCGGTGACGGAGGAGCGTATCGAGGAGGAAGCGCGCGAGCGCGCCGAGCGCTACCTCGATTTCGTCCGCAAGACCGCGCAGGAGGCAGGCGTGCCGTGCGATACAGTTTGCGAGACGAGCGACCATCCCTACGACGCGATCCTCAAGACCGCCGAGGCGCGCGGCTGCGATTTGATTCTGATGACTTCGCACGGGCGCAAAGGTCTGGTCGCCGTCCTGCTCGGCAGCGAGACCCGCAAAGTGCTTACTCACACCCGCGTCCCGGTACTCGTCGTGCGCTGATCCGGCAGCGTGGCGCGTCCCTTTCCTCGCGCACCCCGCCCGGGTGCCTTGATCGGATACGATCCTGGGCGCCAAGAACATCCAGGGACGGATTATTCGAATTAGTTTTTCTAATCTTTTTACATCAAAAATCTATGCTGCGAAGCAGCACGAATGGCTTGCTCCCGACCTCGGCCCGGAGGCATAATAGCACCGTGCTGGATACTCATACGGGTATCGGCACAGTCCTCCAAAACCTCCTCCTTTGGTGGAACCTTAAGCGCAACCCCCCCGGGGTTGCGCTTTTTTTTGTCCGTGCCCGGTAAGTTAGTTTGCGCTCGCTTAGTGGTGCGCAGAAACCACCACGGGCACCCTCCGGCTGCATATTGCATAGCACCATACCAACTTCGGCCCACCGTGGGCTGTGCAATCGGACGCAGCGCGCCGCCTCGGTGTGGAACAAGCCGATGCCCGCGCCGCGCGAGCGCGTTGCCGCGGCACAGGTTGCGCAGGCAGCGTAGGCGAACAAACCGATCGGGAGGACGCGACATCGCGTTTGTTATACTCGACGGCTCCGGTTTCACGAGGACCGTTCGCGGGGTGGGCGGTTCGACACATTACGCCGAAATAAGCGCACCGCTGCGCCGCATCATTGTGCCCGGTCGCCGGGCACGCGCGCGACCCGCCGCGATCGGCGAATATTGACTCCGGTCAAGGCCGGAGCGTCAGCGGCTGTATAGATTTAGCGCGTTGCGGACGCGTGCGCGACAACGCTCAACATCACGATCACAGAATGAAAATCCACGAGTATCAAGCGAAGGAAATCCTGAGGAAGTTCGGCGTCGCGACCCCGCGCGGCATCCCCTGTTTCAGCGTCGATGAAGCGATCGAAGCCGCGAACAAGCTCGGCGGCAGCGTATGGGTGGTCAAGGCGCAGATCCATGCCGGCGGCCGCGGCAAGGGCGGTGGCGTCAAGCTCGCGCGCTCGATCGACGAAGTGAAGCGGCACGCGGCGAGCATCCTCGGCATGCAGCTCAAGACGCACCAGACCGGGCCCGAAGGCCAGAGGGTGCGGCGCCTCCTCGTGGAGGAGGGCGCGGATATCGGGAATGAGCTTTACGTCGCCATGGTGGTCGACCGCGGATCGCAGCGCGTGGTACTGATGGCGTCGAGCGAGGGTGGCATGGACATCGAGGAGGTCGCGGCAAGCACGCCCGACAAGATTCACAAGGTCGCGATCGATCCGATGAAGGGGCTCACTGACCGGGAGGCCGAGGACGTTGCGCGCAAGATCGGGGTGCCCGACCAGGGTGTCGCACAGGCGCGCGCCATGCTCAAGGCGCTCTACCAGGCTTTCGACGAGACCGACGCCTCGCTCGCCGAGATCAACCCGCTGATCGTGACCGGCGATGCGCAGGTGCTCGCGCTCGACGCCAAGATCAATTTCGACGACAACGCGCTGTTCCGCCATCCCGACATCGTCGAGATGCGCGACTTTGACGAGGAAGATCCGGACGAGGTAGAGGCGTCGAAGTTCGATCTTTCGTACATTTCGCTCGACGGCGACATCGGCTGCCTGGTCAACGGCGCGGGGCTGGCGATGGCGACCATGGACATCATCAAGCTCTACGGCGGCAATCCGGCGAACTTTCTCGATGTGGGCGGGGGTGCGTCGACCGAGAAGGTCACCGAGGCGTTCAAGATCATGCTGCGCAATCCCGAGCTGAAGGCGATTCTCGTCAATATCTTCGGCGGCATCATGAAATGCGACGTGATTGCGGAGGGCGTGGTGGCGGCGGCGCGCGAGGTCCATCTCAAGGTGCCCCTGGTCGTGCGCCTCGAGGGCACCAATGTCGACATCGGCAAGAAAATACTCTCCGAGTCGGGCCTGCCGATCATTTCCGCCAGCAACATGGCCGACGCGGCGCAGAAAGTGGTGGCCGCCGTCAAGGGCAGATACTGAACAACACCGAAGCACGGGATCCGCGCCTGTCCCCGCCAATCCCGTCCAACTATCTATTCGGATTTGGAAATGTCGATCCTCATTGATAAGAACACCAAGGTCATCACGCAGGGCATCACCGGCAAGACCGGCCAGTTTCACACCAGGATGGGCAAGGAGTACGCCAACGGCAAGCATTGCTACGTGGCAGGTGTCACGCCGAAGAAGGGCGGGCAGAAGTTCGAAGGCATACCGATCTACGAAACAGTGAGAGAGGCAAAGGCCGCGACCGGCGCCACGGTATCGGTGATTTACGTGCCGCCGCCGTTCGCGGCGGCCGCCGTCGACGAGGCGATCGACGCCGGGCTCGACCTCGTGATCTGCATCACCGAGGGAATTCCGGTGCGCGACATGATCCGCACGCGCTTCAAGATGCAGGGCAAGAAGACCATTCTGGTCGGGCCGAACTGCCCGGGGGTAATTACGCCCGACGAGCTGAAGATCGGCATCATGCCCGGACACATCCACAGGAAGGGTCCCGTGGGCGTCGTGTCGCGCTCGGGCACGCTCACCTACGAAGCCGTGGGACAGTTGATGGAGATCGGACTGGGCCAGTCGACGTGCGTGGGCATCGGCGGCGATCCGGTGAACGGGATGAAGCACGTCGACGTGATGAAGATGTTCAACGATGACCCGCAGACCGAGGCGGTGATCATGGTCGGCGAGATCGGCGGGTCCGACGAGGAGGACTGCGCGCGTTGGATCCGCACCAACATGAGAAAGCCGGTGGTCGGGTTCATCGCGGGCGTGACCGCCCCGCCGGGCAAGCGCATGGGCCACGCCGGCGCGATCATTTCGGGGGGCAAGGGCACGGCGGCGGAAAAGCTCGCCGTGATGGAAGAATGCGGCATCAAGGTGACCCGCAATCCGGCGGAGATGGGCAAACTGCTGAGGTCGGTGCTGAAGTAACGTATCGTTTATAAATAACCTTACCAATTGCCCGGGCGCGGTCCCGCGGCACGAGGAGGCTGGATTTGGAAGGGGAAATGGTCAAGCGCGGCAAGGGTGGTTCGGGGCGCGGCAAACCGAAGGGGCGCGTCGTCGACGCCCGCGCGGCCGAGGAAGTCCGGGCGCTGCTGGGCGCCGTCCCGCTCCGCCGCGATCTGCTGATCGAGCACCTGCACAAGATTCAGGACCGCTACGGCCACATCTCGGCCGCGCACATCGTCGCGCTCGCGCGCGAGATGCGGCTCGCGATGACCGAGGTCTACGAGGTCGCGACGTTCTACCATCACTTCGACGTCATCAAGGAAGGCGAAAGCGCGCCTCCGCCGTTGACGGTGCGCGTATGCGACTCGCTCGCGTGCGAGATGGCGGGCGCGAACGCGCTCATCGCGGAATTGAAGCGCGCGCTCGGTGAAGGCGTGCGCGTGCTGCCTGCGCCCTGCGTCGGGCGCTGCGAGCAGGCCCCGGTGGCGGTCGTCGGGCAAAACCCGGTGGGGCAGGCAACCGTGGCAAGAGTGAGGCAGCTTGCCGCGGCGAAGAAGACGCGATGCGCGGTGGGCAAGTACATCGGCTATGCGGAGTACCGCAAGCATGGCGGCTACCGCATCGCGGCCCAGTGTCTCGCGGGCAAGCGGGACGCCGAAGCGATCATCAACACGATGGAAAGCTCCGGCCTGCGCGGTCTCGGGGGCGCGGGCTTTCCGGCGGGCCGCAAATGGCGCATCGTGCGGGGCGAGCAAGCCCCGCGTCTGATGGCGGTCAACATCGACGAGGGCGAGCCGGGAACGTTCAAGGACCGCTATTACCTCGAGCGCGACCCGCACCGTTTCCTGGAAGGCGTGGTGATCGCCGCCTGGGCGGTCGAGATCGCCGAGGTTTATCTCTATCTGCGCGATGAGTACGCCGGCTGCCGCGAGATTCTCGAGCGCGAGATCGCGGCGCTGCAGAAAGATCCGCCGTGCCCGCTTCCGCCCGTTCATCTGCGCCGCGGCGCGGGCGCGTATATCTGCGGCGAAGAATCGGCAATGATCGAGTCGATCGAGGGCAAGCGCGGCATGCCGCGGCTGCGGCCGCCGTATGTGGCTCAGGTGGGACTGTTCGACTATCCCACGCTCGAACACAACATGGAAACACTCCACTGGGTCCGCGAGATCCTGGAGAAGGGCGGCGACTGGTTCGTGTCCCAGGGCCGCCGCGGGCGCAAGGGCCTGCGCTCGTTCTCGGTGTCGGGCCGGGTGAGAAAGCCCGGCGTTCACCTGGCGCCCGCGGGAATCACGGTAAGAGAGCTGATCTCCGAGTGCTGCTGCGGCATGCTGCCCGGCCACGAATTCTACGGCTACCTTCCGGGCGGGGCCTCGGGCGGCATATTGCCGGCATCGATGGGCGATATCCCGCTCGACTTCGACACGCTGAACGAGCACGGCTGCTTCATCGGCTCGGCCGCGGTGATCATCCTCTCGCAGCAGGACAGGGCGGCCGCGGCGGCGCGCAATGTGATGAAGTTCTTCTCCGAAGAGTCGTGCGGACAGTGCACACCCTGCCGCGTCGGCACCGCCAAGGCGCTGGCGCTGATGCAAGAGCCGCGCTGGAACCGCGGCTTGCTGGAGGAACTTTCGCAAGCGATGGCGGACGCATCGATATGCGGGCTGGGGCAGGCTGCGCCCAACCCCATTCGTTGCGTGGTGAAGTATTTTCCGGACGAGATTCAGTGAGGAGTAGGGTGTGGGGAGCAAGGATCAAGACGAGGGGCGGCAAGCCAGCACCCGTTGCCCGTTACTCCTGATCCCTCACTTCACCCCAGGTGACCTATGACAGCGATGAGCAAGGAAGAACGGGCCGCGATGCCGGTCGAGTTCAAGCTGAACGGCAAGGACGTCGTCGGCTACGCGCACGAGACCCTCATCGAGACCGCCAAGCGCCACGGCGTCGAGATTCCGCATCTTTGCTACCAGCAGGGCATGCGGCCGGACGGCAACTGCCGCGCGTGCATGGTGGAGATCAAGGGCGAGCGCGTGCTCGCACCCTCGTGCTGCCGCAAGCCCACGCCCGGTATGGAAGTGACGAGCGACAGTTCCCGCGCGGTGCACTCGCAGAAGATGGTGCTGGAACTGCTGCTCTCCGACATGCCGAAGGCGCGCCACACGCGCAACTCCGAGCTCGACCGGTGGGCGGCGAAGCTGAAAGTGGCCAAGCCCCGCTTCGCGCCGCGCCACCAGCCCGAGGCCGACGTTTCCCACTACGGGATCGCGGTGAATCTCGACTCCTGCATCCAATGCACGCGTTGCGTGCGCGCCTGCCGCGAGGAGCAAGTGAACGACGTCATCGGCTACGCGTTTCGCGGCGAGCAGTCCAAGATCGTGTTCGACCTCGACGACCCGATGGGTGCTTCGACATGTGTCGCCTGCGGCGAGTGCGTGCAGGCGTGCCCGACCGGCGCGCTGATGCCCGCGCGCGAAGTGGCGATGGTCAAGCCTGACAAGCAGGTGCAGTCGGTGTGCCCGTACTGCGGTGTCGGTTGCCAGCTCACGTACAACGTCAAGGACAACAGGATTCTTTACGTCGACGGCGCCGACGGACCGTCGAACCACCGCCGCCTATGCGTCAAGGGCCGCTACGGCTTCGACTACGTGCATCACAAGCAGCGCTTGACCAAGCCGCTCATTCGCAAGCCGGACGTCCCGAAGCACGCCGATTTCACCATGGATCCGTCGAACCCGCTCGAGCACTTCCGCGAGGCGAGCTGGGAGGAGGCGCTCGATTTCGCCGCCGGCAAGTTGCGGGAGATCCGCGACACGCGCGGCAAGGGCGCGCTCGCCGGTTTCGGCTCCGCGAAAGGCACCAACGAGGAAGCGTACCTGTTCCAGAAGCTGGTGCGCACGGGCTTCGGCTCGAACAACGTCGACCACTGCACGCGGCTGTGCCATGCCTCCAGCGTCGCGGCGCTGCTGGAAGGCATCGGCTCCGGTGCGGTGTCGAACCAGGTGAACGACGTTGCCAACGCCGAGGTGATTTTCCTGATCGGCGCGAACCCGGTGTCGAACCATCCGGTGGCCGCAACCTGGATCAAGAACGCGGCGAAGCGGGGCGCGAAGCTGATCTACGCCGATCCGCGGCGCTCCGAGCTCTCGCGCCACGCGGCCTACTACCTGCAGTTCAAGCCCGACACCGACGTCGCGCTGCTGAACGCGATGATGCACACCATCGTGCACGAAGGGCTGGTCGATGAGGACTTCGTTAAGAGCCGGACGCTCGGCTATGACGAGCTGAAGAAAAACGTCGAGGGCTACAGCCCCGAGGCGATGGCGCCGCTCTGCGGCATTCCCGCCGAGCGAATCAGGGAAGTGGCGCGGCTCTACGCCACCGCGAAAGGCTCGATGATCCTGTGGGGCATGGGCATCTCGCAGCACGTGCACGGCACAGACAACGCGCGCTGCCTGATCGCACTCTGCCTCATGACCGGCCAGGTCGGGCGTCCCGGCACGGGATTGCATCCGCTGCGCGGGCAGAACAACGTGCAGGGCGCGTCCGACTCGGGGCTGATCCCGATGGTGTTTCCGGACTACCAGCGCGTCGACAGCAAGGACGCGCTGGCGCGCTTCGAAAAGCTCTGGGGCACGACCCTCGATTCCAAGCCCGGCTTGACCGTGGTGGAGATCGTACACGCGGCCCTCGACGGCAAGATCCGCGGCATGTACGTGATGGGCGAGAACCCGGCGATGTCGGATCCCGACGCGCACCACGCGCGCGAGGCGCTCGCCAAACTCGACTGCCTAGTGGTGCAGGAGATCTTTCTCACCGAAACCTGCTACCACGCCGATGTGATACTGCCGGCCACCGCCTGGCCGGAGAAGGACGGCACGGTGACCAACACCGACCGAATGGTGCAGATCGGCCGCAAGGCGATCGAGCCCCCGGGCGAGGCGAAGCCCGACCTGTGGATCATCCAGGAGATCGCCCGGCGGCTCGGGCTCGATTGGCGCTATGCCGGGCCCGCCGACGTGTTCGACGAGATGCGCAAGGCCATGGACAGCATCGCGGGCATCACCTGGGAGCGGCTCGAGGCCGAGAGTTGCGTTACGTATCCCTGCGAGCAGGAAGGCGATCCCGGACAGCCCGTCGTGTTCGTCGAGATCTTCCCGACAGCCACGGGGCGCGCGAAGTTCGTGCCGGCGGACATCATCCCGGCCGCCGAACGTCCGGACCGGGAATTCCCGTTCGTGCTGATCACCGGGCGCCAGCTCGAGCACTGGCATACCGGCGCGATGACGCGCCGCGCCTCGGTGCTCGACGCGATCGAGCCCGAGCCGACCGCGCTGGTGCATCCGCTCGACCTCGAGGCGCTCGGCGCGAAGGCGGGTGACGTCATCACGGTGGAATCGCGCCGCGGGATCATCTCGCTTTACGCGCGCGCCGACGACGGCACGCCGCGCGGCGCGGTCTTCATCCCGTTCTGTTTCTACGAGGCCGCGGCGAATCTGCTCACCAACCCGGCGCTCGATCCGTTCGGCAAGATTCCCGAGTTCAAGTATTGCGCGGTCAAGCTGATGCGCGGCGGGGAACTGACGCCGCGCTCGAGCTACGGCGGCGGGCAAGCGTTTGCGGCGATCGAGACGGCGTAAGCCGCAGCTCGCCGTGGGGCGTTCAGACGGCGTGGAAAATTGACTGCGGTCAAGGCCACGGGACGCGCGCCGAGCTTATAGTCGCCGGTGACCTGGCGCCCAGCGCCGACAAAATCAATCCGCTCCGGCCACCCGATTCGAAACCGAGAAAAAGGAAGATGCATCATGCCGTTATCCGACATTGAGATCGCCCAGCAGGCGAAGATCGAGCGCGCCACCAAGATCGCCGCGAATCTCGGTATTCCCGAGGAAGCCCTCGTGCCCTACGGACACACCAAGGCCAAGGTCTCGCTTGCTTACATCGACAGCCTGAAGTCGAAGAAGGACGGCAAGCTGATCCTGGTGACGGCGATTACGCCGACGCCGGCGGGCGAGGGCAAGACCACCACCACCGTCGGGCTCGGCGACGCGCTCAACAGGATCGGGAAGAAGGCGATGATCTGCCTGCGCGAGCCCAGCCTCGGGCCCGTTTTTGGAATGAAGGGCGGTGCGGCGGGCGGCGGCTACGCCCAGGTGGTGCCGATGGAGGACATCAACCTGCACTTCACGGGCGATTTCAGCGCGATTGGCCTTGCCAATAACCTCCTGGCGGCGGCGATCGACAACCACATCCACCACGGCAACGAACTCGGCATCGACGTGCGGCGCATCGCCTGGAAGCGCGTGGTGGACATGAACGACCGGGCGCTGCGCGGGATCGTGTGCTCGCTGGGCGGCCCCGGCAACGGCTATCCGCGCGAGGACGGGTTCGACATCGTGGTCGCCTCCGAGGTGATGGCGATCTTCTGCCTCGCCACGTCGCTCAAGGACCTCAAGAACCGGCTCGGCAACATCGTCGTCGGCTATACGCGCGCGCAGAAACCCGTGCGGGCGAAAGACCTCAAGGTGCACGGCGCAATGACCGTGCTGCTGAAGGACGCGCTTGCCCCCAACCTGGTGCAGACGCTGGAGAACAATCCCGCGTTCATCCACGGCGGGCCGTTCGCCAACATCGCGCATGGATGCAATTCGGTGATCGCGACCCAGACGGCGCTGAAGCTCGTCGACTACGTCGTGACCGAGGCCGGCTTCGGCGCCGATCTCGGCGCGGAGAAATTCATCGACATCAAGTGCCGCATGTCGGGCCTGAGGCCGGACGCAGTGGTGATCGTCGCCACCGTCCGCGCGCTCAAGTATCATGGCGGCGTCGATCTCAAGGAGGTCAACAAGGAGAACCTGGCGGCGCTGGAGAAGGGCGTCGCCAATCTCGAGCGGCACGTCAACAACGTGCGCAACCATTACGGCCTGCCGTGCGTGGTGTCGATCAACCGCTTCACTTTTGATACTGCCGCCGAGATCGAGCTGCTCAAGAAGAAAATGGCGCATCACGAAGCCCCGGTGATCCTCGCCACCCACTGGGCGGACGGCGGCAAGGGTGCCGAGGAAGTCGCGCGCACCGTGGTCGACCTCATCGACAAGGTGCCTTCCGACTTCAAGTTCGTCTATCCCGACGACATGCCGCTGTGGGACAAGATCAAGACCATTGCGACCACCATTTACGGTGCCGCCGAAGTCTCTGCGGACGCAAAAGTACGCAACCAGATCAAGAAGCTGCAGGAGGACGGCTACGGCGACTACCCGGTTTGCGTGGCGAAGACCCAGTATTCGTTCTCGACCGACGCCGGCCTGCGCGGAGCGCCCTCCGGCCACGTCGTCAACGTCCGGGAAGTACGCCTTGCCGCCGGCGCGGAGTTTGTCGTGATGGTCTGCGGCGACGTGATGACCATGCCGGGGCTGCCGAAGGTTCCGTCCGCCGAGAAGATCGATCTCACGGACGACGGCAAGGTTGTCGGGTTGTTCTGATCGGGACCGTCGCGCGCCGTGCCGGAATAGCTGGGGAGCCGGCGCTCGGGTATGATGCGCACGCGAGAGTCCGCATCCGGTGCGCTGACGGTCGTACCAACCCCCGAAAGGAAACGAGTCCATGGCTGAAGTAATGTCGCCCCTGTTCTGGACGGGGCTGCTCACCATCATCTGGGTCAATATCATTCTGTCGGGGGACAACGCGGTGGTGATCGCGCTCGCTGCCCGCTCTCTGCCCCCGCATCAGCAGAAAAAAGCGGTGATGTGGGGTGCGGGCGCGGCGGTGGCGATGCGGATCGTTTTGACTGTCGTCGCCGTCGAGCTGCTCAAGTTCCCCTATTTGAAGCTGGTCGGTGCCGCGCTGCTCTTGTGGATCGCCGTGAAGCTGCTGCTGCCGGAAGACGGAAGCGAAGACGGAATTGAATCCAGCGACAATCTGTGGGCGGCGATCAAGACCATTTTGATTGCCGACCTGGTGATGAGCCTCGACAACGTGATCGCCGTGGCGGCCGCGGCCAAGGGCAGCCTGCTCCTGCTCGTGCTGGGACTTCTGATCAGCATTCCGATCGTGATATTCGGGGCAACCATGCTGATGAAGGTGATGGAACGCTACCCGGTGATCATTACGATCGGCGCGGGGATCCTGGGCTGGGTGGCGGGCGAAATGGGGGCGACCGACCCCGTGATCGACGGCTGGGTCAAGGCAAATGCAGCGTGGCTGCACTGGGCGGCACCGGTCGCGGGCGTGATTTTCGTCGTGGCCCTGGGCAAGTGGCTGGCCCAGCGAGCCGAAAAAGGCCGCAAGGCCATGGTTGATCTTGCCGGCGAGGATCCGAAGGCCTGAGTTTCGAGCATGCCGTGGCGCAATTAATGGAAATGGAGTGTTTCAGATGCTGAAATTTCTAGTGCCGGTGGATGGCTCGGAGAATTCCCTTCGAGCGATCGACTACCTTGCAAGAAAGATCAAGGCGTACAGGGATGGTGTGGAACTGCACTTGCTCAACGTTCAGCACCAGATTCCTTACGGCGACCGGGTAAGCTCGGTGGTCGGCCACGACAAGATCGCGCAGTACCATCACGATGAGGGCATGGCCGCTTTGAAGGCGGCGCGCGACAGACTGGACACGGCCGGGGTGAAGCATCATTATCATATCGGTGTCGGCGATGCCGCGGAAGTCATTGCCCGCTACGCGGACGAGAAGGCCTGCGACCAAATAATCATGGGCACTCGCGGCATGGGTTCGGTGTCGAATCTCTTCTTGGGGTCGGTCGCGACCAAGGTAATCCACTTGGCCAAGGTGCCGGTGCTGCTGGTGAAGTAAACCGGGAATCGCGGGCAATAGCTTCGCGTCGCGGGGCCGGCGCCAGCAAATCCGGTATTTTTCGAAAACTTGATGCCGGTCAATTTGTTTTGGGGCCGACTTGCGGAAGATTATGCGGTTACACGCATAAGAATTAGCACGACGAAGATCCGAAGTTTCACGATTGTTCAATAACTTAGGAGGAGCGATATGAATATCAACCGTACATTGTCCAGCGGCCTCCTGCCGCTGGCGGCTGCCCTGGCATTCGGCGTCCCGTCGGCGGCAGCCTGGGAGCCGAGCAAACCCGTCGAATTCGTCATTCCGGCAGGCACCGGTGGCGGCGCCGACCAGATGGCGAGGCTGATCCAGGGTATCGTCGCCAAGCACAATCTGATGAAGCAGTCGATCGTTCCGGTCAACAAGTCGGGCGGGGCGGGCGCCGAGGGGTTCCTCGATGTCAAGGGCTCCAAGGGCGACCCCCACAAGATCATCATCACGTTGTCCAACACCTTTACCACGCCGCTCGCGACCGGTGTGCCGTTCAACTGGAAGGACCTGACCCCGGTTGCCATGCTCGCGCTCGACCAGTTCGTGCTGTGGGTGAACGCCGAGACGCCGTACAAGACCCCGAAGGAGTATCTGGACGCGGTGAAGGCCGCGGGGCCCAACAAGTTCAAGATGGGCGGCACCGGGTCCAAGCAGGAAGACCAGATCATCACGGTCGCGGTCGAGAAGGCCTACGGCGTGAAGTTCATTTACGTGCCGTTCAAGGGCGGCGGCGCGGTGGCGACGCAGTTGGTCGGCAAGCACATTGACTCGTCGGTGAACAACCCGATCGAGGCGGTGGCGCAGTGGCGCGCCGGCAAGCTGCGCCCGCTATGCGTGTTCGATGCTCAGCGCATGCCGTACAAGGACAAGGTAACCGCCACGATGTCCTGGAACGATATTCCGACCTGCAAGGAGTCGGGTATTCCGATGGACTACGTGATGCTGCGCGGCGTTTTCATGCCGCCGGGCGTGTCCAAGGACGCGGTCGACTTCTACATCAATCTCTTCAAGAAGGTGCGCGCGACGTCGGATTGGAAGGCCTTCATCGAGAGGGGGGCGTTCAACCCGACCTTCATGATTGGCAAGGAGTACGCGGACTGGGTGGCCAAGGCCGAGACACTGCACTACGGCCTGATGAAGGAAGCCGGGTTCCTGGCGAAGAAATAAGTTCCTGAGCGCGGGCGGGAGACACTCCCGCCCGCTTTCTTCATCTCCTTGTTTCCGTTTTCGACGCTCCCCGTCCCGGTTCGCAGGTAGATGGATCACAAGACAAGCAATGACGCGCCGGGATGGAGTATCTCCACGCGCGCGGCCGAGGTCGTTGTTGCCCTGGCTACGCTTGTTCTCGGCGCGGTCGTGACCTACACCAGCTACCAGCTCGGCGCGCGCTGGGGCTCCGACGGGCCGCAGGCCGGTTATTTCCCGTTCTACGTCGGGTTGTTCATTTGCGCGGGCAGCCTGGTCAACCTCGCCATCGGGGCCTTCGGCAAGACCGTTGCGCACAAGGCCGCGTTCGTCGGTTGGGAGGCACTGAAGCGCGTGCTTTCGGTGCTGGTGCCGGCAGCGGTCTTCATCGCCGGCATCCACGTCGTGGGCATTTACGTCTCCGCGTTGATCTACATCGCTTTTTTCATGGTGTGGATCGGCGGCTACCGCGTGCACAAGGCGTTTGCCGTCGGGTTGGGGGTGAGCATCGTCATGTTCCTGATGTTCGAGGTCTGGTTCCAGGTGCTGCTGCCGAAGGGCGCGTACAACGTGCTGAGCTACTTCGGCTACTGATAGCACCTACGGCTGCCTTGGGGACAGCCGCCAAAGAATGGCGTCATACAGGGGTCGCAGGTGGAGGAACTAAGCTCACTGCTCTACGGGTTCTCCGTCGTTCTCACGCCGTTCAACCTGGTGCTGATGTTCGTCGGGGTGTTCCTGGGCATCATCGTCGGCGTGCTGCCGGGGCTGGGCGGCGCCAACGGGGTCGCGATCCTGCTGCCGCTCACCTTCAGCATGCCGCCGGCCTCGGCGATCGTGATGCTCTCGTGCATTTATTGGGGGGCGCTGTTCGGCGGCGCGATCACTTCGATTCTGTTCAACATTCCGGGCGAGCCGTGGTCTGTGGCGACGACCTTCGACGGCTACCCGATGGCGCAGCAGGGGCGCGCCGGCGAAGCGCTCACCGCCTCGTTCACCTGCTCTTTCTTCGGCGCGTTGTGCGCGGTGATCATGATCACCTTTATCGCACCCGCGGTGGCCAACTTCGCGCTTCGCTTCGGCCCTCCCGAGTTCTTCTCGGTCTACTTCCTGACCTTCTGCAGCTTCATCGGGATGGGCAAGGAGCCGCCGTTCAAGATCGTGGTGGCGATGATGCTCGGATTCGCGCTCGCCTCGGTCGGCGTGGATATCGTGACCGGCCAGTTGCGCCTGACATTCGGTTTCACCGAGCTCTTGCGGGGCTTCAATTTCCTGATCGCGGTGATCGGTCTTTTCGGCATCGGCGAGATCCTGATCTCGATGGAGGAGGGCCTTTCGTTCACCGGCAAGAGCGCAAAGATCAATCCGAGAATCGTGTTCCAAACCTGGGCCAAGCTCTGGCGCTACTGGGCGACCGCGCTGCGCAGCGTGGTGATCGGCTGCTGGCTGGGGGTCACGCCCGGGGGCGCCACGCCCGCCTCCTTCATGGCCTACGGTGTTGCCAAGCGCACGTCCAAGAACGGCGCCAAGTTCGGGACCGGGGAGCTCGAGGGCGTGGTGGCGCCGGAAGTCGCGAACAACGCTGCCGGCACCTCCGCCCTGCTGCCGATGCTCGCGCTCGGCATACCCGGCTCGCCTACCGCGGCCGTGCTGCTCGGGGGCCTGTTGATCTGGGGCCTGCAGCCCGGGCCGCTGCTGTTCGTCGAGCAGAAGGAATTCGTCTGGGGCTTGATCGCCAGCATGTATCTTGGCAATATCGCCTCGCTCATTCTGGTGCTCACCTGCGTGCCGCTTTTCGCCGCGATTCTGCGGGTGCCCTTTTCGATCATCGCGCCGATCATCATCGTCATCTGTGCGGTGGGGGCGTTCACGGTCAACAACGCGCTCGGCGACGTGTGGTTCATGCTGGCGTTCGGCGTGATCGGCTACGCGTTCAAGAAGCTCGATTACCCGCTCGCGCCGATGGTGCTGGCGCTGGTGCTGGGCGACGCGGCGGAAAGCGCGTTCCGGCAGTCGATGCTGATCTCGCAGGGTGACATGACCACGATCTTTTACTCGAACTGGCTGGTCGGCAGCATCACGTCGCTCGCGTTTCTCGCGCTCTTCTGGCCGCTTATTTCCAGGTTGCTTGCGTGGATGCGGTCACCACGCGCCGGCGGCGCCGCGGCCTGACGCCGCTCAGATCTTGCCGCGGCGCTTGAGGCGGGAAAGGGTTTCCGGCGAGAGGTTGAGGTAGGAGGCGAGCTCTTTCTTCGGCAGCCGGTCGGCGAGCTCGGCGTGCTTGCGCATGAAGCGCTGCACCCGCCCCGGCGCATCGAGGAGGTGCAGCGTGATGGTGTGCCCCATGACCTCGCTCATGAGTTTCATGATCTCGAATTCGAAGGCGCTCTTGAGCGCCGGATGCCGTTCCATGAACTCGACCCAGTGCGGCATCGAGAGCTTGGCTGCGCGCACCTTGGTCACGGCGCGGATGGAATAGGGCATGGGGGTTTTCAGGCGCCAGGCAGCGTAGCTCGTGTCGATGTCGCCCTCGGCCGCGAAGCGCAGGATCATTTCCTTGCCTTGGGAGGTGGACACGACCCGCTTCAAGATGCCCTCGATGACGAAATATTGCTCCATCGATTCGTCGCCCTGGTGCTCGAGCACCTCGCCCTTTGGGTAGTCGGCAACATCCAGTAACAACTCGAGTTCGGCCCATTGCGCGGCGCGCAGTTGCTTGAGAATCAAGTTCTGCCGCAACTGGACGCGGACGACCTTCGCTTCCGGGTGATAGGCCAGCAGGGGCATGGAATCGTACGGCAGGGAGGCGCGATGCGCCACGGAGCGGGAGTATAGCAAAACCGGGAAAACTTGACCGTGGTCAATGGTGCATGTGCGTGCTGCCACCTATGATACGTGCGAGTAAATCACAGCCGCATTCAGGTGGCCTGGTGCTGCCGTGAATTGAGGAAATTCCGCCCTGTTTACCTTCCACGGTAGATATTCATTGGGAAAACACTTGTTCAATTGACGGCGAGAACGCGAGGCATATCACCATGACCGATCTCAGCATGACAACCGATACACAGTCACAAGTAACTGACGGCTTCCACCTGGTCATCGACGCCCTCAAACTCAACGGCATCGACACGATCTTCGGCCTGCCCGGTATCCCGATCACCGACCTCACCCGCATGGCACAGGCGGCGGGCATGCGCGTGATTTCGTTCCGCCATGAGCAGAACGCCGGCAACGCCGCCGCCATCGCCGGCTTCCTGACGCAGAAGCCCGGCATCTGCCTGACGGTGTCCGCCCCCGGCTTCTTGAACGGCCTGACCGCACTGGCCAATGCCACCACCAATTGCTTCCCGATGATCCTCGTGAGCGGCTCCAGCGAGCGCGAGATCGTCGACCTGCAGCAGGGCGACTACGAGGAGATGGAC
>Ga0326597_10002999_pt1 | contig 24700 bp, 26 predicted proteins | sample RVTome_12_FD_203789 | JGI IMG/M metagenome (GOLD analysis project Ga0326597, IMG submission 203789) | Soil microbial communities from uranium-contaminated site in the Upper Colorado River Basin, Wyoming, United States - RVT100D185 | ecosystem: Environmental > Terrestrial > Soil > Contaminated >... | reverse complement strand
GACAGCAAGACCTGTTTCATCACAGGAGGTTTCTATGCCGAGGACCCGCATATTGGTTAATTAAGTCCCTGAAAATCAGGATTAAAACATTGCATTTCTTTACCAAGCCACTAGAATTACGCGCTTTTCCACTCGAAGATGAGGTTAATCTAAGGAAATCAGATTGTATGCCATTTGTAAAAGTTAGAGATAATGAACCATTCGATATCGCCCTGCGCCGCTTCAAGCGTGCCTGTGAAAAAGCAGGTACCCTCGCTGAAATACACAGACGGGAATTCTATGAGAAACCCACCCAGGTAAGAAAGCGCAAGGCAGCTGCAGCCGTCAAACGTCACCAGAAAAAGTCCTTTAAAAGCATGAGCCGAAGGGCACCACGCCGCCCCTCCCCCTCCTGAATTCATTACCCGCTGGCCAATGTCCCCGATAAAGCAGCGTATCAATGATGACGTCAAGGACGCCATGCGCGCCAGGGACAAGGAACGCCTGTCCGCCTTACGCATGATCCTGGCGGCCATCCAGCAAAAAGAGGTCGATGAACGTATTGAACTCGATGATCCCCAGACGCTGGTTGTCCTGGACAAGATGACGAAACAACACCGTGATTCCATTGCCCAGTACCAACAGGCTGGCCGGGATGACCTGGTGCAGAAGGAATCCTTTGAGCTCAAGATTGTCCAGTCCTATCTGCCTGCCCCGCTTACCGAGGTAGAAATCATAGAACTGATCAAGAGTGCCCTGAAAGAGACAGGGGCCTCCTCCATGCAGGATATGGGCAGGGTCATGGGCCTGCTGAAACCCAAGCTGCAGGGCCGGGCGGATATGGGAAAGATCGGCGCTCTGGTCAAGGCGCAACTGCAGTGATTGGTAATTAGTGAATGGTGATTGGTAAAACAATGTAAATGATCTTAATTTATCCTATTGATTACATATAACTAATAACTAATCACTAATTACCAATCACTCGCCGCTCATGGTCATCCTCGGCAACTGCTCCCGGCGTTGCTCTACCTCCTACTTCCTTGTAGTCGTGACCCCGCGGCATTTGTGCATCCTTGCACTTCATCACCATTCACCAGCACATGCTACGTGCTCCGCGTGTCGGCAATGATTATACTGAATCATGGCCGGCCGGATTCCCCAGAATTTCATTGACGATTTACTGACCCGCATAGACATCATCGATGTGATCGATGGTTATGTGCCGTTGCGCAAAGCCGGACGGAACCATCAGGCCCTCTGCCCGTTTCATGATGAAAAGACGCCCTCATTCACAGTAAGCCAGGAAAAGCAGTTCTATCACTGTTTCGGGTGTGGCGCGAACGGCACGGCGATCACCTTTCTCATGGACTACAAAGGCATGGACTTTGTCGAGGCCATAGAACAGCTTGCCTCACGGGCCGGGCTTGAGGTCCCGCGTGAAGGCGGCGCATTTCATAAAGACAATGGTTCCGCCGAGCTCTATGAACTCATGGAACTGGTTGTCCGTTACTATTGCCGGCAATTACGCGAACACCCTGAGGCCCGGCGTACTATTGATTATCTGAAGGGACGGGGGATCTCGGGTGAACTGGCGGCGGAATTTGAACTGGGATTCTCCCCGCCGGGTTGGGATAACTTGCTGCGCAATCTCGGTAACTCCGATGCCGCACAGGAACGTCTTGCCAGAACAGGGATGGTGCTGAAGAAGGACACCGGGGGTTATTATGATCGTTTCCGCGATCGTATTATTTTTCCCATCCGCGACCAGCGTGGCCGTGCGATAGGTTTTGGCGGCCGGGTGTTGGACGACAGTACACCCAAATACCTGAATTCCCCGGAGACACCTATCTTTCATAAAGGCCGTGAACTATATGGACTTTATCAGGCACGCCGCAAGCTTAAAGACCTCGTCCGCCTGTATATCGTAGAGGGCTATATGGATGTGTTGGCGCTGGCCCAATACGGTATTCACAATACCGTTGCCACACTGGGTACGGCGGTTACCCCGGAACATCTGGATCGGTTATTCAAGGTCTGTCCACAACTCATTTTCTGCTTTGACGGAGATGCAGCGGGACAAAAGGCGGCCTGGCGCGCATTGGAGATTGCCCTGCCCCTTTTGCGTGACGGACGCCAGTGTTATTTCAGGTTCATGCCCGAAGAAGATGATCCGGACAGCTTTGTGCGCAAGCATGGCAGCAAACGATTCGAGGACGCTTCGGATTTCGTACCACTCTCGGATCATCTGCTGAATACGCTGAAGCAGGATATTGATATTAAGACACGGGAAGGCTGTGCCTTGTTGGTAGAAAAGGTTATTCCGTATCTTGCCAGATTACCCGCTGGGGCACTGTATGAATTGTTGTTGAAGGATATTGCTTCTCAGAGCAGATTATCAGTCGAAGATCTCAAGCGTCTGTTGCTGGGTAGACAACAAACCTCTCAAAAACCGTTGAGAAATGTCCACCGGACAATCCCTAAACAGGGGGATTCCACATTGATTGGCAAGGCCATCCGGCTCCTGTTACAACATCCTTTTCTCGCACAACTGGACAAGGCACGCAATGAGATAGCCGATATCGATGTCCCTGGAGTTGAATTTCTGCAAGAGTTGCTGGCTTTCATTAACAGTAATCCAGACACTACCTGTGCCGGGATCCTGGAGCATTGGCGTGACAGCAACATTGAACGCCGGTTGAATGAATTGGCGGCGATGGAAAATCTGCTGATGGAAAGGCATGAGATAGAAGCCGACTTCCTGGACGTCATTGCTAAAGTCAGGAAAAACTACCAGAAGAAGCAACGACAGGCCCGCGCCCAGGCTGTCAATAACCTGGAAGAACTCCGTAAACTCTACACCGCAGGCCCCGCAACAGATCAAAAAGAGTAACCAAACTGGCGGCACTGGCTATCGTGTGCTAAACTTGCCTGTTTAGGTTAATTAATTTTCATCTAAACAATCAACAACTTACATTAGCAAATTTCGAACCAACAAGCAAATCTTAGGCCAATTCACACATGGAAAACCCCGAACATATCGAACAACAGCCCGATGAACAATCGCAATTGAAGGTATTAATTGCGAAGGGTAAGGAGCAGGGATTCCTGACCTATCATGAGGTCAATGATCACCTGCCCGATGACATTGTCGATCCGGAACAGATCGAAGACATCATCAACATGATTAATGACATGGGCATAACGGTCTACGAGTCTCCGCCCGATCTCGACATTATCATGACGGACAGCACTGAGGGGCCTGATGAAGAGGCCGCCGCTGAAGCCGCTGCCGCACTCGCCAGTGTTGAAAATGAATTCGGCCGCACTACTGATCCCGTACGTATGTATATGCGGGAAATGGGTACGGTAGATCTTCTGACACGTGAAGGCGAGATCAAGATCGCAAAGCGGATTGAAGAAGGAATTAATCAGGTATTGGAAGCCCTTGCCTGTTATCCCGGAACCATTGAAAACCTGCTGGACGGTTTTAAGGCAGTTAAAGGTGAAGAACTCAAATTGAGCGACATCATCATCGGCTTCAGTGATACCGAGGAATATCCTGATAGCGGACATTTGCCTCTTGGGAATCCCGGTGATGAAGAACTCCGGGCAAATGATGTTGATGATGATGAAAATGCCGATGGTGAGGCCGTCAGCGAAGATGAGCTGGAGTCCATGCTTGACCCTGAGGAAGTACGTGAACACATCGAGGCGATTGAAAAGGATTACAACAAATTGTCCCGATCTATCAAACGTAACGGCCGGGAACACAAAAAATCAAAAGAACTCCAGAATGAATTATGTGAACGGTTTCTGGGGCTGAGACTGACGCCGAAATTCATCGATCTTCTGACCAATAATGTCAGGAACCTTATTGAAATAATCCGCAGCGCAGAGCGCGATATCATGAACCTCTGCGTGAAAGAAGGAAAAATGCCACGCAAGGAATTTATCAGTTCATTCCCCGGGAATGAGATAAATACCCAGTGGACAAAATCACTGGCCAGGGCACGTAGCAAAGATTATGCGAAAAACATCAAGGAACTGCAGAACGATATTATCAGGATCCAGGAAAAACTGGCTGACATATTCAATGATGATTTAAGCATTTCACATATCAAGGAAATCAATCGCCGTGTTTCCATTGGTGAAGCCAAGGCCCGGCGTGCGAAAAAAGAAATGGTCGAGGCGAATCTGCGTCTGGTGATTTCAATTGCCAAAAAATACACCAATCGTGGCCTGTTGTTCCTGGATCTGATTCAGGAAGGCAACATTGGCCTGATGAAAGCGGTCGATAAATTTGAATATCGCCGTGGCTACAAGTTTTCCACATATGCGACCTGGTGGATCCGCCAGGCAATTACACGTTCGATCGCAGATCAGGCGCGCACGATTCGTATTCCGGTACATATGATTGAAACAATTAACAAACTTAATCGCATCTCCAGACAGATTCTGCAGGAAAAGGGACGTGAGCCGACGCCTGAAGAACTTGCAGAAAAAATGGAGATGCCGGAAGAAAAGATACGCAAGGTTTTGAAAATCGCCAAAGAGCCGATCTCCATGGAAACTCCTATTGGTGATGATGAAGACTCACATCTCGGTGACTTCATTGAAGATTCAAATATTTTGGCGCCCAGTGATTCAGCAGGTTTTGAAGGCCTGCGCAGATCAACCCGGGAAGCGCTGGAAGGACTCACTCCACGCGAGGCAAAGGTGCTGCGCATGCGTTTCGGGATTGACATGAATACCGATCACACCCTGGAAGAGGTCGGGAAACAGTTTGACGTTACCCGCGAACGCATCCGTCAGATCGAAGCCAAGGCGCTCAGAAAGTTGAGGCATCCAAGCAGGTCGGAACAATTGAGGACGTTCCTGGATTAGCAGTTTGATGCAAAACTACTGTGCGGCCTATCTCCTTTGTCGCGTGCTCGCTCGACGCTCGCCTATCTGCTTGATATGTCTCGCGTCTCGCTCCGCGTCTTCGCGGAGCCAGGCCTGCTCGTAACGTTTTGCATCAAACTGCCAGATCAGGAAGTTTGAATGAACTTAGGAGCAGTTTTATTCAAACTGATCTCTTTGGCTATTTCATATTTTCCACTTGTTACTTTTTACTTTAAACTTGTAATTGAATTTTTGGGCCTGTAGCTCAGTCGGTTAGAGCAGTGGACTCATCAAAATGGTGCGTTCATATCGAAAGGTATGAAATGAACGGGATGAATTCAGGGAAACCTTAACCACGCCCTTGGCGTGGATGGTAACCCTGAGCCAAGCCGGGGGTACACCTCCGGAAGGTGCAGAGACTACCTGAGAACTACAGTGTTCTTAATGACAGGTAAAAGCGTCCCGCGCCCTAACAACTTGGTTGAGGGTGATGAGATAGTCCGCTCCCATCAGAAATGGTGGGGAAAGTGAATCCATTGGTCGTAGGTTCGAGTCCTACCGGGCCCACCATTTCAACTTTATCTCACTGATGATAACAATACAGATCATTAACACTCTGTTCTGGACTCGAACCTACGGTTCGCTTTCGCGGTTCCGCTGTCCCTGCTACACGCGAAAGTTCGGGGCAAACATCCTTTGTTTGCCCGCTCGCCACGCTAATAGCGTGGTTCGCCCTACCGGGCCCACCATTATTAAATAGACCTGAAAATGGAAACCAGACATAATAATTCCAAGGCTGCCAGAGTAATGCTGATTTTATTGTCAATTATTCTGATCGGACCTGTGGTAATGATATTGAGTGGCGATGTTAACTTTGGATTGAACTGGAGAACAGCTGATCGCTCCAGTACCGGGATTGCCCCTGATCCTGCTGTAGTCTCTGAGGCAGTAGTGCAAGTTTATTCCGCCCGCGCCTTCAACTGGCGTGGTATGTTCGGGATCCATACCTGGATAGCCACGAAACCTGAAGATGCACAGCAGTATACCGTACACCAGGTGGTCGGTTGGCGTAGCTGGCGTGGTCTCCCGGTAGTCATGTCAGAACCGGATATCCCGGATCGATCATGGTATGGAAATACACCGGAAATAATTCTCGATTTGCGCGGGCCTGTGGCTGCAGAAGCAATTGAAAAAGTTTTGCTAGCAGTAAAAGATTATCCGTACAAGCAAAAATACATCATGTGGCCGGGCCCGAATAGCAATACCTTTACTGCTTTTATAGGACGTCATGTTCCTCAGCTTAATCTGGATTTGCCATCCACCGCGATTGGCAAGGATTTTCTGACAGATGGAGAAATATTTGCGAATGCGCCCAGTGGCACGGGGTTTCAGTTTTCATTATATGGTGTCTTGGGGATACTCATCGGCCGGGTTGAAGGTATTGAAATCAATTTATTCGGTCTTATTTTCGGAGTCGATCCCTTTGGTCCAGCACTTAAACTTCCAGGTATCGGACGTGTCGGTTTCAGCCTGAATAAATTAAGTTAAATAATACTGACTATTTAATTCCAGTTAGTGTATTTTTAACTGCTGGCCTATACTTTTATTACGGATATTGAATCAGTCTTTAATTTATGCCTGATAAAAAACTACAAAAAGATCTGGAAAAGCTGCGTGCCGAGATAGACAACGTTGCTGCTGATGATCATGAAACAAGGGAAAAACTCAACCGCCTAATCAGTGAACTTGAAACAAAACTGGAAAACCCTGACGATGAAAACCATCATCACAACCTGTTACGGAACATCGAGGCGACTATCGGCTATTTTGAAACGGAGCATCCGCGCGCAACGGCAATACTGAATGATATTATGGTGACGCTCAGCAATATGGGGATCTAAGATAAAACTGAAATTATCCCCCGACGCCGGCAACTATACCTATCAATAATATTCCGCCAATGATCACACCAAATGGAAGCTCATCCAGTGTCTTCTGTACAATCGTTCTCTTATCTTCTGCAGGTGTTTCAGCTGGCGCTTCCGCAGCACCGGCTTCAGCTTCGACACCAGTAGCAGCTTCTGTATCTGCTGCCTCTGTTCCGGTTTTTGCTACTGGCGGTGCTTCCGTATCTGTACCGGTTTTTACATCAGTTTCCACCTTTCCTTCTGCGTCTGCGCGGTATACAGCCAGTTTTTCCGTATAATCCACACCGTGAATCTTAAGTGTGTAGGCATTCTTGTGCCCCGTTTGAAGATCAAACGTTGCAGGTTTTTTCATCAGATTGCTGAATTCGGTAATTTCTCGTGGTGCGTGGGTAGTTTGATCAAACCTGAGACCAAATTTATGCTCTTTGTTCTGCGGGTTATTCCCGCCCAGAGGTATAGAATAATAAAGCATGACCTGCTGATCGGTCACAGGTTCGACCGCCATGACATTTGAACAAACAGAAAGAACTATCAGAAATAACATTGCAGAATAGTTACGCATGTATCCCCCCATTGCCCCGGATATTCATACATTATCTACATACAAAGAGTAGATTAGCCCTTGAATAATGTAAATAATAGTAACACCCTTTTATAAACCTCCATAAAGATATTTGCAAAGCATACCGGCGATAGGCGTTTTATTTTTCCCTTGATCAGCATTCTTACATTTAATGCCGCACTACAGGATGTCCGTTTTCTTGGTCAATCATTCTACCGTCCTGTTGATTTTGTACAGGATCGTCTGGCGGAACTGACAAAACAGCTAAAGATATTGAATGCCGATATTATCTGTCTGCAGGAATTCTTTCAAACAAAACTACAGGAACAATTCTATGCATCTCTAACATCTTTGTATCCCTATGTTACAGGTTTTGCGAAGGCAGGGTTTAAATTACGCCTGGGCAATGAGCTGCTCATTCTGTCGAAATTTCCCCTCAAGGACGGGAAATTGACCCGATTTACACACACAACTATTGAAGAACGGTTTTTTACCAGCAAGGGTATGTACAGAATCAACGTCGAAATACCCGGTATGAAAGCACTGCAACTGATTAACTTTCATATGACTGCGGGCGGACTGCGCAACCATCCCGAAGATCAACACATGGACGCAATTCGCTCCGCCCAGATCCGTCAACTGCTTGAATCCGTGCCTAAGGATATCCCTGTCCTGTTGGCAGGCGATCTGAACGCAGGCCCTGACTCATCGAAAATAAATTATCAGGAAATGTTACAGGCAGGATTGATTGACGCCTTTGCAAATGGAAACGGTAGTGGGATCACCTGGGACCCGGAAAATCCACTGGTTGCATCAAACAAGGAACATCATCTGCTGCCACAAAGGATCGACCATATCTTTTTAAACAAGGCGGGGGCCGGGAAACTTGCGCCAGTGAAAAGCTGTATAGTATTGAATGGTACTTCCGTGCGTTTACCGGATGGAAGATTAATACCTGTTTCGGATCATTATGGTGTCCGGGTTGATTTCAATATATCCTGAATAAATTCAACAGCATGAATATTTGGGTTAAATCTCGGTTGTTCCCTGTGATTTCCGTTCTTTGCTCAGATCCTTCAGCGCCTCTTCGAGCTGCTTCATAAATTCCTCCATGCGTTGTCTGAGTTCAGGAAGTTTTTCCCGCAGATCTTTTTCGATACTTTCAATCTCTTTCTGTATTTCAGGGATAGTCTTCTGGATTTCTGCAAGTGATCGATCGAGTCCATCAGCAAATTGTTTGCTCAAATCGGTTAAGTTACCCATTATCCTGGCTACTGAACTGGTGCTCGAAACAGATGCTACTGTTGCATCGTAGTCCACCTTCCACTGCCTGTTTTCCTGCAACAATACAGTCTTCATGGGGAGAGTAAACGGATCATCACCGGAGATAACAACCGTCGTGTCAACCCATGCCTGCTCCCCATCGATGACCGTTTTCCCAAAGGTTACTTTATCGAAAGGTAAAATGTTCTCAGTCAGATCTTTTCTATCAAGTGACCCGGAAGATACATAGTCACGTACAGCACCGGCATCCTTGTTTTGTACGGCTGTCCAGAAATGCCCGGACACCTCTATGGGCGACAGATTCGCAGCACAACCATAAAGTGCAAGGATTATACACGGACACAGAAAAACATCGGACCTTGTCGGATAGCCTAGCCTCATTTTGAAAATCCCGTGCTTAACAATTTCTGTATTAGATTCAATTATCGTATGGAAATTCCGGACAGCCCTAGCTCATTACAGATTCGGCAGAAATTCAACATTCTGTATAATGCCGGTTTCATTGATCAACCAAATCTCGGATAAAAAGATTTATCATGTTTTTATAGCGTCCAAATTAAAATCAGGCATAAATGCTGGCGTCTTCTCCATATAAGTTGAATATTCTTTCCCAAAAATCGCCAATGCCTCCTGTTGTTCCCGCCGGGCCAGTCGAACATAGACATAAACCAGAATCGGAAACATTATAAGTGTGGGCAATGTTGGCCATTGAAGAAGAAAGCCAACCATCATGATGATGAAACCCATATATTGTGGATGTCTTACATATGCATAGGCACCAGTCATGGCTAATGTGTGTGATTGCTGTGCCTTATAAAGTACATTCCACGCACTCGCCAATAACCAGAATCCGCCGAAAATCAGGACATTACTCAGGATGTGTAAAAAATCAAAATGGGCGTTCCCCTCCATGCGAAACAAAGTATGCCAAAGATGTCCGGATTCATGGGAAAGGAAATCGATTCCAGGATAATTTTTTGCAAGCCATCCCGACAATAAATAAATTGTCAATGGAAAACCGTACATCTCCGTAAACAAGGCAACGATAAATGCCGAAAATACACCAAACGTGCGCCAGTCTCGGCTTGTCGCCGGTTTTGTGAAACTAAATGCGAAAATAATAAATATTGCTGAATTTATTATCACCAGAGACCAAAGCCCGTAAGCGGATCCATGTTCCATGTTACATCCCTCCTCTGTCACTGTTCCCATCTTCACCGGAATCATGCTTGTGTTTTCCACCATGATCATGGCCGCCATGACCGTGTCCACCATGCATAAATATATGCATCAAAGGACAAGCGGCAAGTAACAGCCAGGGCATATAAGGAATGATATGGGCCCAATGCTCGGTCATTAAAAAATAGAGAATAATCCCCAAAAAGACCCACATCACCAGATTGTTTTTTTTATGCTGGGAATCCCGGGTTTGCTGGTCGTGCATATTAATTACCTCACTTAATGGTATAGTTAAAATATATCAGGGTGTTATCCATCCGTTTTTCAACAATGAACGTTTATATTTAAAAACAACATTCGGATCAGGCGTGCAGAGATGCTCATCTTTTTCCGGACATTCGACTCTGTTCAGGATATCCTTGATTACATTGAGTTGAGCGATTTTTTTATTATCGGCCCTGACGACAACCCAAGGGGACGATTTTGTACTCGTCCGTTCAAACATTTCATTGCGTGCCTTGCTGTAATCGTCCCAGTGCTCGATCGCTTCCTGATCCACGGGACTAATCTTCCACTGTTTCAACGGGTCTTTCCTGCGATCAGCCAATCTGCGCTTCTGTTCCTCGCGGCTGATATCCAGGTAGTATTTCAGCAGATTCAACCCTGTACGAATTAACAGATCCTCGAAGTCATTGACGGACTCCATGAACGCTTCATATTCTTCCTCCGTACAGTAGTTCATGACCCTTTCCACGCCAGCCCGGTTGTACCAGCTGCGGTTGAACAATACCATTTCCGCCTCAGCGGGCAGATGAGAGACATAACGCTGAAAATACCATGACCTATTTTCACGCTCTGCAGGTTTGCCCAGCGCCACTACCCGTGTCTCCCTGGGGCTCAGGTGTTGCGTGATGCGTTTTATCACTCCATCTTTACCGCTTGCATCCCTGCCTTCGAAAATAATGAGGATACGATGATTGTAACTGATGATATGCCGCTGCAGCTTGACCAGTTCAATCTGCAGTCTGCGAAGCTCTTTTTTGTAAGCTGACTTACCAAGCTTCGTTTCTGTATTTTGTTTTGACATAATTTATGCAAATTTCAACCATGTATCGATTCCACTTCAGTCTCCAGATACTAGGATATCCGCTGCTAGCTACTGACAATGAAGTTATAAATCGGCACCCATATCAGGGCAAAGTCCCATCCATAGCCGAAGCTTTCGATGAATCCAAGGATAAAACTTTTCCAGCTGATCCATTCGAAGCCGGCAGCAGTATCAGCCAGAGTTTCGACATCGGGCGTAGCACCACACACAGGCTGATGTCATATCCAACGGCAGTGAGCGAATTTCGTGACATTAGTAATGACCTCCATTTGTTGTCCCGGCCCAAGCATGGGCCAATGGCAGCGGCAGGGCGGACTGCCGGCACAACACCGCCCATCCGCCCTCGTTGTTGCCAGTGATGCTATGACAATGGTCCGCGGCAACAGCCGCACTCTCGACGATCTTGTTACTGCCCCGATTCCTCCCCGAACTGACGATGCAGCTTGGCGAGTTCCAGATTGTCTTTTGCTAACTCCTCGTATTTGGTAACCAGCTTATTGCAGTGGGCCACAAAAGCGGCAGTGCCGGTGCCCTTGCCGGTACCCATGCTGCGATAGGCGGCCGACATTTTCCTGTGTTCCTCGGTCTTGGCCTGGTATGCCTTTGCTTCATCCTCATAATATGTGGCAATGGCCTCATGATCCGCCCTGGTCTTGGCGCTCTCGATCATTTGATCCAGGGGCGCACCAGCCATCGCGTCTGACGGGATGATCACCGGCCAGACCAGTAGTGCACTGACGATGCCGGCAAATATCAATGGCAATGATGTTGTTTTCATGACAGCTTCCTCCTCTTTTCGAGTGTAGTTAATACCTTACAAACTCCGATGATCCTGCATAATGACGGCATCGGAGCATCCTTAATGCGATCTCTCACCATGTGACGCAGCTATAACTGTGCGCCGCCAGGTAATATGTTCATATATTCCGGCCCAGAACATGCCGAACGTAAACCCGAACAGCAGTTCTTCGAGCGGTATCCCGTAGAGAACCATGCCGGACAGATTACCGAGATTCCACACTGCCTCGATATAACCCGGGGCGGTCCATTTGAGCCCAAGCATAAACAGCAGGTAGTAAGCCACGAATAGTGCTCCGCCAATCAGCGTCTTGAGTTTGAGGTCCGGGCGGCAGTACAGCGTCGCAATGGCACCCACGAACATGGCCACTATTCCCGGATAAATCGGATTCCACGGCAGAAAGTACAGGGCCGGGAACACCACGACCGGTGCGCCCAGAGCCAAAACATGGAAGCGATGCCGGTGATGATGTCTTGCGGCCTCGCCCATTTTCCTCAGACGGCGCCTGGTGAAAATATTGTAGAGAATTGAGCCTACCCCGCCGATGGCGAAGCAGAATATGAGGCTTTCGATATCAAAACCGGTCCTCTGCGCGAGATCAAACAGGCTTGGCGGGTTCCAGTATTCCGGCACGAACAGCGGCTCGGTGAGGCCGAACGGTGCGGTGAAGACGCTGGTCCACCACATCTCACGCCGGTGGGCGGGAAACAACCCATACAGTATCGCCCAGGGGATCAGGAAGACACTCGACCAGTGGAGCCATATATATTGATATTCACCCATGGCTGGCATGCCCCCGGATCATGTTGCGAAAAGTTTTTGCCGCTTGAGCAGTGCCGAGTTAACGATCACTGAAAGCGAGGACAGTGCCATCGCCGCCGCCGCGATAATGGGGTTCAGCAATCCGAGGGCTGCTATCGGGATGCCGACGATGTTGTAGATGAAAGCCCAGAACAGGTTTTGCTTGATCTTGCGCATGGTGGCGCGCGAAAGCCGGATCGCCGTGATTACGTCACGCACATCATTGCGTACCAGAATAATACCACCGGTCTCCTTCGCCACGTCGGAACCCGAACCAATCGCGACGCCGATCTGTGCCGTGGCAAGCGCCGGTGCGTCATTGACCCCGTCTCCAACCATAGCAACGGCTTTCCCGTCCTTCTGCAGATCCTGGATGATGTTCGCCTTGTCAGAGGGCAGAACCTCGGCGATGATGCGCGTGATGCCCAGTTCGCGGCCAATCGCCTCCGCCGTACGCCGGTTATCGCCCGTCAGCATCACCACCTCGATGTGCTCGGCCTTGAGCGCAGCGATCGCCTCCTTTGCCTCCGGCTTCAGCGTATCGGCTACCGCGATCACGCCGACCACCGCCCCGTTTGCCACTACAAGCATTGCGGTTTTGCCTTCCGATTCAAGGCGCACCATGGTCGCCTCGGCCGGCGCCGGATCAATCCCCTCGTTCTTCAGGTGGCGGCGGTTGCCAAGCAGCACCGGTACACCATCGAGTTTACCCTTGATACCATGTCCGGCCACGGCCTCGAACGACTCGACCTTTCCGAGCACCAGATTTCTGTGCTTTGCGCCACGCACGATTGCTTCACCGAGCGGGTGTTCAGAACCTGCCTCGGCACTTGCAGCGATACGCAGCACGGCGGCTTCGTCATTTCCCGCAAAAGGAACTACATCCGTGACATTGGGCTCGCCGCGGGTCAGTGTCCCTGTCTTGTCAAAAACAACCGTAGTAAGACTCTGGGCGCGCTCGAGAATCTCCGCGCCACGGATCAGGATACCGGCTTCCGCGCCCTTGCCGACACCGACCATGAGCGCAGCAGGCGTCGCCACACCCAGCGCACACGGGCAGGCGATGATCAATACTGCGATAAATGCAAGCAGGCCTTGTGGAAAATTGCCTGCCATCCACCATCCGAAAAAGGCAAGGAACGCAACTGCAACCACGGCCGGAACAAAATAGGCGGTGACTTGGTCAGCTATGCGTTGAATCTGCGTGCTTGAGGTCTGTGCCTCTTCAACCATGCGGATGATCTGCGCGAGAGCGGTATCGGCGCCCACGCGCGTCGCACGAATACGCAACATACCGCTGCGGTTTATGGTGCCACCAATAACCTGGGTGCCCGGCGATTTTTCCACGGGCATCGATTCGCCAGTGAGCATCGATTCATCCACCGAGGAGATACCTTCGATCACAACACCATCAGTAGGCAGCTTTTGACCGGGGCGAACGATGCAGACCTCGTCAAGCATCACACTCTCAGCCGGAACCTCCATCTCCATTCCTTCGCGTACTACTGTTGCGGTCGCGGGCTTTAAATCGAGAAGCTTTCTTACCGCCGCCGAGGAGCGCGTCTTGATGATCTCTTCCATGTATTTGCCAAGCAGGACGAAGGCAATGATCACCGCCGAAACTTCGAAGTACACGTCCCGCTCTTCCACCTTCACCGGAAGTACCTCGGGGAAAAACAGCACTGCAACGCTGTAGAAGTAAGCGACCGAGGTGCCAAGTGCTATCAGAAAATCCATGTTGATGGTGCGGCTTCGGACTGCATTCCAGGCTCCGACGTAGAAACTCCAGCCACCAATAAACTGCACCGGTGTGACAAGAATGAACAGCCACATACCCCACGTAAACCAGGGAAGCTGGGGGATCGGCACCCAAGTGACGATGGTTGCACCCGCTGCGAGTGCAATGAATGCACCGGCGCGCAAGATTGCCAGCGCGAGCACACCGGTGAGCGCGATCATCACTCGCGTCTTCATTGACTTGAGTTCCTGTTCGGGCGATTCGAAGGTTCGTTGGCAGCCCGTGCTGCAGAAGTAATACGTGCGCCCGCCGCGCTCGGTGCGCAACGCTGTGGCCTTGTTCACCATCATGCCGCAGATGGGATCCTTGGCCAGTTCTTTACGTTCCGAAGCAACCTCCACTTTTTGCATGGTGCCGCCGGTGTGATGCAGGTGTGCTGCGGTATGAGCTGTAGGTTTGCCTGAATACTTGATTGGATTCGCCCGGAATTTGTTCAGGCAGCCGGGGGAACAAAAATAATAGGTGTGGTTGTCATGCACAATATTACCCGCCGATTGTTTCTCGTCTACTTGCATCCCGCATACCGGATCAATTGCCATTATTGCCACATCTCCGATGATTGAAAAAAGTTCAGCGTTATAGATCCCCGGTTTCCGCACTGTCACCGGATGGACCCTTGTCTCTCATACGCTCATGCATCATTTTTTTCATCATTTTGCCGTTCATCACATTCTTTTGCTCCAGAATCCCCACGCGATTCCGTAGAGAGCGCCGAGCACAAAACCGGCGGCGGTAAATGTCACGAATCCTGTCAGGAAGCCGATGGGACTGCCATAGATCGGCCATGGACTGGCCGATGTAAGCCCGGCGAGCAGCCCGTAAGGTGGAAACAGCGTATCAAAAATGGCGCATAGGATATACGCCACACCCAGAGTTGTAGCCAACGAAAATGCATGCAATTTCCAGAAGTTATTCATGATAAATCTCCTTAATGTTGATGACCTTACGGCCAATTATCGTTCGGTGGTTCTCCGCCCGCGGGTTGTTGATCGTCCCCGCCACAGCTACAACAATCCCGAACAGAAATGCAATGTCACCAAGAAATGCGGCCATATAATCCTCCTTCAACTCATATCAAAAAAATTCAGGTATCGTTGCGCATGATGAGAAAATTGCGCACTACGGCGTAGATTGCTCCGAGAATATAAGCCCAGATTGCGAACACGATAAGCACATATAGAAAATCGCCGAACGAGAATACAGTGCTTGCATAGATTCTATTGAAGTCCATCCCGTGAAACAGAATGTTGAGAAATTTGATGGCTGGCTCGGTGAAGGCGTACCAGAACACCGTGCACAGAATATAGTTAATCACAACCGTGATCGAAAGAACTGCACCGAAAGTCCAGGGATTAAGCTTGGTCATTGATGGCCTCCGAATAATTATCCTGCGATTGCGTTGTATGCTCTGGGGAAAAAGACGGCACGAGGGGCATGATCCTCGGGCCGGTTGCAGGTGGAATGGCGGCGGGATTTCTTGTATCTCCGCATTTCATCTTTCATCCATAGTTGCCACTTCATCGGTTTTCGTCAGTAGCTGGCAGCTGGCGAGATTCTTGAACTGGAAGAGAACAAAAACCCTGCGCCGGTACACCGAGCGCCGCGTTGAATTTACTGGACATGTTCTGATATACGATGAGTGCTGTGAGTTCGATAATTGCCTGGTCGTCGAAATACCCGTGCAGCCGCGACATGAGTCCGGCATCGACACGGCGGTCACTGTATGTGATTGCCTCGGCATAGGCGAGGGCCGCTTTTTCGCGTTCGCTGAACTGTGATGATTCTTCGAACTGCGGCAGCGCGCCGAGTTTTTCTTCGCTGACGCCACGCCCGAGACCGATGGCCGAATTAAAATCAATACAGAACGCGCACCAATTGATCTGCGACACCCGTGTCTGTATCAGGGATCGCAGCGTCGATTCGATGGGCGAAGAATTACGATCGAGCACGCGGTACATTGTGGCCATCGCTAGAAAAGCCCCTGGAATCCTGCCCCACAGCTTTACAGACTCAAGTTCACGCCCGTAGCGCCTTCGCTGCATCCGAAAGAGCAACCTCATAAACCAGGGATACGTAGATGTTTCGGGCGTTGATATGTAACTCATAGTTTCGTTACTGATTCAATAATTGAATCACATGGCTTAATTTTCATGACATGTTACCTATCCCTCATCAAAGGACTCAATTAATAAACAAATCGTTTCGCCGTTAGGAACACCATCTTTCATCTTTTTCCATTGCTTTAATGCCTTTTCCATGCGTATTTGGAGTTTCATCTGTTGCTCAAGCAATTTCCTGTTGTCATCGATACGCCGTTCTATAATTTTCCTTACCTTGGGACAAGGAGATTTACTTTTTTCACAGTCTTCAAATATCTGGGCAATTTCATTTAATACATAACCAAGATGCTTGGCGAGATGAATAAATTTGAGTCTTTTAAGATCCTTATTGCTATATTTTTTATATTTATTTTTAGGATCGCGGACAGGTTTAAGCAGTCCTAATCTCGTGTAATAACGTACCGCATCTGACGATGTACTACTCAGCTTTGCTAATTCTTTAACCTTGTACATATTTGACCTGTTCTTTCGGATTTTAAATATTATCTTCACCAATAGTGATACTGTTATTATTTATATAACGATGCGGCGGAATTACCAGATTTGCCGGTGCTGGAACACCTTTATAGACCCGGCCAGCAAGATCGAATCGTGAGCCATGACATGGACAAAAATACCCGCCTAACCAGTTATCACCCAGATCGCTCGGGTGAATATCCGGACGGAAATTTGGCACACACCCTAAATGCGTACACAGGCCAATGCAGACAAAAATTTCCGGATTGATAGAACGGACAGGATTTTGTACATAAGATGGTTGCTGAGTCTCAACCTTTGATAAAGGATCACGCAGTTGTGAATCATTTCTGTCCAGGTTTTCCAACATCTGTGGTGTGCGCCGTAATATCCAGATGGGTTTCCCACGCCATTTTAGTGTTACCTGCTTCCCCATCTCTAGTTTTCCCAGATCCGCTGTTACGGAACTACCGGCTACTTTAGTGCGTTCTGATGGCAACATGGCTTTAATAAAAGGAACAACAGTTGCTACAGCACCTATACCTCCGACAACACCCATAGTTGCCGTTAATAATTTCCGCCTTGATTTATCCGTTTCACTAAATGTCATAGTCAGTTCCATGGTTTAATAAAACCAAGTCTAGAACATATGTGTTGCGCACAAGTCAAGCCCTTACCTTAAATTAAAGTTTAATCTCTGGATTTCGCTTTGTTTTGATCCAAATCAAATTTGCCGTCATTTCAGACCTTAATGACTGTGATCATGCTTCTGTTCCTTAGGTCCACTGTGATCCATTTTTTCACCCATGGAAGGATCATCATGAAAGTGGTCTTTACCCTCGGATTGCGGGAGTGATATAACACCGAGCCCATAACGATACACTGCTTCAGCACCCAGCCAGCCTGTTCTTGCCAGGAAAGCTGCAGGAATCAGTAATAACAGAATAAATATCCAGGTCAGTTTTATTCTCTGCCGACAAGAAACTACACTCCACATCACTATTGGCAGGAAAATACCCAGTGTTAACAGCGCCCAATTGCGATGAATAGTCATGGCTTCGTGAGAAGGTGTATCATGCGCGACACTGTTATAGGCGAGCCAACCAAATACGGCCGTAACCAGCGCGATTCCATAACCGATCCAGAGGTTCCATAGGGCAACAATCTGTAAGTGATCATGCAGAATTATTTTATCCGGCAAAATTTGAGTAACCAGAAAAAGGAAGATTGAGGTAAATAACAAACCAATGGTGAAATGGACAAACATCGGGTGCCAGTTTGGAATTATTTCTATCATGATTCGCTCCCTTAAATTTGCAAGAGAGATAACTTTTCTGGACGTAGCAAGAAATCTTAAGGGCATTAACCAATGCGGCCCGCCACAGTACCGGGCGGATTGTCATACCAGCCGGACTCTTTGTCCCGAACCTTGCCATCCCGGATTTTCACCACGGTGAACATGCCCCCCATTTCAATAGAACCGAAGGGTCCTTCACCGGTCATCATCGGCAAAGTGTTGCGCGGCCCTTTAAAACCGGCACCGTGATGCATGCCATGGTGCATGCCTTTCATTCCCTCCATTTTCATATCGCCCATTTGTGACATCGCCAGGTGCTCCGAATGTTCGGCCATGCCGCCTTCGCCCATGGGAATATAACCGGGTAAAAGTGATTGGATCTTTTCTGCAATATCCGATTGATCGACACCTAATGGGTTGGCAATACCGTGACCCATGGCATTCATGGTGTGATGTGACATGTGACAGTGAAAGGCCCAGTCTCCGGGATTGGCAATAAATTCGATATCGCGGGTTTGACCCACACCTACAATTTCGGTGGCTTCCGGCCGCCATAGTGACTGGGGCCAGCGGCCACCATCTGAACCGGTCACCCAATACCGGTGCCCGTGCAAGTGCATTGGATGGTTCCACATGGAGAGATTCCCCATACGGATACGCACCCGCTCACCGCTTTGTGCAACCATATAATCAATGGCGGGAAACACCTTGCTATTAAATGTCCACAGATCGAAATCCTGCAGGATTGAAGGATCGGGACGGTAAGTCCCCGGATGTAATGACCAGTTGTGCAACAGGAAACAGTAATCGCGATCCACCGGCACTTCTTCGCCATCCTTCGGATGAATGATAAACATCCCCATCATGCCGACGGCCAATTGCACCATCTCATCGGCATGCGGGTGGTACATATGCGTTCCATGTTGTTGCAGGGTAAATTCATAAGCGTATGTCTCTCCCGGCTTGATATGCGGTTGTGAGAGTCCACCTACGCCATCCATGCCCGATGGCAGAATCAAACCATGCCAATGAATGGTTGTGTGTTCGGGTAACTTGTTAGTGACAAGTATGCGGACCCGATCGCCTTCCACCGCTTCAATCGTTGGTCCAGGCGTTGTGCCATTATAGCCCCAGCATTTCGCCTTGCTGCCTGGGGCAAATTCATGTTCTATTTCTTCGGCAATCAGATGAAATTCTTTCACACCGTTTTTCATCTTGAATTGCAGCGTCTTACCATTCAGTGTTATCACCGGCGTGTAGCCTGTAGGCTGTCTGTTTTGCACAGCAGGCTCGACAGTATTCCTGTCCTTTTCTACAGATGTCCCCGCCCGGACACGGCTCAGCAGGCCCAGACCAACCAATCCCAGAGTGGAACTAAGTACACTGCGTCGCGTAATCATATTTAATACCTCACTTATTGATGTGTTGCATCACCATTGTGTGAATGTGTGTCATGCTGCATGCTCGAATCTTTCTCCATCTGATCCGGTTGATTATCTTCGGCGGATGGAAGAACCGCCGAGTTTGCAACCTCGGGCAACCCGACACCAACAGCTCGGGCGAGTTCTGCACGCGCCATCCAGTAATCAGTGAGCGCTTCTATATAACCACGGTAAGCTTGCGTCTCCTGCTGACGGGTAAACAGCAATTCAAAAACATCCTCAAGCATGTAGTTCTGTTCCTGCTGTGTGAATTTGACTACCTGTTCCCGTGCAGGTATCAATTCATCACGGTAATATTCGACGATTTCACGGGCGGCGTTTACGCGGTTTATCGCCGTACGGACCTCGTTGTGGATTGCTATCTTGAGCGCCTCACACCGAGATTTGCTCTGCGCCAGTTGCGACTCCAGCCGGGCAATTGCCGCCTGGTGTTGATCAAATACCGGAATTTCTACGGAAAGATTTGGGCCGGTAACGCGTGCACCATCCGGATCACGTTCCGTATTGACACCTACAGTAGCGCCACCAATCCATCGATAGTCGCGGGCTATCTGGAGTGCCTCGGCAAGTTGCTTTATTTCCTGCCGTGCTTCATCCAGATCCAGCCGACGTTTGATTGCCACTTCTTCTTCTAGATCAGGATTCGGGCCGGTTGCGGGCAGTTCCTGTAATTCATGCCCGAGCGTCCAGTCACGTGCTGCACCGGTCAAACCAAGCAATCGGTTTAAATCATCGCGTGCATTTTGTAATCCGGCATTTGTACGCATGCGTTCAGCAGATACATCTGCCGCTGCGCTGCGTTCTTGCGCAAGTTTTAATTCACTGATATTTCCGGCTTCATCAAAGCGTTGTGCGATTTGATAAGACGCCTGTGCGGCATCTGCGGAAACTTTTAGTACCCTGGAAAGCTGTTGCATTCCCTGCGCACGATAGAACGCAATCTGTACCTCCGCAGCCAGATCGAGTACGGCGTTTGCAACGCGTAACTTGGCGCGTCCAAACTCGGTCGCTGCCAGCCGTTGGCGTGCAGGCCGCAACAAAATATCGAGAAATTCCTTGGCGAGATCGAACTCAACATTGTTACCTCCGTCACCCCCTTTGGGGAAACGGAAGCTGGCAAATAAAACCGGATTGCTCAGCAACCCTGCCTGCACCAGATCCGCCTGGGCTATACCCAGTTCCTCATATTCGGATTGCAAGCGGCGATTATTGAGTAATGCAATCTGCACCACAGATTGGGCAGTAAGCGGCTCCTTCAATAAATTATCGAGTACCGTCTTGACTTGCGCGTCTTCGTCCCCACCTTGGTACCAGTGCACTTTTTGCGGAATACGTTCCGCGACCAGCTTTTCTACTGTCGAAAAATCACCATCGCGCGGAACATGCGTACAGCCTGTTAAAAACAATACAAGTAGAACAAAACCGGATTTTTTAAAAATCATGTCCCATCTCCAGATTACAGCTCCAAAACGCTGATAGCGCCTCAGTTAACTAAATTACAAGTTACGCAAGCAAATTATCTCTTACGATTCGAGTCCTGCGCAGAATCTAATACCTCCAGAACGGGACAGTGAGCTGGCAGGTCCACGGTCAGCTCACTCGACTGTGGCCGCCGTATCGCTTCCCGTTTAAATTCCAGACTATAACTTCTGCGTATCCTCTATGGCGCGGACAAGTCCGTCGTTTCCTTGGTACGAGTTACTCGACTGAGAACACATACGGTTTTTTCCCATCTTTCGGAACGGCGTAGATGGTCAGCGTTCCCTTCTTCAACTCTCCCATGCCCGGCGAATTCATCGGCATGCCGGGTGCGCTAATACCGAGTATGGCTGGTTTTTCTTTGAGCAACTTGCGGATAGCGCTGACCGGTACATGCCCCTCGATCACATAGCCGTTGACCAGTGCTGTGTGGCAACTGGCGACATGGGACACCCCATAACGCTTCTTGATGGCATCCATGTCGGATTCATTCACGCCTTCCACCGCAAAACCGTTTTCTCGCAAATAGTCCACATATTTCTCGCAGCAGCCGCAAGCCGGACTCTTGTATACGGTAACGGCCGTTGCGGCGTATGCCACGCCTATTCCCACCAGCGCGCTCGTTACGGCAATGATCAGGGACAAGACCAAATTGATGATTTTCATTTCCTCTTCCTTTCTTTCATATGCACCTCCTCGTGAACATTGTCCCGGCAATTGGATATCCGTTAAAGCGGGGCAAGATCATTATGGAATCGGTGATTAGTCGAGTAGTTGACGTTCCTTAATTTGCAATACAAGTCCATAAATCACAGGCAACACTAACAGACACAATACGGTTGTCGTTAACATGCCACCTACCATTGGCGCGGCAATTCGCTGCATCACATCTGAGCCGGTCCCCCCACCCCGCATGATGGGCAGGAGACCAGCGATGACTGCCACGGCGGTCATGATAATGGGACGAACTCGTTCGGAGGTTCCTTTGAACACGGACGACATCAATTCTTCCGCAGTCAGTTGGACTTGCGCAATCGCTTCTTTATGATGTTCGCCTTCTCCTTGAGTCTCTTTTGCCTTCGTTAGCCCTGTACCCTTTGCCTGGCGTTGTCTGGCAACTTCATGGTTAATAAAGGTTAATACCAGTACGCCGATCTCGGCGGCGACGCCCGCCAGTGCTATGAAACCTACAGCGACTGCCACGGACAAATTGAAACCATACCAGTACACCAGCCAGATACCGCCGATCAGGGCAAATGGTATTGATAACATCACTACCAATGGTGCCGTCACGTTACGAAAATTAAAATACAGCAGCAGGAAAATAATCAGAATCGTCAGGGGGATCACGATACGCAACCGTTCGGCGGCCCGTTCCATGTATTCGAACTGCCCCGACCAGGTGATGGTATAACCCGGTGGGACTTCGACGCTTTCCTCCAGCGCTTTTTTCGCCTTGGCCACATAACCCCCGATATCCGATGTTTTAATATCGATATAAATCCAAGCATTGGGCCGGGCGTCTTCACTTTTAATCGAGGGTGCTTCCCGCCTCAATGTGAGGTCCGCTACCAGTGATATCGGTATCTGTGCCCCGGTTGGTGTTGGGATCAACACCCGTTTGAGTTCCTCCAGGTTGTCCCGCAGTTCGCGCTTGTAACGGAGGTTCACCGGGTATCTTTCCAGCCCTTCAACCGTTTGGGTAATGTTCTTGCCGCCGATAGCGGTCTCAATAATATCCTGCACATCGCCGACGGTCAGGCCATAACGCGCCGCTTCGTCACGCTGGATATCAAAATCCAGGTAATAGCCACCCGCTGCACGTTCTCCAAAGGCCGATAATGTCTCCGGCAGGGTCTTCATAACCTGCTCGATATCCTTGGAGATGCGTTCCAAGACAGTGAAATTCGGCCCACCCACCTTGATACCGACGGGTGTCTTGATACCCGTTGACAACATGTCTGTACGGGTCTTGATAGGCATGGTCCAGGCATTGGCCAGGCCGGGAAATTTGATCGCGGCATCCATCTCCTTCATCAATTCCTGGGTGGTCTTACGTGGATCGGGCCATGCTTCCCTTGGTTTCAAGCGCACAGTTGTTTCCACCATCTCCAGTGGCGCCGGATCCGTTGCGGTCTCCGCACGTCCGATCTTGCCGAAGACATGATGCACCTCCGGAAACGATCGCAGGATCTTATCGGTCTGTTGTAATAGTTCCCTGGCCTTGGTAATGGAAACGCCTGGAAAGGTAGTGGGCATATATAAGATATCCCCCTCATCCAGCGGCGGCATGAACTCGCTGCCCAGACGCGATACAGGATAATAAGTTGCTGCCAGAAAACCCAACGCTGCAAGTATGGTCAGCCAGCGCCAGCGGATCGTCAGGGAAAGTATCGGGGCATGTATAAAATGCAGGAAGCGATTAATCGGGTTCCTCGCCTCGGCAATGATCTTTCCACGAATGAAATAACCCATCAGCACCGGAACCAGGGTAATGGACAATATTGCCGCCGCCGCCATGGCATAGGTCTTGGTAAAAGCCAACGGCGAGAACAAACGGCCTTCCTGTGCCTGCAATGTGAACACTGGTACAAAGGAGATAGTGATGATCAGTAACGAGAAAAACAGCGCCGGTCCGACTTCTTTCGCAGAATCAGCCACCGCCCGCCAGCGGCCAGCCGGATCCAGCTTGCCTTCGGCACGGTTAGCAGCCTGCTCCAAGTGTTTATGGGTGTTTTCTATGAGTACAATGGCGCCATCTACCATTGCGCCAATGGCGATGGCGATGCCACCCAGTGACATGATATTGGCATTAATGCCCTGCCATTCCATCACGATAAATGCGATTAGAATACCGATCGGCAATGAGACAATGACCACTAAAGCGGAACGGACATGTAATAGAAACAGGATACAGACCAGACTGACAACAATGAATTCCTCAACCAGCTTGTCCCTGAGGTTATCCACAGCGCGTTCAATTAGATCGCCCCGATCATAGGTCGGCACGATCTCCACCCCTTCCGGCAGACCCTTTGCCAGTTCCTTGAGTTTTGCGCGCACACCCTGAATAGTGGTCAGTGCATTTTCGCCATAGCGCATCACTACGATGCCTCCCGCCACTTCTCCTTCGCCGTTCAACTCGCTGATTCCGCGCCGCAGTTCCGGACCGATGTGTACATCGGCGATATCCTGCAACCGTACCGGGGTACCCCGCGGATCAACAGCCACCGGAATGTGTTTCAATTCATCAAGGGAACGCAGATAACCTTTTGCCCGTACCATGTACTCGGTTTCGGACATTTCAATAAGTCGCCCGCCGACATCGTTATTAGAGCGCATGATCGCTTCCCGTACTCCCGAGAGCGGCAAATCGTAGGCTGCCAAGGCATTGGGATCGACTTCTACCTGATACTGTTTGACATAACCACCTATGGATGCCACCTCCGCGACGCCCGATACAGTCTGCAAGGGGTAACGCAGATACCAGTCCTGAAGAGAACGCAGTTCAGCCAGATCATGCTTGCCGGTCCGATCTACCAGGGCATATTCATAGACCCAGCCGACACCGGTGGCATCGGGCC
>Ga0326597_10002998_pt1 | contig 24731 bp, 24 predicted proteins | sample RVTome_12_FD_203789 | JGI IMG/M metagenome (GOLD analysis project Ga0326597, IMG submission 203789) | Soil microbial communities from uranium-contaminated site in the Upper Colorado River Basin, Wyoming, United States - RVT100D185 | ecosystem: Environmental > Terrestrial > Soil > Contaminated >... | reverse complement strand
CCATTGCTTCGTTAATCTGGTCGAGCGTATAGCTCCGGCTGATCATTTCTTCAAACGGAAAATTATTCCTGCGCGACGCCAGAAAGTCGATGGCCTGGAGCCAGTGGCGCGGCTCGGCGGAGCGGACCGTGATGAAGAGCATTTCCTGTGGCAGCCGCTCGACGGCGATGTTGGCTTTGCCGCCGGCGCCGATGTTCAAGTAGCGTCCGCCGCCGCGCAGCAGCGTGAGCCCTTCGGGCACCGCCATGTTGTTCGCCACTTGAATGACGATGTCGGCGCCGCGTCCCTCGGTGTGGTCGCGGACCCAACGGCGTCTGTCTTTTTCTTCGGTCACTTCTTCGAGATTCAGCACCGCATCGGCGCCCATGCGCTTGGTCACTTCCAAACGGTTGGCAGGCGCGCCGATGACCAGCACCTTCTTGGCGCCGTGATCCCTGGCGACGGCCGTGGCGAAGTTGCCGAGCGGTCCGCTGCCTTGAATGACCACGGTCTCATGGCTTTTGATGGCGCCGAGCCGGTCGAAGCCGTGCATGACCGTTCGATAGGCGCAAGCGGAAGCCGCAGCCGAGGCGGAGGTGACTTCTTCGGGGACTTTGATGATCAGACACTCTTTCGGTACGTACATGTACTCGGCGCAGCTTCCTAATAGATACGGATGTTGATCGCAGCGATTATGTCCCCATGACGCGCGTCCAGGGCAGATGCAGGGCTGGAGCGCTACGGCGCAATAATAGCAGGAGCCGCATGCGACATAGCTCCAGACGATCCGGTCGCCGCGCTCGACCGGATTGCCGAGAATGTCGGTGCGTTCGCCGGCGACCTCTTCGACGAGGCCGCAGGGCTCGTGGCCGGTGATGATCGGCAGCGTATCGCCTTCGCCCAGCGGGCCATGCCAGCGGTGCACGTCGGTGCCGCACAGCGTCGAAGCCGTGATCTTGACCAGCAGCGATCCCGGATCCAATTCGGGAATCGGTACCTTCTGTATGGTCAGCGGTTTGTTATGTTCGGTTATAACGGCGGCGCGGCAGGTGTCCATGACTTTTACCTTATCCTTTCGTGGCAATTAACCTATGGAACGATTGGAACGCTTGGAACTATTGGAACGGTTCCAGTCGTTCCATTGGTTCCAATCGTTCCAGTCGTATCGCATCAGAGTGGCAGTTTGTAAAAAGTTTCCGCGTTGCGCCAGAGCAGCGCGGCCTTGTCGTCGTCAGTAATTTCGTCGCTTTCCATCAACTCGCTGATGTCGTGCTTGCAGCTTTCGTGGGTCACTTCGTGCGGAAAGTCGGATGAATAGAGAAACGGCTTGTTGCCGACCGTCTTGATCGCGAAGGGCATGGTCAACTCCTCGGTTTCGATGCCGAGATAAAAGCGGTTTTCGACAATCAGCTTCTTGACGTAGGCGCTTGGTTCCTCGCCTTCTCTGATGCCGTACTCGGCAGGCGGGATGTATTGAAAGTGAGTTTCATGGGATGCGTGCAGCCGTTCAAGCAATAGGAGCAGCCAGGCCACGCCGCCTTCCAGGAAAGCCATGCGCACGCGCGGGAAGCGATCGAAGATACCGTTGTAAAGAATGTCCGCGCAGTTGATGGTCAGGCCCCAAGGATGGCCGAGGGCGTGCACGGGCACATACATGTTCATGTGGTCCATGCCGAAGCGGTCGTGGGCCCCGCCATGGACCGCCAGGCAGCAGCCAAGCCGATTGGCTTCCTCATAAATCGGCCAGTAGGCTTTCGAGCCGAGAGGATGGGCGAGGCCGTTGGACGGCATCATCGCTCCGAGCATGCCCAGCTCGGTCACTGCGCGGCGCAGCTCCTTTGCCGCCTCCTGCGGGTCCTGCATCGGAATAAGCGCCATGCCTTTGAAGCGGGGATTGAATTTGAAGTAAGTCTCGTGGAGCCAGTCGTTGTACGCCTTGGAAACCGCCACGGCGTAATCGAGACTGACAATCTTGCCGTAGGCGAGGGCGGTGGTCGGGTAGAGCACGGTCCACTCGATACCGACGTCATCGAGAAAATCGAGCCAGCCCATGGGCCCGACCGGGGCGCGCTGGTCGCGCTGCGGCGGCGTCTCCACCGCGCGGCCCGCGTGCAGATGATCCAGCGGCGGAAAGATCACGCCTTTGCGCTGCGCAATGTCGCGGTAGGGGGTCTCCATATGCGCGGTGATTGCGGCGTTGTCCTCGATGATGTGGCCGTCGCCGTCGATGATTCGGGTTGCCGAATTGGCGCTCATGGGAAGATACCTCCTAAACAAGATTCGTTTATTGCCCGGGGATTGTGCTGTTCCAAGTCTATTTGGCTCTTATGTTCCCTGCTTTGTTCGTGCATCAAGTTATGCGTAGAGTTATATGGTATTGTTCTATTGATCAAGCTCACCAGAATACAAAACAAAGTGACTCGAACGCTTGACATTGTTTATCTTGACTGATCTTCTGGTGGGCAAACCGGGAGTAATTATCGATCCGCTTTATTAGCTGGGCTGGGCACATGTCTCACGAACCATCCCTAAAACGATTTCACGTCTTTCTGATTAAACCATCGAAATACGATGATGAGGGTTACGTCATCCGTTGGGCCCGAGCTGTGCTCGTTTCCAATTCGTTGGCCGTGCTCAACGCGCTGACCGAGGACGCCGCTCGCAGCCGAATATTGGGGCCCGAGGTTGAAATCCTTCCCCATGTGCTCGATGAAACCGTTACTCAAATCCGGGTCAAAGAAATTGCCGCAAGTATGCGCCGCGCCGGCGATCAGTGCGTTATCTGTATGGTCGGTGTCCAGTCTAACCAGTACCCGCGCGCTGTGGATCTGGGCAGGGAGTTTACGGCCTGCGGTCTCAAGACCATGATCGGCGGTTTTCACGTGAGCGGCTCGGTTGAAATGTTACCGCAGATACCTCCGGAGATTCAGGGGGCTATGGACGAAGGCATCACAATCGTTGCCGGTGAAGTGGAGCACCGCTGGAACGATCTCCTGCGTGAAGCCTATCGCGGCACATTGAAACCTTACTACAATTTTGTCGATGACAAACCCGCGTTGAATAACACGCCTCCTCCTTTCACACCCAGAGATAGGCTTCAGTTCTATATTCCCACTCGGCAGAGTTCATTTGACGCGGGGCGCGGATGCCCCTTTCAATGCAGCTTTTGTACGATCATCAACGTACAGGGGCGCACGATGCGCGGCCGAACGGCGGACGATGTGGAAGCGCTCATCCGTCGGAATTACGCCCAGGGTATCCGGGAGTTTTTTATAACCGACGATAATTTTGCGCGACATCCCGACTGGGAGAGCATCATCGACCGAATTCTCGAGTTGCGTGAGAAGGATCACATCCACATTAGGCTCATGATTCAGACCGACACGATGGCGCACCGTATTCCGCGTTTCATCGAGAAGCTAGGGCGGGCCGGTTGCCGGCGCGTCTTTATCGGAATGGAGAGCGTCAATCCGGAGAATTTGAAAGTCTCAGCGAAATATCATAATCGGGTCAACGAGTATCGCGCGATGCTACAAGCATGGCGCGATCAGCAGGTCGTCACTTATGCCGGCTACATGATCGGATTCCCCGGCGACACCTATGAATCCATCATGCGTGACGTGGAATTCTTAAAGCGAGAGCTGCCGCTCGACTTTGTGGAGTTATTCGTCGCAACGCCCCTGCCCGGATCCAAAGATCATCAACAAAATTTTCTCAAGGGCATCCCGATGGACGAGGACTTGAACAAGTACGACACCACTCAGCCTTGCATGGAGCACCCCAAGATGAGCCGGGAAGAACTCCAGAAGGCCTATCGGGACGCCTGGCGGTCTTTTTACAGCCGGCAGCATGTCGAGACTATTCTTAAACGCCGCAAGGATCGAAGACGGCGCAACGTCGCCAGGCAAATGCTCTGGTTTCGCAGTTCTTTCTTTATTGAAAATGTACATCCGCTCTTAGGAGGGTTCTTCCGCCTAAAGGGCCGGCGAATGCGATCGCCCCGCTTCCCCGTCGAGTCCATTCCCACCTATTACTGGCGGAGAACCAAAGAAATCGCTCTGTGGTCGGTGCGCGCGGCCGCGCTTTTGCTTGAGATGCGGTATATTTATCACAAGGTCACACGGGACGAATACCGTCACTACATGGACGTGGCGATTACGCCGGATCCCATCGGCAAAAGAACTACTCGCCGATCTGATGATCATATCGTCGTTGAAGTGCCCGCTCCCGCCAGCCGGATTCAAAAACACTCGGAAGCATCGGATCTAAAGCCCGACGTTGCAATGCCTGATGTCAGTTACAGGTGATTTAATTGATCTTGCTGGAGGAGTTATGGCCGAAGAAACAGCGGAGGAAAAATTGGCGCGCCTCGAGGCGGAGAACCAAGCGCTGCGGGAACAGGTGGAGCAGCGGAAAACGGGTCAACTGCGGCTGAAGGTGAGCGAAAAGGGCGGCCTCTCCCTTTACGGCCTCGGCCGGTTTCCCGTGACGCTCTATAAAGAGCAGTGGGTGAGGCTGCTCGACTATGCCGACGAGATCCGCAAGTTCCTCAAAGCGAACGACCAACAATTGAAAGCCAAGCAGTAAAAGCAAAGTGCTTCAAAACTAGGCCAACCGCGTGAATGGTGGTGCATTTCCGTTTGATGAAAAATTCCGGCCGGTGCAAAGAGAGAGCGGGGTTTGGCGGAATCTCTCCCTGACGCCGGTTCACATGTGTGCGACCCGGCAGTTCGCTTCCCACCGAGATCACAATCAAGCCGAGCGAGTCATTCGGCCGCCAGCTTTAAGCCACCTTCATCGACAATCGCTGCAGATATCCTTTCTTGTGTTGGGTTCGATTTTAGGGTTACTTGGTTGCGCCGGAAAGGCTGCACACGACGAAGCCCTGGCTGCGAAGAGGGCCGTGGAATTCGCTGAGACTGTGTTTGTTCAAAACGACATTGACAAAGGCTACCGGCTACTATCCGACGGCGCAAGGCGGCATGTTCCACTAGAGAAATTCAAAGAAACGGTTACGCGCATGCATCCAAATGGTTATCCAACGAGTGTGACCGCAAAAGAATTTGAACCGATGCCGGGAGGTGAAAAAGCAATTTACATTTTCCTAATCGGTGACGGTTCCGGCGACCGCTTCGATTATAAGCTGACGCTGGAAGGATCCCCGGCAACTGATTATAGAGTCACTCACCTGGAACTTGGGACGTCTTCGCGTCTATTGATGGAGCATCGCAAGACACCACTCAAGAAGTGATACCGTGCCTCGGTCTTGAGTCTCGCGCGCAGAAAGCCGGACCACACTCTTAGTTCTGAGCAATCTCGAGGACTCCCCTCGTTCTTTACAATCTGGGCAATAACGCTCAGCCGTCAAGCTCCGGATAATGGCGAAAGAGGTCTTGCTGGTTGAAAGGCCTGCGCCGCTTTGACGAGAGATAGGCTATGATGCGCGGGCGCGCCGCGACGGTTTCGTGCAGCGCGACCAGGCGCGGACATTTCGGCTCCAGCCGCGCCATTGCGCGCGGGAAGGCGTAGCGCAAGCCGGCGATCATCTGGAACAAGGATAGATCGACATAGGAAATCCTCTTGCCCAGAACGTAGCGAGATCCTTTCGGATTGCGCGCGAGCACTTGCTCGAAATAGTCGAGAAACTTCGGCAAGCGCGCGGTCCGAAAGTCCGCGGCGCGCCGCTTGGCTTCGCGCTTTTGTTCCTCATAGTAAAGACTCCCGGCAATCGGGTGATGGGTGTCGTGGACTTCGGCGACCCAGTCGGCGATGGTGAGCTGCAGTTGGTGCGCCCAGAGCCGGGTCGCTTCGTTATTTGATATGAGGCTGAGGCGCGGGCCGAGGAAGAAGAGAATGTTCGCGGTTTGCGCGATCAAGGTGTTGCCCGCTTTGAGAAACGGCGGCGCGAAAGGTGGATGCTCGACCGCCGGGCTTTCCAAAAGGCGCATCATCGCGGCCATGCCTCGCTTTGGCAGACGAGCGACGTCCACGTAGTCGGCGCCGGTTTCTTCGAGCGCCAGCCTGATGAATTCGCCTCGGCCTTGAATCTCGGGCCAGTAATAGAGCTGGTAGCGCATCGGGGTTCTCCTCCCGCGTGGAAATTTTTTCTCCTGCCCAACAAAAACTAGCATCGCGCTGCCGGACTGTGAAGCCCCACAGGCATGCCCGTGGCGCTTGCCACTACGCCCGTGGGGCGAAATCCTGAGCGAGAGCCGCCGGCCAAGACCGCGGCTCGAGTCGAAGGGTCGAGCCGCTTCGACCGCATGGGCGCATTGGGAGTTCTAAGGGCAGGAGGCCGGTTTGGGGAATTTTCGTCACCCGGCTGCTATCGCCCGCGAAAAAAAGTATTGCGTGGTGCAAGATTTTTTTTGCAAACTCCAGATTTCATCGTAAAATAGCATATTGGTCACAAGTTAGCCGTCATGTGCTTCTAGTTAACACTGCACCATGCGAAGCCGGGACAAAATTGCGATAGCGCTATTTTCAATCACCTTGGGATTAGGCGCCCTCATCTTTTGGCAATCGAGTACCAACGACACGGAACTCCGTCGATTTCGTTGGTTCGCCGCTAAAGCCCCGATGCGTTTAATGACGGACGAAATCTTTACCGCCGAAAACGCCCCGAGCCTGTGGTTCGGCGGGCTATCGTTGGGCGCGATGATCTTGCTCGGAATGATATTGAAGGCGATCAACGGTGCGGAGATACGGGCTTTCCGGGATCGATTGATCCAGATGGAGGTTTCCAAGGCCGAGGTGGAAACGTTGCTGCAAGACGCGGTCTGGAAGGAAAAACACGCGCGCGACGCAAAAGAAACTGCGGTTAAAGAACTGGAAGCCAACTTAAACCGGATCTATGGCCTGGAAAATCAACTCCGTGAGACCGAACAGCTCCTTTGGACCCGGGAAAAAGAGGTCAAAGCGCTGAGTTCTCAGGGGAGCGCTGGAACGGGGCCGGCGCGCGGGGCCGGCGCGGCGAGGGCGGCGCGAGACAAGGCGCTGCAAGAGGCGATTAAGAAGAACGCGGAATTGCTCCAGGCAAAAGACGTTGCGATGCAGCAACTGGAAAGTCGTCTAAGCGGCAAAATCCGCTCTTTGGAGCACGAACTTGACGACCACGTGAAGCTGATTAGGGGACGGGAAGAGGAGCTGGAGGATCTCGGGACACAACTCGCAGAGAAGAGCGCCGCCCAGAGCCGGGCGGAGAGTTTGTTGGAGGAGGAGATCAAGAAAGGAAAGGAGTCGCTGCAGGCAAAAGAATCCGCCATCAGCGACCTCGGCAAGCGGCTGAAAGGCGAAATCGATGCCCTGCAATCTCAGTTAAGCGAGAAACGGAGCCAGTTGCAAATTCAGAGCACCGAGGCGGCGGAGCTTAAAACGCAAGTGAACGCCTTGACGGCGCGCCTGGCCGATGCGGGGTCGGCGAAGGAACGGGTGGAAAGCCAGCGGCTGGAGGAACTGAAGAAACAGACGCAGGCGTTGCAGGCGAAAGATGCCGCCATCAAAAAGATAGAAGAACGGGCGACTGCGACGCTGCGCGTTTTCGAAGCCCGGCTGGCTGAGAAAGAGAAACTATTGAAAGACCGCGACGCGGAACTTCTCGCGCTTCGGTCTCGGGTCCATGCGCTCGCCGAGACGGGATCGGCCAAGGAGCAATCCCAGAGCTTGCTGCAGCGGGAATTGAAGAGCCAGGCGGAGGCGCTGCGCTCAAAAGACGCCGCCATCAAGGAAAAGGAGAGGAAGCTCGACGGCAAAATTCAGGCGTTGGAGATTCAATTGACCGAGAACGAGGCATTGCTCCAGAGCCGCAACACCGAGCTGGCGGGCCTTAAAGGCGAAGTCAGCGTCGTGACGGGGCGACTGGCCGATGCCGCATCGGCGAAGGAGCGCGCTGAGAATTTGCTGCAACAGGAGCTTAAGAAGAAATCCGAGTTGCTTCGGTCGAAAGACTCCGCCCTGCAAGAGGCGGAAAAAAATCTGCTTGGGAAAGTTCGCACGTTAGAAAATCAGCTAGGGGAAAGAGACGTGTTTTTGAAGGAACGCGACGCGCAAATGCAGGATCTCCGGGCCCAATTGACGAAAATGGGATCGATGAACGAGGAAGCGCGGCGTTTGCTGGCTGACGAGCTGAAAAAATTGAGGCCAGTGCTGGAAGGCAAGGATGCCACCATCAAGGCACTGGAGGAGAAATGGACGACCACCGTCCACCCTCTGGAGGAGCGGGTGGACGGGCAAGAGACGCTTTTGAAGCAACGTGCCGCACAAATCGAAGCGCTGAGGTCTGAACTGGATACCCTGAAAACACAACTGGCGGAAACGGGCTCGGTTTCCGAGCCGGCGGAAGGCGCACGGGTTCCTCGCACTAAAGAGTTAGAGGAAAGCATGCAGAGAATCCACACGCTGGAGCGTTCGCTTAGAGAGACGGGTGATCTCATGAAAGCTCGCGACGAGAAGATCGAAAGATTGGAAGCGGAGCTCAAAGAGAAGCGCACCGAGCTCGCCAGGCATGAAATCGAGGTTTGGCAGGCCGTGGAACGGCGCAGTCAATGGAAACGGCGGCTGTCGAAGTTGGGCATCCCGATGAAGGATTGAGGAGCGCCGCGACCGTTTGACGTGTCGCGAGGGGCGATGCCAAAGAACCCCGAACATCGCGCGATTCCCGTCACATCGCAACTACCTGACGACAAGTTCGTTCCTGCCGATTGTCGCAAAGCCGTATCGAAAGTCCCAAAGAGTCGAATTTCATTTTCTCTCGGGTGAGTAAAAACTATCCAAAAGCCTTCGGCGCATGACAGCCTCCCCGCCGGGCAGGAGGTCGAACTTGGTCGTGGCGTCGGTGTTTTGCAGTATCTTGCGCCCTTCCGCGTCCTCACGCATCGCGAGCAATGTCTTTTCGAGGCGACCGACCAGCCCAAGCGGCATGTCTTTGCGCACCGATAGAAGGTGGCGCGGCAGTAGCTCGGTCTGCGCCAGCACCAGGATGTCGTTTCGCGTCTTCTCGTCGAGCGCGGCGTGATCGTCGTTGCTGAAGGCGCCGGCCGCGGTGTTTTTTGATAGCACCCAATCGACGAGAGTTTTTTGAGAACCGGCAAAAACAAAGCCGACTTCCGCGGCTCCGACATTGGCGTCGAGCCCCGGTTTCTCCGCGGGCCTTAAACCGTTGCGCTGGAGGAAAAGCTTCGGCAAAAAATATCCCGAGCTCGATTCAGGATCCTCGAACGCGATCAATTTTCCCCGCAGATCGTCCAGCCGCTGGATACCGCTGTTGCGTTGAGTAAAAATCAGGCTTCGATAATCGGCCATGCCGCTCTTCCAGCGTCTCAGGAGCAGCGTTCCCGCTCCGTGGACGTTGTTCACCACATAAGTCGGATAGGGGCTCTCCATATAGAAGTCCACCGTTCCATGATCGAGGAGCTTCGCGAGATCAGGCAGAGTGGAGGTCACCACGACTTTCCCCTCCAGGGCCGTTGCGGGGGAAATTTTGCGCGCCACGTAGCGCACGAATTCACGAAAATGTTCCTCGATCTCCTTCTGGTGGGTTTCTGCGACGATTCCCAACGTGATAGTCGCGGTTATCGGCTTCTGCGGCGTTTGTCCGACGGCCGGGGAATCGGAGCAGATAATAAAAAGCGCGAGCAGTACGGAAAAAGCCCCCGGCCTCGTGTAGATGAGATTGACAGAGGAGCGTAGGTCCATTTTCCCTCCGGTGTTACGCCAGTTTTTCGCGGACGGCTTGGGTCGATTGCTTGGACCGGGGCGCCGCAATCTGCCGGCCGATGAGTCAAGGCCGCGGTGACATGCGGCTACTTGAGCAAATAGCTCGCGGGCATTGCGATTCGCAGAATGCTGATGCCTTCGGTCTCTTCGATATAGCGGATGAAACGGTACTTGTTTTCCAACTCGTCGTAGCGCAGCGGAGGGGCTTCGGCTCGGCCGGCTTCGATGCGCGCGCAGATGAAGTGCGGGCCGTCGTGGCTCAAGGCGTGACTCACAGACTCTTGCAACTCCTCAATGGTTGTAGCGGTACGAGAGCTCTTAATCCCGGCGCTGCGCGCGACGCCGGCAAAGTCGAGGTTGTCCGCGGTCGCGGCCGTCGGTTCGCCGCCGGAGGATTCATACTGATGATTATCCCAGCAGATATGAATGAGGTTCTTCGGCTGATGCAACCCGATGGTAGCCAGCGAGCCGAGATTCATCCAGAGCGCGCCATCGCCGTCAAAGACAAACACCTTGCGCCTGGGTAGCGCGATAGCCAGACCAAGTCCGATCGAAGAGCAGAGACCGAGAGTTTTGACCTGGATATTGCCATCGCTCGGGCGCACCGCGTTCCACTCGGCGGTGGCGCCGCCGGCCGTGCAGACGAATAACTCGTCCGTAATCAGAGGAGCGATGGCCTGAAGACATTCAAAGCGCTTCATTTTTTGTTTCCGGTTATAGCACCGCGCGGGTGAGCAGCAACGCCACCGGCCGTTTGGAGCTGTTGGCCAGTGTCACCGCGCCGGCGATATCCTGTTTCACCTTGGCGGGATCGCGCATGACGATGTGCTTGATGCCCAATCCTTGCAGCACCGGTTCGGTGACCAGGCCGACCATGTGGAAGGCGTTGTCGCCGATGTCGCCAGCGTAGTAGACGAGCAGCAAAATCGGGATGCCGAACTGTAGCGCCGTGGTGGTGAGTCCATTGCAGCTATTCAACAGGCCACCGTTTTGCATCAACATGGCGGTTTGTTTGCCCGCCAGATGGGCGCCGGTGCAGACGCCGATCCCTTCCTCTTCCCGGCCCACGGGCACATGCGCGATCTCCTTGTCTTCATAAAGGAGATTGATGAGCTGGAGCATGTTGATGTCGGGAACGCTCGACACCAGGTTGACGCCGGCTGCTTTTAGCGCGGCGATGATTTGTTGCGCTCCCGCGGCGGTTCCCATTCCGTTGATCCCTTGCTTAAAAAATGCTCTTCGATACTTTCCCTTCTAGAAAGTATCCTCGGTGGTGTCAAGCAGCGTCCGGTTTGACACTTCGTGGTCGATTCTGTTACCAGAGAAAGCAATCCAAATCATCGGAGGTGGATCGTGATAGTTGTCCATGCCGCAGCGAAATTCCGCTTGAATACGGTTAAATTCATAGCGGTGATCAGTCTTTTCGCCGCCAGCGTTTTATTGCGCGGGTCGATTTTGCCGGCCGCCGAATACCCCGCCAAAACGATTCAGGTCATCAACCCTTTTCCTCCCGGAGCGGTCACCGACATCGTCGCGCGCATTCTTGCGCCGAAGATGTCCGCGGCCCTCGGCCAGCAGGTGGTGATCATCAATAAGGCGGGAGGAGGCGGCGCCGTGGGCATCCAGGCCGCCAAGGAGGCGGCGCCGGATGGCTACACGATTCTGGTGACACCGCCGCCGATTTTGCTGATTCCGATCGTCAACAAAAACAGCAGCTTCACCACGAAAGACTTCGTGCCGATCGCTCTCGCGACCAGCAGCCCGAACACGACGGTGGTGAAAGCCGACGCGCCGTGGAAGACCCTCGAGGAATTCATTGCCAATGCCAAGAAAAAACCTGGGGAGTTGACTTACGGGTCGGCCGGTCCCGGCACGACGCCCCATTTTATCGGCGAGCTGGTGAAGCTCAAGACCCATATCGATTTGACCCACGTGCCGCTGGGCTCCGAGTCGGCGGCAGCCACCGCAGTCCTGGGCGGCCATGTTAACATAGCTTTTCTCACCCTGGGCACGACGCGCAGCCACGTCGAAGCCGGCACCCTGCGCGCTTTGGCGGTGGCGTCCAATCGCCGGCTCAAGGATTTTCCCAACGTGCCGACCACCGTGGAAAAAGGCTTTCCCGAGCTCAATTTGAAAGTATGGGTCGGATTCTTTGCCCCGGCAAAAACGCCCGCGCCGGTCGTCAAGCGGCTGGCCGCGGTCATCAGCGACAGTCTTAAAGACCCCGCGGTCCTCGCCAATATCGAGAAGAGCCAAGCGCTCGTCGAAAATCTCGGGCCGCAAGAGGCGGCAAAGTTCTACGCCGATGAAGAGCGCAAGTGGTCCGAGGTGGCTCGTGTCGCCAAGATCAGCAATTGAGTGACCGTCAAGATTCCCTTACTCATGATCGGATGAAGCGAGCCGACGTCACCGTTGCCTTGATCTTGACCGGGCTGGCCGCTTTCGTCCTGCTCGAAGCCGGCAAGCTGTCGTTCGGCAGTATGCGCGTGCCGCGGACGGCTTTCTTCCCGGTCATTCTCGCAACGTTGCTGCTGATGCTTTCGCTCATTCTTCTCGGCCAGGCGCTGCGCGGGGCGCCCACGGGCCGGGGCTCTGAGCGCATCGAGGCCGAGGGCTGGTTTAGAATCGGCGCGACGTTGGTGACGCTCATCGGTTTCGCGCTCGCGCTCGAGCGCTTGGGTTTTCTGTTGAGCACGCTTCTTTTGATGGTTCTGCTGCTGCGCGCCATCGAGTCTCTGGAGTGGCACAAGGTCTTCGCCGTGGCCCTGGCGACCTCTCTCGTTGCCTATGCGCTCTTTGGCTGGTTGCTCGGTATTCCCTTGCCCGCTGGAATTCTAGGAATCTAGCGTGGATTTTTTCTCGAATGTAGCCCTCGGATTCTCCGTGGCGCTGACGCCGGCGAATCTGCTGTTCTGCTTTATCGGATCGGTCGTCGGTACGCTGGTCGGCGTGTTGCCCGGCCTGGGGCCCGTCGGGGCGGTCGCGTTTCTCCTTTCGCTGACGTTCAAAATGGAACCCGCCACGGCGGTCATCATGCTCGCGGGGATTTACTACGGCGCAATGTATGGCGGCTCGACGACCTCAATTCTGGTGAATATTCCCGGCGAGACCGCGTCGGTGGTAACTTGCCTCGACGGCTATCGAATGGCGCGCCAGGGGAGGGCCGGCGCGGCGTTGGGGATTTCGGCCTTCGGCTCGTTCATCGCCGGCACCTTCGGGGTGATCGGGCTAATGTTTCTCGCCCCGCCCCTCGGCCGAGCGGCGTTGCGCTTCGGGCCGCCGGAATATTTCGCGCTCACGCTTACCGGTTTGACTCTGGTCGCCTATCTCACCCAGGGTTCACTGACCAAAGCGCTCATCATGACCGTGCTCGGTCTTCTGTCCGGCGTGGTAGGCATGGACCCGATCTCGGGCGAAGAGCGCTTTGCTTACGGAAGCCTCACGTTGCGCGACGGCTTCGGACTCGTGCCGGTGGCGATGGGGCTTTTCGGCATCACAGAGATTTTAGATAACTTGGCGGTTATCCATTCCCAGTCGATATACGAGACTAAGATCAAGGGACTCTTGCCCAACCGCAAAGATTGGCAGGACAGCGCTTGGCCGATCGCCCGGGGCTCGGTCTTGGGTTTTTTTCTCGGCATTCTTCCCGGCCCCGGTCCCGTCATCTCATCGTTCGTCTCTTACGCGATGGAAAAGCGTCTGTCGCGTCACCCGGAGAAATTCGGCACGGGCGTCATCGAGGGAGTAGCCGGACCGGAGGCCGCCAACAATTCCGCCACCGCGGGCTCTTTCATTCCGCTGCTTTCCCTCGGCATCCCCACCAGCGCGATCATGGCACTGTTTATGGGCGCGTTGATGATCCACGGTATCCAGCCGGGCCCGCTCTTTATCAGTAGGTATCCGGAGCTCTTCTGGGGATTTATTGCCAGTATGTACATTGGCAACGTCATGTTGCTGGTGCTGAACCTGCCGCTCATCGGCCTCTGGGTACGGGTGCTGAAGACGCCCTATGTCATTCTTTTCCCGCTCATTTTATTGTTCTGTTTAATCGGCGTTTACAGCCTCAACTCGAACGTCGCCGAAATCGTCATCATGCTGGGGTTCGGCATCCTTGGATTTTTTCTGCGCAGGGCCGGCTTCGAAGGGGCCCCTTTTATCCTCGCTATGGTGCTCGGGCCGGTCATGGAAACTTCCTTGCGCCAGTCGCTATTGATCTCACGCGGCAGCTTCGGCATCTTTGTTACCCGGCCGATCTGTGCCGCGCTGATGGGGTTTACCCTGCTGTTTATGCTTTGGCCGATGATTTGGAAAAGGAAAACGGCCGGTAAGGATCGCTCAGCAAGCGCCCAAAAAAATTCTTCTTCGTGATCTCGGTTTTCTTCTCTGTTAGACAACCAAGGGGCGGAATCGTTTTACTTTCCGTACTGTCGGTTCATCTCGTCGAAGAATCCTGAACCCTCAAGCTGGCTGATAAACCGGCCGTCGGCAAAGCCTTCCGGGTTACCAGGCGGGATCTCCGGGTTCGCGCGCGAGAGCAGGTAGAACATCGATTTTGCCACGCGCCCCAGGGGAGTCGGCCTAGTGGTCAGCCTGTCCTTGTAGTGCCCGTAGATCGCGTTCAGAACTTCGGCATCCTGGGTGGCCACGTACTTCTTCAGGACGCCGAGAGCGAACTCCGGTTTGGTTTTGACCAGATAGATCCCTTCGATCCAGGCTTTGAGGAACTTGAGCGTGGTCTCCTGATTCTTCATCACGTAGGCGCGGCGCACGAGGATGCCCGAGCCGGAGATCTCGATGGGCAATTTGGAGAAATCGATCAGTTGCTTAAATCCCATCTTGGTCGCTGCAAGCGTCTGCACTCCGGCGACGATCACGCCGTGAAGCCGCCCGGTTTGAAGCGCGTTTAGGCGCGCGCCCAGATCGCCCACCGGCAGGATGGTCACGTCTTTATCCGAGATGCCGTTTAGCCGGAGACCTTCACGCAGGAGAATATCGGTCAACGAGCCTGCCGTGCTCATGCCCAGGATTTTGCCGCGCAGTTGTTCGACGCTCGAAATGTTTTTCTGCACCACCAGCGAGTGCTCGAGCTGGTTCATCGGCGAGGCGATCAGCGCCGTATCGGCGCCGCGCTGGTAGGCTTCCAGCGCGGGCATGCCGGAGTGGTTGACGAACTGCACGCTGCTGCCCAATAGCGCCATGATCGCGCGCGGGCCGCCGGAAATATAGACGAGACTCAAGTCCAGGCCATGCTTCTCGAATAGCCCCGCCTCTTTGGTGACCCAGATCGGCAGCATCGAACCGGAGATGGCGCCATAGCTGGCATTGACTTTCTCCACCGGCGCGGCTGCAGCCCGCACGAGTCTGACGCCGCTGACCGCGATCAGAAAAGTCAGCGTGGCCGTCGCAGTTACACTTGTTGCCATAGCTCTCATGTTTCCTCGTCGCTTTTCCTATTTGCCCATGAGTTTGTTCATTCGGGCGACCAGCTCTTTAGGTTGCGCCAAGACGTCCTTCGCCAAAGCTTCGAGCTCTTGACCCGTCGTCGGGTTGATCTCCAGAGGTTGCTGTTTGGCCTCGGCGCGCAGCGACGGGTCTTTAATTGCCTTATCATAGGCATCCCGGTGTATGATGGATAACACAGAGGTATTGCGTGCGTAAAGCCCCGCGGTGTTGGCCGGCGAGGGGCCTGTATCGTTTTCGTTCGTCGCTTTTTCAATTTCCGGGGTATAGAATAACTTTAAAATTCCGATCTTAGTCTTAAGGAAGGGGGAGCTGGACTGATGCATAACGGGAAAATTCGAATCGGCATTATGGGCTTGGGCCTGATTGGCCGGCACCTCTATCACCTTGCGCTGGAAAGTGATGATTGCGAAATCGTCGCCGTGGCCGATATCGGCAAACCGGAAATTATCCAGTACCTGCTCAAAAGCGATGGGGTCGAGGAGCCGTCCTCGGAGTTGCGGGACAATTATCTAATCAATGAAAAGTTCCGCACCAGGATGCTTCAGCTTGCGCGACCGGGAGAGGTTCCGTGGGACGTGCTGAACGTTGACTGCGTCGTCGATGCCACCGGCCGATATCGGCGGCGCCAGGACATAGAAGCCCATTTACATGCCGGCGCCGGGCGGGTCATCCTGGCGTCGCTGCCGGCGGAGCCCATCGACCGCATCGTCATACCGGGAATCAATGAAAACAGCGCCGCGAGTGCGGACAAAATGATTTCAGCAGGCTCCGCGACGACCAACGCCTTCGCGCTCTTGTTGCGCTCTCTGGATCGGGCCTTGGGCGTCGACTGCGCGTCGATGACTACGGTCCATGCTTATTCGAGCGATCAATCGTTACAGGATTATGCCCATGAGGACTTTCGCCGCAGCCGCTCCGCGGCGGAGAATATCATTCCCAACAACAACGAGTCGGCGCGCTGGGTGGAGTTCGTCCTGCCGAAGTTTGCCGGCAAGTTGAGCGGTTACGCTCTCAACGTGCCGGTCCAACAAGGCTCGTTACTCGATCTCAATTGCGTGATGCAGGATGGTGCCGTCACGGTCGCGCAAGTGAACGAGGCGATGCGTGCCGCCGCCGCCGAGCAGCCGGCGTTGATCGGCGCCACCGATGACCCGATCGTTTCTTCCGATGTCATCGGTTGCCGGCAGTCTTTGCTCTTCGATGCGCGCGCGACCATCAAGGCCGGAAAGCGAATCGTCAAAGTACTGGCCTGGTATGAGAGCCTGGGTCATGCCTGCCGGGTGCTCGATGTGGTCCGGCACTATAGCAGGCTCGACGGCAGCGGAGGTGCGAAATGAGGGTCGCCATTAACGGCTTCGGCCGCATCGGCCGTTCGGTGTTTCGTATTCTGGATAAGCGCGCGGATGCCGAGCTGGTCGCGATCAACGATGTCTTCGATCACGACGCGCTGCGTTACCTGCTGAATTACGACACCGTGATGGGGCGCTTCCAGGGCGCCTTGCGGCTCGAAGGCGACGAGATGGTGACCTCGCACGGGCGCACCCGGATGCTTCGTGAAAAGGACCCACTCAAACTCCCATGGCGTGAACTCGCCATCGACGTCGTCATAGAATCGACGGGCATTTTCACCAGCAGAGAACAGCTCGGCAAGCATCTGGATGCCGGCGCCAAGCGCGTCGTGCTGACCGTTCCGGCGAAGGACGCGATCGATTATACCGTTGTGCTCGGCGTCAACGACGACGGGCTTAAGCCGGAGCATCGGATGATTTCCAACGCCAGCTGCACCACCAATTGTCTGGCGCCGTTGGCCAAGGTGCTCCATGACTCCTTCGGCATCGTCGAAGGCATCATCAATACCGTGCACGCCTACACCAACGACCAGCGCTTGGCCGACGTGCCGCACTCCGATTGGCGTCGCAGCCGTGCCGCGGCGCAAAATATTATTCCGACCTCCACGGGCGCGGCGAAAGCGGTGGGCCAGGTGTTGCCCGAGCTGAAAGGACGGCTGGACGGCATTGCCGCGCGGGTCCCGGTGCCAGACGGCTCGGTGGTCGATTTGTTCGTCGAACTGGGGAAACACGTGAGCGTTGAGGATGTTCATGCGGCGATAAAATCCGCCGCCGAGTCGAAACGGATGAAGGGCATTTTGCAATTTATGGAACTGCCCATTGTCTCATCGGACGTTATAGGAAACTCGCACTCTTCGATTTTCGATCCGGCGTTTACCAGCGTCACCGGCGGCAAATATCTCAAGTGCCTCAGCTGGTACGACAACGAATGGGGCTATTCCAATCGCGTCTGCGACTTGCTCGGTTTGATCGCCCGGTGGGGATGACCCGCCCCCCCCGGTGAGGGTGATGTTCAACGATGAATACTCCGGGCTAGCGGGATAGAAAAAGCTTCGCGCATTCCTGGCTGCAGAAATAGTTGCCTGCCTGCAAGATCGCTTCTCTCTTGGGCACGTAGGTTTGGCATTGTGGATCGAGGACCATTTCCTCGCCCTCCGGGGAAGCGGAACCGCTACGTTTGGCGGACTTGGTGCCGACAACATAAGCCTTGATGGCGCGAATCACGATATAGACAATGAGAATTATGAAGAGGAGGCGCAGTAGCAACGGGTCGGTCCTGACGGTCGAGATCCGAACTAGGCGTGATACAAGTGGATCTTTTTGTCGTCCTTTACATTGATCAATAGCTCGGAGATCGTCACGCCCAGCTCCGGATGGATCACTTGTGGCGCGATCTCGCTCAGCGGAAGCAAAACGAACTTTCGGCTCGACATCTCCGGGTGGGGGATTCTCAGGCTTTTCTTTTTTACGATCGCGGCGTCGTATAACAAAATATCGAGATCGATGATGCGCGCGCCCCAGCGCTTTTTGACCTTCTTGCGTCCCATGGCGCGCTCGATGTTCTTGAATTTCTTCAAGAGCACGTCGGGCTTGAGCTTGGTTTCGATCTCAATGGCGCCGTTGACATACCACTCCTTGGCATCGCCGATCGGTTCGCTCTCATAGAGGGAGGATTCCCTGACGATCCTGGTATCCAGTAGCTTGGCCACGCGGCTGAGGGCCTCCAAGAAGTTTTCCTTCTTGTTGCCGACGTTGGAACCGATCCCGATGTAGACCTGATGGGCTACGACAGTTATCATGGCGTCCTTAGCCGGAAAGATTCCTCAAGCTCGATGCGCCGGATTCTTTCCGCGACCTCCTTCAGTCTTTCTTTGCCGACGCAAACGGTAAATCGGACATAACCTTCGCCGGCCTCTCCGAATCCGTTGCCGGGCGTGGTCACGACACCCGCTTCATCTAATAACTTGGTGGTGAAATCCGTGGACGACAACCCTTTAGGCGCGGCCACCCAGACGTAAAACGTCGCCCGCGGTTTTTCGCATTCGAGACCCACGGCGCGCAGCCCATTGACCAGAATATCACGCCGTTCCTGATAAATTTTCCTCGATGGCTCCACGATGCTGTCGCCCAGCTTGAGCGCTTCGATGCCGGCTTCCTGAATAGCCTGGAAAATGCCGGAGTCCAGATTGGACTTGGCTTGCGCAAGACCGCCAACCAGTTCGGCGTTGCCGACAGCCATGCCGATGCGCCAGCCGGTCATGTTGAAGGTCTTCGAAAGAGAATGGAACTCGATGGCGACTTCTTTCGCGCCATCGACTTCGAGAAAACTCATGGGGCGATAGCCGTCAAATCCCATTTCGGTATAGGCGGCATCGTGGCAGACGATTACGTTGTTCTTGTTGGCGAATTCGACGACCTTGTTGAAGAATTCCTTATCGGCTACCGCAGCGGTGGGATTATTCGGATAATTGATCCACAATAGTTTTGCCTGTTTAGCAACATCCGCAGGGATCGAATCCAGGTCCGGCAGAAACTGGTTTTGTTTTCTCAGCGGCAAGAAATAGTTTTTTCCACCGCTAAATGCCGCGCCGATGTGGTAGACCGGATAGCCGGGGCTGGCAATCAGGACGACATCGCCGGGCTCGACGAAAGCGACCGCCATGTTACCGATGCCTTCCTTGGAACCGATCAAGGAGACCACTTCCTTGCCGGCATCGAGTCTGACGTTGAAACGGCGCTGATACCAATTCGCAACGGCGTCGCGAAACTCCGCCATGCCGGAGCTATTAGGGTAGCGGTGGTTAACCGTCTTGCTCGCGCTTTCGATCAGTTTCTCGACGATGACCGGCGGAGTCGGGATGTCAGGATCGCCGATACCAAGGTCGATCAAATCAACGCCCCGTCCCAGAGCTTCGCGTTTTCTGCGATCGATCTCGGCGAATAAATAGGGCGGCAACTCCCTGATTCTCTTAGCTTTTTTGATAATAAGGCCCAATCCGCCTAATCCTCCACAATAAAATCGCTCTGTTTCTACCTGTTTTTTGCTATTTTAACAACCGGTAAATAAAATCACTCTTCTACTGACGAAATCCTGTGACGGTCTTTGCCGGCCTAAAAAATGGACATCATCATCGATGGCTATAATTTGATCGGAAGCGATCAAGGATTGCGCGGCGCGCTCGAGCAAAAGCGCGACTGGCTTATTCACCGGCTTTCGCTCTACAAAACGATGAAAGCGTTCGGGCTTATCGTCGTCTTCGACGGTTGGCGCTCCGGTTGGGCTCATGAGGTCGAAGAAAAGCGAGACGGTATCAACGTTGTCTATTCGCGGCAGGGAGAGAAGGCCGACAGCGTGATCGTTCGCATGGCGCGCCAGAGGGGCAGCGGCTGTGTGGTGGTGACTTCGGACCGAGAAGTGCGCACTGCGGTCGAAAAGTTTGGCGCAGTAGCGATTTACGCGGGAGAATTTGCCGCCATTCTTCGCCGGCTCGACATGCCCTTCGCCGATACTGACTACGATGAGACGGATGCCGCCCCTCGGCGCGGCGGAAATCCCAATCAGCTCTCAAAAGCCGAGAGAAAACGGCGGGAAAAACTAAAGAAGCTTTGGCCGTGAGTCGTTTGCTCGGCGCAGTAAGGAACGGTGGTCTTTCCATCGACGGCCTCTTATGATCTATGCCTAATAGGGAGAAAAGCGCTTGATTCCGCTGGGCGACGAAAATCCGACGGTCCTTTGGCCGGTCATTACTTTCACCCTGATTGCGGCGAACGTCGTCGCCTTTCTCTATCAACTTTCGCTGCTCATGGTCGATCCGCGCTTGGAGCAGGCGTTGATCTATCACCTCGGACTGGTGCCGGCGGCGCTCACGCATGGAGTTTTTCCGGTCGGCGGCTATGCGACGCTTGTAAGTTCCATGTTCTTGCACGGCGGCTGGATGCATCTGATCGGCAACATGATTTATCTTTGGATTTTCGGCAACAACGTGGAAGATAGCATGGGGCATCTGCGTTTCATGCTTTTCTACCTGCTCACTGGCATTCTCGCTGCTGGCGCTCACATCTTGATGCAGCCGTTGTCGACCGTTCCGACCATCGGGGCTTCGGGAGCGGTGTCCGGCATCCTCGGCGCATACCTGATTCTCTATCCGCGCGCCAGGGTCAAAACACTCTTGCCGCTGGGGATTTTTTTAACGGTGGTTCATCTTCCCGCCTGGTTCTTCTTGATCTTTTGGATGGGTTGGCAAATTCTCAGCCAAGCCTTGGTTCCCGTCGGTCCCAACGCTGGCGGGGTTGCCTACGCCGCCCACATCGGCGGCTTCATCGCGGGAGTTGTGCTGATTCTATTTTTCCGGAAGTACCGCCGGCGACGTTACCAGCAATAGTGATGGTGATAACAATTTCCGTGCTCAGGGTCCTTGCCTGGCGCTTGCTTCCACTCGGCTCAAGAGTTGATTGTAGAAAATCAGAACCGAGCCGTCCGGATACTGCCAGCGTTCCTCGGGAACGCGTTGGCCCGTTACTTTGGTTACCCGCACCGGATCGCCCAATATACGCCTGACCTCTCCCGGGGTATGCCCCGCTAGCGGTCGGCGTCTGATGGCCGCATCTTTGACGGCCGGCGTCCAGGGTTGGGATCGAATCCACTCGACCCGCTTTCTTTCTACCTCGGCTGCCTCCGTTGCCTTTTTCTTTTCAGTGGCTCTCGGATCCCCGGACAATATTGTTAGGTTAAGTTCATCGAGAAATGCCGCTGGAGAAATGAATCCTACCTGTCCGGAGTCGAATTTGACTTTATAGTACGGGTCTTTGTTTTTTTGTCCCGTGAGTTCGATGATCTCGAAGGATTCATTGTCACGGGTATCGAAAGCGGCAGCGCTCTTGGCGGGGGCGGTCAGAAACGTCGGCGTTCGGTTGTTCACCGCTGTAATCCAATAAACTACTCCTACACGGCTTGCTAGGGCATCGAGCTGGGCCTTCGTGTAATGAGAGGAGCCGAGCGTGATCGAAACGACAAGCAATGATGCCAGCAACGAAATTCCCAGGGCCGTTTTCACCGGAGCACCGTCATCGATTGCAGTCTTAACAAACATTGTTCCCACGCCGCCGACCTCGAAGCATGGTATAAAAATCCGCGCCGCAAACCAAGCCTCAGCGTTTCGTCAGGTCTGTTTAACGTGAACTTCCAATAGCTGGTCGGCTCTTCGGCGCCGAGAGAGCAGGATTGCGACGGATAAAAAAAGGGGTCAAAAAGACCCCCTTTCGTCTTGGTTGCGGGGCCGGGATTTGAACCCGATCCAAGCCAAACTAACAACAGCGCAGAGGTGCTAATGTTGAATAATTTCAAGGGATTCAAAAAGCGCAAAAGCGCGTAGTGACTGGTAGATGCTAACAGCGATCCAACCGTTTTGCCACCGCTTCGGGTGCCGTTTTTAAAAAACGGAGACCGGGGGGGTTGGTTTTGTTTTCCGCCATGGTCTACGTGCGTGTATCGTTAGCAAAGTCGCGCACATTTCGAAAAGTATCGAACCAAATTAAGCGGAAATGAACGACACACCGACAAATAGGTTGACGCGACGGCAAAAGCGGCTCTTGCCGCTCCTGGTATCTATGCCCACGGCTCAAGAAGCTTGTGAGAAGGCGAAGATCAGTCGATCGACGCTGCACCTGTGGAAGCAGCAGGAAGCCTTCATGGACGCGCTACAAGCGGCGCAGGACGAAGCTTTCGCCGAAAGCCTTAGCAAGGTGAAGGTGAACGCCACGGCAGCAGTTGATACGCTGCTAGAGCTTATGACAGCCGGCAAGCAGGACGTTAGGGCGCGGTGCGCGGCGCTGATTTTGGAGCATGGGATTAAGATCCGGCAAGTGGAAGAGTTGGAAAAACGCCTAGCGATTCTTGAGCAGGCGGTCGGGGCTGGGAGATGACAAGATGAGTAATGAGTTTCAAAGGCGTCTGAACGTGCTGGAAAAAAAGATCACGGTCACCAGTCCGTGCCGGCATCCGATGCAGCTTTTAATTAACCCCACCGAGGAAGAGGTGGCGCACGCGCACGAAATAATTGCCTCCTGTCCGCGCTGTTCCGCGCCTTCGATCGGGCCTAAGATTATCATTCTGGAATTGCAGTCTGGCACCTGGACTCGATAACCTCCGCCAAGGCCCAACAAACGCAAGCCCCGAGGGCTGCCTTACACAGCAGTTCTTGGGGCTTGTTGCTTCTGAGGCGCGGACAAAACACGGACAACGAGCGTGCAAGGAAGATGGACTCAATCGATAGCTAAGAAGCTCCTTGCGCGGACTTCAGCGTGTGGAGTGTCGCTGCGAGTAAAATTATTCGTGGATGTTGACGTTTGGGAGGCGAACGTCCTTATTTATTTCTCGTCTCTTGTCTTCGGGAATCTTAAACCAGAGTTTATCCATCTTGGCTCGAAGTTCTTCACCTTCCCCAGATTCATCCTGATTGCGTTGAATAAGATCTTTTAGCTGTGCTAGAAGTGCCAGATATTCCTGGTAGGCCCTCCGGCCCATCGTTAAAAAGTGCATAAGACCCTCCCCCTCAATGGTTGAGGCAAACCCAATCGGAGGCTGTGGCTAGTAAAGCGTTCGCGAAAATCCATGGCTTCATCGGTGTAGCCGGTTCGATTACTCCATGACTAATAAGATACGCCGTGTCTCCAGCGTCAAAGTGTATTCTCAGCTCGTTCGCACCTTCGACAACTCTCCTCTCAAGGAAGAACCAACAGTCAACATTTGAACCAGTCCCGCCGTTTCTCTTGGGAATCCGGCTATTCGGCAAAAGGGCGACATCAATTATTGGTAGGACAGACATCCCACCTCCATCTTGTCCAACATTGCCAGGTCTTATTTCGCTTCCGGTTGGCGGAGCTGGGGGTATTACCTCCCGCGATGTAACGCCGAGAAATCTCGAATTTTGCGCCCACGTACTTGGGGGCAGTAGTGGAGTCACGTTAGGAATGACTCGGCCAGCTACAGATCGAGCAACAGTAGAAAAATCTGTCGGCTGGTTGTTAATGCTCGGCGTCATCAATCTATAAACCCTAGCTGGATTGGAATCCACTCTATCGACGAGCCCCGGATTGATAACGGTTTGCACAAAGGAAGATCAAATGCATTCGTAAGTGTGCCTCCTCATACTATGTATTAGACGAACCTGTCAATAGTTTCGTTTCAAGCAAAGTATATGCCGTGCTGCGCAGTTCGGGACGTAGATGAAAAACCGAGTGAAATTGGTGTCGTCGAGGCGTGCAACCACCTTGTCCTTTGCGATCTGCGAGCAAGCTGCGAGCAAAAACGGCATTTTTATGACTAATTTCCGTCAAAGCTGGGACAGTGCTTCGAACGCGTGGTAGGGCGCTGAGTTGATTGGTAGTCAAGTGGCCCCTTGTACTCGTCTGAAGGCACAATACTTTTTTGCGGCTCTCGGTGAATTGTCCGTGGGAGTCCATGTGGACGAACGGGCGCGAGGAAGTCTCTCGAAGAGAAGCGAAGAGAGTCTTCCTCGCAAGGGTGGGTAGGAGAGCAACAAACAGTCGTGGCCCTGAAGTGGAGCACAGCGAAGCCTGAAGAGCGGCGAGTAACGCAAGGGCGACGGCTCACCGCAGAAATCCAGGATTCGGCGCGAGCGTTCCGAGGGCGCGCAGAAGTGTTGCCGATACGGAACAGACCTCTGAGGAGCGGGCCTCCGAGCGAGCGCCAAGGACATGGCCCGCGCGCCCGCACGGCTGATTGCGGTGGGGAGGTGTGTTAGTGACGGTGGCGGCGTGGCGGTCCTGAGCGAGCGCTCGGCGCGGCCTTAGCGAGCGATCCGAAAGGGGCGGGAGACCTAGCGACGCGGGTTGTGGGGTTTCCTGTAGGGGTGGGGCGGTAAAGAGTCCCCGTCTCGCCCTTGAGCGTCTCCAGTGTAATAACTCCGCAACCTTATTCGCCCAACGGGCACGGGGAAAGAGTGGGAGGCTAGAGGTCTGGAGAGCGCCGGGCGAGAAGGGGGCGTCGTAGCGACGGTCTCAATGGTGGGGCGGGTGCTGTGTTGGGTGGTGGGCAGAGTGTTTGATCTTGTCTCCGGCAAGCTTGTCGGGTGTGCACGCCGACCAAAAACCTCGCCGCTCAACTATCATTTCTTACCGTATTTCTTTGCCTTTTTTAGCTCGCTGCTTTGCGTCTCAAGCATACGAGTAATTGCCTGCTTTATTTCTTTGTCTATGTGTTCCGGA